>Ga0123353_10000638_pt1 | contig 42790 bp, 41 predicted proteins | sample TergutLab28metaG_3_FD_92763 | JGI IMG/M metagenome (GOLD analysis project Ga0123353, IMG submission 92763) | Labiotermes labralis P3 segment gut microbial communities from Petit-Saut dam, French Guiana - Lab288 P3 | ecosystem: Host-associated > Arthropoda: Insects > Digestive system > Gut ... | reverse complement strand
TTGATCTCGATCTCCACGCCCGCCGGCAGCTCCAGGCCCGAGAGGGCCTCCACGGTTTTGCTGGTGGGGCGCAGGATGTCGATCAGGCGCTTGTGGGTGCGCTGCTCGAACTGCTCGCGGCTGTCCTTATACTTGTGCACCGCGCGCAGGATCGTGATGATCTCCTTCTCCGTGGGCAGGGGCACCGGCCCGGAGACCTGCGCGCCGGAGGCCTTCGCGGTCTCCACGATGCGCTCGGCGGCCTTGTCCACCAATGAGTGGTCGTAGCCCTTCAGACGGATGCGAATGTTGCCTTTTGCCATGGTGTTTCCCTCACGCCTTTCTGTGACGGGTCGTGATTTTTCTCTCAACGCATCCGGGCGTTCCTAGTTCGCCCCGGAAAAAAATCAACTCGCCCGGTTTATGAATCGGACATACTCAGCGGAAATTCCCCAGTACAAAAGCCGTAGGCTTTTGTATGGCCACCTCCCGCGTCAACGCATACATGGGAACGGACGTGGGCCCGAACACACGCAACGGGTATTATAACACAGGCATTTTAAAATTGCAAGGGGTTTTTTGCAATTTTCCGAGAAAAATTTGAATTTATAAGTTTTGCACAAAAAACGCGGAGCAGCAGCCCTGCGTCCGCGCCAATTCGTCTGTGCGTTTGCGCAGCGTGCTGCTTATTGGCGCTGTTTTATGTCGAGCGAAGCTCTGCCGTGGACGACAAGCATGTTTCTGCCGCGGAGCAGTATGACGCCCCTCCGGCGCGTGGACACCCCTCGCTGCGCGCCTTCCCCCCTCGCAGGCGAGGGGGGCTATTTCTGCTCTCTTTTCGCAAGCTGCGGATGAACCACAAAGAAGCCCCCCCCCCGCTTGCGAGGGGGGGAAGCGCCGAAGGCGCGGGGGTGTCTACGCGAGAGAGTCCGCAGAGGCCCGGGGATCTCATCTTACCAGTCCCACGGGAAGCCGCCGTATGGGTCCTCGTTGCTCCACCAAGGCTGGGTCTCCTCCTCCGCCGGGGCGGTGCTGCTGCCCTTGTCCTCCACCAGCTTCACCTTCACGGTGAAGCTCTCCACGCTGTAGTCGGCGGCGTTCACGCGGGCGATGGTGAGCTCCAGCACGTCGCCCACCTTGCCCTTCTCGATGACGGTGAGCAGCACGTCGGCTTTGTTGAGCGGCTCGCCGCCCACGTGGGTGATGATGTCGTTGACGCGCACCTGCGTGCCGGCGATGTCGCTGTCCTCGTCGATCTCCGCGATGATCAGCGAGCCGGAGGGCAGGCTGTTGATGCGCGCCACGAGCATCCCGCGCTGGCTGCGGCTGACGGGGAGGTACTTGATGCCCAGCTTCGGGCGGCCGGGCACATAGCCGTTGTTGGCGATCAGGCTGTTGACGATCTCCTGCACCACCTTGGAGGGGATGGCGAAGCCCATGCCCTCGTACTGGGTGTCCACGATCTTCTGGGAGTTCATGCCGATCACCTGGCCGAAGGCGTTCACCAGCGCGCCGCCGGAGTTGCCCGGGTTGATGGGCGCGGTGTGCTGTATGGTCTGCATCTTGTAGCTGCTGGTGATGGGGCGCTCGATGGCCGAGACCATGCCGCCCGTGAACGAGCCCTTGAACTCCACGCCGCCGGGATTGCCTATGGCGTAGACCGCCTCGCCCACTTGCAGCTTGTCGGAATCCCCGAACTCGGCCCCGTGCAGGCCCGTGGCCCGGATGGAGAGCAGGCCCACGTCCGTGCGGTTATCGAAGCCTATGATGGTGGCGTCGAAGGCCCTGCCGTCGGCCAGCTCCACGCTCACCCGATCGTTCTTGTTGATCACGTGGGCGCAGGTGAGGATATAGGTGAAGGTATCCTTGCTGTCCTCGTGCAGGATGACGCCGCTGCCCTCGCCCGTCATCCTGTCCACGCCGCGCCCGCTGTAGAGCTGCACGGATACGTTGGAGTCCTTCAGCTTGTCGTGCACCTGCACGGGGGTGAGCGCCCCGTCCGGGGCCGGGGCCGCGGGCTGCGTGGGCGTATCCGCCAGGGTCAGGCGGCTGTCGTCGTTCGCGGGCGCGCCGGGCTCCCTCCCGCGCATGAAGCGCCAGGCCCCTATCCCCACGAAGACGCCCACCACCACCGCCAGCGCCATAAAAATAGAAAATATCACCAGGCCCGCGCGCCGCTTGGGCTTTTCCGGCACGGGCGCTTGGGTTGCGGGCTGCGGCGGCGGGGGGTAGTAGGCGTACTGCCCGTAGCCGTAGGGCGGCGGCGCTGCGGCGGTGGGAGGGGCGATGGGGGCGGGGGGCATCAGCGCCTCCGGCTCCGGCGCGGGGGGGATGCTCTCGTATCCGTAGGGATTCGTGTTCTCGTCCATGGGTCGTCCTCCTGTGGGTTGATACGATTAGTATACCACGCGATTATGAAGCGCGCATGAAGGTCGGGTGAAAAATTGGGAGGATTTGCGGGGGAGCCCCCGGCCTCGCCCCCTTCGCGCGGACACCCCCGGCGCCGTCTCCTGTGGGACGTTGAACCGGGGGTCCTCACGGAGGGGCGGCGCGCAGGCCCCCCAATCCCTCCCAAAAATTCTGTACAACCTGTTCACAAGAAACGGACGGGAATTGCCGTCTTTTTGTGTACAACGCCAAACTTTCCCGAAAATTCACAAAAGGTCTACCATTTTCGGAAAAAATATGTTATAATCACCTTCGGTAAATGGTTGGGCATAAAAATTGCCTTTCTTTTGCGGAGGAGAAGACCATATGGCAGGCGCGTATGAACGCGGCGAGGGGACCTTCCCCTCCTGCTCCGGCTTGTCCGATATCTATTATCGGGTGTGGAAGCCGGTCAACCGGTCCCCCAGGGCCGCCGTGCAGCTGGTGCACGGCATGGCGGAGCACGGCGGGCGCTACGAGGCCTTCGCCGGGGCGCTGTGCGCCGCGGGCTTCGATGTCTGGATGATGGACATGCTCGGCCACGGCAAGAGCGCCGCGGAGGAGCAGCTGGGCTGGTTCGGCGAGGAGCACGGCTGGAAGAACCTCATAGGCGATATGCGCCTGATGACCCGGCAGATGCGCGAGACCTACCCAGACGAGCTCCCGATATTTCTATTCGGCCACAGCATGGGCTCCTTCCTGGCGCGCGCCTACTGCGAGCGCCACAGCGAGGACCTCGCGGGGGCCGTGTTCTGCGGCACCAGCGGCCCCAACCCGGCGGCGGCGGCGGGCATCCTCGTGGCGAAGCTCATCGCGGCCCTGCGCGGCGGCACCTACCGCAGCCAGCTGCTGGATACCATCGCCTTCGGGGCCTACAACAACAAATACCCCGGCAAGCCCCGCACCAAATTCGATTGGCTCAACACGGACGCGGCGCAGGTCGACGAATACATCGCCGACCCTCGCTGCGGCTTTTTGTTTACCGTCAGGGCGTTTATCGACCTGTTCTCCCTGCTGAAATCCGTCTCGGGCAGGCAATGGTTCTCGTCGCTGCCCTACCAGTTCCCCATGCTGCTCGCAGGAGGCGGGCAGGACCCCGTAACGGGCTACGGCAAGGGCATGGAGCTGGTGGCGAAACGGCTGCGGGAGGTCGGCTGCAACCGCGTGGCCTGCACCGTGTTCCCCGAGATGCGCCACGAAATCCTTATGGCCCCTGAAAAGCAGGAGGCCTTTGACACAGTCATATCCTGGCTGATCGGCACGCTCGCGCCCCCCGAGGCGTAGGCTGCCCTTAAATACGTGTGCAAGGCGGGCCTTCACCCCGCCGAAGCAACGCAACGAGGAGAGACATAAACCCCATGAAAACGCTGCTCATCTTTCACAGCAACCGCGGCGCGGTGCGCGGCATGTGCGAATCCTCCGCCACGCAGGACGTGGACGTGCTGGAGCTGCGCCCGCGCTATCGGAAGCGCCCCCTGCTCGACGGCGTGGTAGACAGCTACCGCGCCCTGGTCGGCCGGGGCGTGCGCCTGGCCCCGCTGGACATCGACTTCGCGAAGTACGACAGCATCGTCCTGGTGGATTCCCTGCGCCTGATGGCGCCCAGCGCCGAGTGCAACGAGTTCCTCTACCGCTGCGACCTGGGAGGCCGCGACATCACCTGCGTGGTGAGCAACCGCGTGCGCCGCTTCGGCCGCGCCGGCCGCCTGCTGCGCAAGCGCATCCGCCTGGCGGGCGGCGCCTGCCGCGGGATCACCTTCCTCTCGGAGGCGGATCTGCGCGCCGAGGAGGGCCTCGCCGCCCTGATGCCGCAAAAGAACTAAAAATCGCAAACCCCATGCCCCCGCCCTTCAGCAAGGCGGGGGTTTTTTTGTGCTAACCCTTGCATTCCCCCCCGCCACCTGCTATACTTATGTGCGAGAGTACACGAGAGGAGGCAGGCAACATGCAAGTCGTGCTCACCCAGGACGTGAAGTCCCTGGGGAAGAAGGGGGAGCTTGTCAGCGTGGCCGAGGGCTACGCGCGCAATTTCCTGTTCCCGCGGGGGCTCGCCGCCCCGGCTAACGCCCAGGCCCTCGGGGAGCTCAAGGCCCGGGAGAACGCCGCCAAGCATAAGATCGAAACCGAGACGGCGGCAGCCAAACAATCCGCCGCCCTGCTGGAGGGCCAGACGGTCAAGCTGCTGGCCAAGGCGGGCAGCCAGGGCAGGCTCTTCGGCTCGGTGACGGCCAGGGAGGTGGCCGAGCAGCTGCACAAACATCTCGGCGTGGAGGTGGATAAGCGCAGGATCACCATGGAGGACGTCAAGGCCTACGGCACGTACCCTGCGGAGATTAAGCTTTACGAGGGCATACGCGCGAAGTTTTACGTCCTGGTGACGGGCGAATGATCACCTACACCGACAACATCACAATAGAGGACTATGCCATGCTGCGCGCCTCGGCAGGCTGGTATGCCCTCAGCGCCGCCCAAGCCGGGAAGGCCCTGCGCGGCAGCGCCTTCCTGGTGGCCGCCAGGGACGGCGCCCGCACCGTGGGCTTGGCGCGTTTGATGTCCGACGGCGGCTATTTCGCCGTGGTGCTGGACGTCGTCGTCCTGCCGGAATACCGGGGCCGGGGCATAGGCCGCGAGATGATGTCCCGCGCCGTGGCGCACCTCAAGGGCAGCCTGCGTCCCGGCGAGCACAGCTACACTATCCTCACCAGCGCCCCCGGCAAGGAGGGCTTCTACGAGAAATTCGGCTTTCATCGTGTCCCCAACGAGGGCGAGGGCGCGGGGCTTGTGATGCGGCTGGAGGGAGAGGATTAATGAAACGCCTGCTCACCGCCGCGCTGTCATCCCTGTGCCTGCTCGCGCTGTGCGCCTGCGGGCAGGCCGCGCCGCCGGAGGCAACGACCCCCGCGTTGCCCGCCACCGAAGCAACAACCACCAAGCAAACAACCACAACACAGCCCCCTACCATGCCGCCAATCGAATACCCGGCTTCCTACAAAGACGCCCCGGCGGCGTATAAGCCGGTGCTGGATAATCTGTATGCACTCAAACAATGGCTTTGGAATGACGAAACTGATTGGCCCGATTACTATTGGGATACAATCCTTGATTTCCAATATGCTGAAGCCATTATGGGCGCATGGAATTATCCTGTAAGCGGCTATGTCGTGGCAGATATTAACAATGATGGAGTGCCAGAGCTACTACTGTTTGGAGGACCTGATCTTCGCTCTCTGTTTACGCTTAGTGATGGTCAGCCGATCTCCCTTGGCTCATTTGGCCCTCGTAGCTGGGGCTACATTGCAGCTGATGGAACGGTTCATCACGGAGGCTCGGGCAGCGCAGCATCCGGAGGCAGCGAAATCTATCGGCTGGAACCGTACGCCACAACACTGACACTAGTAGTCGGACACAATTACGACCATTGGCCTCCCGAAGAGGAAGATACTTATTACAAGATAATTGACGGCGAAAGAGTCATCATCGATGAAAAGGCATATAACGCCATTGTGAAGCAACACAAAGACCCGGAAAAACACCCACTGAAATTCACCTTCATCCCCATAGAGCAGTGACTGTAGGGGTGGCCAGCAGGCCACCCGCGCGGATAAACACCGCAGTTTTCATCGGCGTCCACCAGGAGTGTCGCCTCCGGCGACAGTGCCCTGCACCACCCCCTCGGTGCTCCGCACCGGTCCCCCAAGGGGGCCATCCTGACGGTTCAGGAAGTGCTGCTCTCGTCTATTGGTAGTTTGACTGCCTCGTCAGAATGCCCCCCTTGGGGGGCCGCGAAGCGAGGGGGAAGTGCGGAGCACCGCCCCGCCGCAGCGGCGTCCCTCGTGCGACTTTCCCTTACTGTAGAGGTGGCCAGCAGGCCACCCGCGCTGAAAAAGCGACATAAAAAAACGCTGAAAAAGCGAAAAACCCCTTGACATACCTCCCATTATTGGCTATAATGTAAGTACGCAAGGGGCGGCACTGCCGGAGACGGTTAGCTCCCCTGGATATTTGCCAAGAAACTAACCGCTCACAATTTGCAGGTCGGAGCGGTTAGTTCCTTTTATTTGCTTCATGTAGAGCAATCGCGTAGCATAGATAGACAAAGCCCATCGCCAGCAAAATTTCTAACATGCCCTCACCTCCTTTCATGACCCTATGTCATTTCCGGGAGGGAAACTAAACCGATCCCCGTTACCGCAGTGCCAGTGCAATTATAGCACATACATTCACATAAAGCAACAATAATATCCCAAAAATTTCAAATAATTCGCGCAGCAAAGCGAGGACTAAAAATGCCCGACTACCCCTCCCCCGACCCCCTCTCCCTCCCCTTCAGCATGGAGGCCGAGCAGGCTGTGCTCGGCTCGGTGCTCATCGACCCGGCCTGTATGCACCTGGTGCAGGTCATCCTGCGGCCGGAGCACTTCTACCTGCCGCAGCACCAGGCCATCTTCGGCGTGATGGTGGAGATCGAGGCCGTGGGCGGGAAGATTGATCCCCTGCTGGTGCTCGATAAGCTCAAGCGCGACGAGGTCTACGACGAGAGCGGCGGGCGCAATTACCTGTTCCAGATGGCCCAGGCCGTGCCCAGCACCGCCAACGTGGAGAGCTACGCCCGCATCGTGCGCGAGAAATCCTACCTGCGCATGTTAATCACGGTCTCGCAGGAGATCATGCGCGACGCCGGCGCGGAGGCCGAGGACGCCGACACCATCCTGGACAGCGCCGAGCAGAAAATATATGACATCCGCCAGGGGCGTATGCGCTCGGAGGCCGCGCGGCTCAGCGAGGTCATCGTCAACGACGTCTACGACAGCCTGGCGAAGATGACCTCCCCGGAGGCCGAGCAATACAAGGGCTACACCACGGGCTTCGGCGCGCTGGACGACTGCCTGACGGGCCTGAACCGCTCCAACCTGATCCTCATCGGGGCGCGGCCCGCCATGGGCAAAACCAGCGTGGCGCTGCGCCTTGCGCGCAACATCGCCGTATGCGCCCGCAAGCGCGTGCTCTTCTTCGCCCTGGAGATGACCCGCGCCGAGGTGGCCCAGCGGGTGCTCTCCATGGAGGCCCTGGTGCCCGGCCACAAGATGCGCACCGGCGCCTACGACGAAGCGGAGTGGAAGAAGATCGCCGTGGCGACCGGCGAGCTGAGCGACTGCGACCTGTGGTTCGACGACACCGCCAGCCTCACCGTGCCGGAGATCAAGGCCCGCACCCGCCGCCTCAAGGGGGTGGACTGCGTGGTGATCGACCACCTGGGCCTGCTGCTGGGCGCGCGCCGCAGCGAAAACCGCGTGCAGGAGGTCAGCGAGATCACCCGCTCGCTCAAGATGATGGCCAAGGACCTCAACATCCCTGTGATTGCCTGCGTGCAGCTCTCCAGGGCCACGGAGGGCCGCGGGAAATCCCACAGGCCCCAGCTGAGCGACCTGCGGGACTCCGGCTCCATCGAGCAGGACGCCGACGTGGTGATGCTGCTCTACCGCGAGAGCTACTACAAGCACGAGCAGGAGAGCGGCGAGGTGGAGGCCCCCGAGGAGGACACCATGGAGATCATCGTGGCCAAAAACCGCCACGGCTTCACCAGGACGGTGGAGTTCACCTGGGACGCCGAGCACACGCTCATCCTGCCCAAGGCGGACGGCAGGTACCTGGGGCCCGGTTCGTCATTTTGACGAAAAAATCTCAATTATCGAGAAACGATAAAATTGCGAGTGTACAAGATATGCGTCCCCCCCTGTTTTCGAGCAAAAACAGGGGATTGTTTACAGTATCCCTGCGTTTTTTCAAGGAGTTTTTCCCAGCAAAAAGCGGATGTCCTCGTAGTCCTTTTCGCCGTAGCGCGCGGACATGAGCTTCATGGCGAGGAGGTATTCCGGCGAAACCGTGGTCACTTTGATAGGGTTATGGAGTATAGTTGCAGTCAAAAAAGCCAAATCGCCAACCAAACATGCCAAAGCTATTGACAATCCCGGCATTTTCGGGTATAATGCAGGTGTACCCGGAACCCTGTACAGTCACCCCACTGCGGCGAAAGGAGGTGCCGGACATGGCCACAAGCAGCATCTACACGAACTTCGAGACCAAAGACGCGCAAGCTGCCGAGCGGCTTGTGCTTGCGTTGGAGGAATCCGAAAGGAAGGTAAAACAGCTGCCTCCGATCACACCTCACTATCAAACGCAGGAACAGACCGATGAGGTAATTCGCCGTCTGAAGGAGCATTGCCTAAATGGAATACAGAATCACGCCGTTGCATGAACTCATTCGTGATATGGGAGAGGATGGAGCCAAAGCCGTCCTCTCCACATTTTCATGCCCGCGCAACCCGGACATAGAGGCATTTTTGCGCGCACGGAGACGCACTGCCGTGCGTCTCTTGCCTGCGAAAATTTGTGATGTAGAGACGCATGGCAATGCGTCTCGGCACAACAGGAGAACATCATGCATTTCGTCCTAATCATAGGCCCCCAGGCGGTGGGCAAGATGACCGTGGGCCAGGCGCTGGCCCGCCTGACGGATTTTGTGCTCTTCCACAACCACGTGACCATCGAGCTGGTGCGGGGGCTGCTCTCGCTGGATAAGGCCGAGGGCTGGGCGCTGGCGAAGGAGCTGCGCATGAGCGTGTTCCGTCACTTCGCGCGCAGCGGGCAGGCGGGCATGATCTACACGGGGGTTTGGGCCTTCGACGAGCCCGGCGACCGGCTGTATTACGGGGATATCCTCGCGCTCTGGCGGGAGGAATGCCCGGAGGTTGAAATCTATATAGTGGAACTGGAGGCCGATCTCGCCACCCGCCTGGCGCGCAACCGCACGGAGAACCGCCTGCTGCACAAGCCGAGCAAAAGAGACTTCGAGTGGTCGGACAGCGACGTGCGCGAAAGCGACGAAAAGCACCGCCTCAACTCCCTCCCGGGGGAGATAACCGAGCCGAACTATTTGCGATTGAACAACACGAACATGAGCGCCGGGGAAGCGGCGCAGGCGATCGTTCAAAAATTTAAATTGGCACAGTCGGCAGCGGACGAATGATCCGCGTATAAAATGCATCACAAATTTTCATTAATGCGAGGCCTTCCAATGAAACGAACCATCTCACTCCTGCTCGCCCTGGCCCTGTGCGTGGGGCTGCTGCTCCTGCCCGGCTGCGGCTGGTTCAATCAAAAAAAGCCCGCCACGCCCACCACCTACCCCTTCGTGTTCGTCCACGGGCTCAACGGCTTCGGGGACGAGGCGGGAAGCCCGGTGTCCTATTGGGGGGCAACAGGGGGCGCGCTGCTGCCAAAATTGCAGGAGCAGGGCACGATGTGCTTCGCCCCCTCGGTGAGCCCCATGGGCTCCGCCTGGGACAGAGCCTGCGAGCTCTACGCCGCGCTGGCCGGGGGCGTAGTGGACTACGGCGCTACCCACAGCGCGCGGCATGGCCACGACCGCTACGGAAAAGATTACGGCACGCCGCTGTTCGCCGACTGGGGGACCGTGGACAACAACGGCAATCTGCGCAAGGTCAACCTCGTCGCCCACAGCTTCGGCGGGGCCACGGCGCGGCTGCTGTGCGCGCTGCTGCAAAACGGCGCGCCGGAGGAGCGGACCTTCACCGGCCAGGAGCCCTGCTCGCCGCTGTTCACAGGGGGCAAGGGGGATTGGGTGTTCAGCCTGACCTGTATCGCCGCGCCCCACAACGGCACGAGCCTGCTCACCGCCGTGGACGTCAACCCGCTGCTCTCCGGGCTGGCCTCGCTGCTGGGCGGGCCGGTGCTGGAAAACCTGCTGGGCAGGCTGGGCTTCACCATGGGCGGCATGAGCCTCGGCGACGTCCTGCGCGCGGCGAAGACCCTGGACACCGCCTACTATGACCTGACGCTCGGCGGGGCGAAGGACCTGGGCCGGCTGACCCGCGGTCTCTGCCCGGATACATACCTGTTCTCCTACCCCGTGGCGGGCACCGACGAGAGCGGCAGGCCCACAGGCGATATGACCGCCCTCTACAGGCCCCTGGGGATGTTCATCGGGGCGTTCACCAGCGCCGAAAACGGCGTGGACGACGCCTGGCGGCAAAATGACTGCCTGGTGAACACCGTCTCCGCCACCTACCCCTTCGGCGAGCCGCATCAGGAAGTCACTGACCCCTCCACGCTGACGCCCGCCTCCCTCGCGCCCGCCACCTGGCACGTCATGCCCACGGTGATGGGCGACCACGGTACGGTGATCGGCCTGGGGCGTCCCCTGGAGGAGACACTGGCGTTCTATACGGAGATCATCGCGCGCGTGGATGCGCTCAGCCGGTGGGTGACGGGGTGAAAGGGTAGAAGTGCAGAGACGCACGGCCGTGCGTCTCTGCATCACCACAAGCTCTCGAACACCTCTTTGCCCGGCCTGGGGATCACCACGTGGGCCAGGGCCATGCCTTGGCTCTGTTCGGCATTTACGCCGCAGCTGACGGCCTCCTGCACGGCGGCCACCTCCCCGGTGAGGACGGCGTAGGATTTGCCCCCTATGCCCACGGCCAGGCGCAGGTCGGAAAGCCGCACGTCGGCGGCCTTCACGGCGGCGTCGGCAGCGAAAATGGCTGCCGCGACCGAATAGAATTCCATCACGCCCAGCGACCCGCTCTCCGGGGGCCGGGCGGTATTTGCTATGGCGCGGATCACCTGCGGGTGGGGCCGGGGGATGACGCAGGAATCCACCACGAAGCCGCCCCCCAGGGCCGCCCCGGCCTCCAGAGAGGCCTGCACGGCGGCAAGCTCGCCGCCGAAGAGCAGGTAATACTTCCCCGGGCAGCCCGCGCGGGCATAGATGACGCGCACGCGCGCGGCCTTGCCGACGGCGTCGGCGGCCTCGATGCCCCGGGCGATGGAGTTCAGTTCCAGGAAACCTATGCTTTCCATATCGATCCCTCCTCCGCCCGAATCGTGATGTATTCCCCCGCCTGCGTCACAACCCCCGCAATCGAAGCGTGAACCCTCGCCCCCAGCTTGCCCTCCGGCGGCTCGGCAATCAGCTGGCCAAATTTCACATGCTCGCCCAGCTTGACCACAGGCACGGCAGGCGCGCCAATATGGCTGTTCAACGCGATGCGCACTTCACGGGGATTTGCTTCGATATAACGTGTAATCTCAGTATTATACCAGGGCCCGGCCCCGGCGCGAAAAGCCGCTTTGACCGTGGGCACGGCGCGTTCATCGCGAAATTCTCTTGGCATATACTCGCCAGTGCCTTTGACAGGCCGCAAGCCCTGTTCGGCCAGTGCCTGCTTGACTATGGAAATGATCTCGCGGGGGCGCAGTTCCATGGGGCAGGCGATGAGCTCGCACACGCCGCATTCGCAGCAGTATTGCGTGGCGCGCAATACTGGATTGTCCAGGTGCTCATGCCAATCGGGCCCGGCCATGCGCCGCATAATACGATGGGGCTCGATGGGGTGGCCCAGCAGCCAGCGGGGGCACAGCTGCGTGCAAAAGCTGCACTGCACGCAGGCCGTGCGCGCGTGCTGGAGGGTGAATCTGGGTTCAGTCACATGCTTTTGCCAAAGCCTTGCGCGCTCCGGCAGGACGATATAGCCCGAGGTCGTCTTCGTCACATGGGAGGCGAGGGCCTCCTCCATGGTCATGGGCTTGCCCATCATGGGGCCGCCGCTGACGACGACGCAGCCGTCAGCGACACAGTCGTTATTTTCAGCGCCTCCGGCGAGAGCGAGGCAATCAGAAAAGCTCGTTCCAATGGGCGCTTTGACCACGCATGGCGCCGCCACGGCCCCGGTGACGGCGAGGTATTTCTGCGTGAAGGGCCTGCCATGCATGGCGTGAAATATCGCATAGATTGTGGCAATATTTGAAACGACGCAGTGCACGTCCAGTGGGAGCCCCCCCGGCGACACCACGCGCCCTGTGACCTCGAATACCTGCACCTGCTCGTCCCCGGCGGGGTAGAAGTCCTTCAGCGTGAAAATTTCGATTGGCAGCGAAGCGCTCCCAATCGCCATGCGCAGCGCCGCAATCTCGTTTATGTAGCTTTCTTTCAAAGCGATCACGGCCCGGGCCGCGCCCAGGCGCTCTTTTACGGCGCAAATCGCGCTGACGATCTCATTTGCCCTATGGCGCATGAGCCAGCGGTCGGTGCGAAGCAGGGGCTCGCATTCGGCCCCGTTGACGATGAGGGTGTCCACGCCTTGGGCGGCGAGTTTCACGTGCGCGGGAAAGCCCGCGCCGCCGCAGCCGACCACGCCCGCCGCTTCGATCTGTTCTAGCAAAGTCATGCCTGCTTCGCCTCACGATCGACCTCAAGGCTGTCGATGATCCCCACGATGGCGCAGTCGGCGCATGTGTTGTCGCGGCCCATGGCGCGGCGCGCCGTGGAGCCGGACACCACCAGCACCCGTTCGCCTATGCCCGCGCCCACCGCGTCGGCGGCCACGAGGGTGCGCCCGCGCTCGTCCATTTCCCGCACCACCATGAGCTTAAGCCCCGCGAGGCTCTCCTCCTTTTTTGTGGCCCACACGTGGCCTATCACCTGGCAGATGGTCATGTTGACCTCCAATGCTTAATTCTTAATGCTGAATGCTAAATTATCTGAACTCAAGTTTTGTCTTCGCCTGCGTGAAAATATCTCTTGCCGATGGGGTAATGATCGTCCCCTTGCGCACAATCACTATGCCCTGGTGCGCCATGCTTTTTGCTTTCTCCTCTGTGATAAGCTTGTCTTCGCTTACACATTCATTCAACATTAAGCATTCAGCATTCAGCACTAAAGTCCCCCCGTCGCCGGGGGCGAGCCCGCAGGCGTTGGCCTCGTCGAAATCGATGTGCATGGCCAGGGCGTAGCTTTCGCTCACCCTGGCGATGACGCCCTCGAATGTAACCGGCCTCACAGAACACACGCGAACGCTCAGGCTGCCGCCGTCGCTCACGCCGAAGCTGCGCGCGTCGGCTGTCGTCATGTGTACATGGGCCCGGGCTATGATCGCGCTGCCGGGGGCCTCGTATGCCCCCGCCGGGCCGATGAGCGTCACGTCCGCAGCGCCCTTCAAATCACCGGAAAGGCGTATGGGGGCCTCAATGCCCAGCGCTATTGCGTCCGTCAGGGAGATTTCGACCTGCACATGCTTGCGTGCCGGGCCCAGTACGGCCACGTTCTCCAACTGCCCGCCGGGCGTGACCAGCTTCACCCGCTGCCCGCTCAAAAACTCCCCCGGCTGGGAGAGCGCGCGCTGCCGCGTGAGCGCCGCCCCCGCGCCGAAGAGCTTCTCCACGGCCTGCCGTGTCAGGTGCACGTGCCGCGCGCTGGATTCGATGGGGATGGTCATGGCCTTATCTCCCTCATAAACACCAGATACACCGCGCTGCTCATTCGATTCAGGGCCTCCAGCAGGTCGGGGCGCTCCACGGTGCCATCCGGCAGGCAGAAGGCCTGTGCCGCGGCGAGTTCCGTTTCACGCACCTGGGTGCGCAGGAAATTCAGCGCGAGGCACAGCCGCTCCATGCCAACGTGCGGCGCGGGGTGGGCATCCAGGCCGGCGCAGCCCATGGGGTCATGCGATGCCGCCCGCAGGGCAGCGCTGTCCAGGCCGAGGAGCGTGAAGGGACCGAGGGGCTCCCCCTTCACCTCGGCGGCGAGGACGCGCTGCGCCAAATCATGCACCTCGCCCAGGGCCCCGGCGGTCTCTCCCCTGCCCCGCTCCAGCGCGAGGGCCTGCATCTGGAGCAGCAGGGCCTCGAGGCTGTCCAGCTTGCCCCGCAGGTGGATGCGCGGATGCGTCTTGGGCACGAGCGCGGAGGCGTTCAGGTGCGTCATGTGCTCCGGCTTTTCCATGCCTTCGGCGTTCGCGGATGGGCATTCAGTGATTGCCAGGCCGTGCGCGGCGATATATTCCCGCGCCAAGGGGGTGAGCGCCGTGCCGGGCGGCACGGGGACGCAGGCCCCCCGGGGCAGGCACAGCGCGCGCAGCATCGCCTCCGTGAGAATTTTTCGATTGTTCTTTTCGCTCATCAGTTCTTATCGCTCGTCTCTAAGGTGGGCAGGATCATCTCCACCTCGTTGTGCGGGCGCGGGATCACGTGCACGCTCACCAGCTCGCCCACGCGGGATGCCGCCGCCGCGCCCGCGTCCGTGGCGGCCTTCACGGCGCCCACGTCGCCGCGCACCATCACGGTCACGAGGCCGCCGCCCACGTGCACTTTTCCGAGCAGGCTCACGTTGGCCGCCTTCACCATCGCGTCGGCCGCCTCGATCGAGCCCACCAGGCCCTTTGTCTCCACCATGCCCAGTGCTTGCAGAATTGCCATTTTTGTTTCCTCCAGTGAGATAATATTTTGTAGGGGACGGCGTCCTCGACGTCCCGGGATAAACGCTTGTTTTGTTGGCCAGGGACGTCCGGGAGGCCGTCCCCTACAGCCGCAGCCTCTCCATCACCTTGCGGGTGATTGCGGCGATGTCTCGCGTGTGTGCGGGTTCGGGCGGCAAGAATGCCGCCCCTACAGGTTGTGCATCGGCCCCAAAGGCCAAACCGTCTCCCGCAGGAGACGATGAGGCCGTGCGCAGCGCGTCCAGCTCCCTCACGCCCCAGGCCACGCGGCGAATATCCCGCAGATGCAATGGCCCGACGTTGTCCGACGTCGCGCTGCCGCCCGCCGAGCCGCAGCCCAGGGTGAGCGCCGGGGCCAGGCCCGTGGTGGCCCCCACGCCGCCCAGGGCCGCCGGGGTGTTCACCAGCAGGCGCGAAACCGGCTTTTGCAGCGCGAATTCCCGGATGACCGCCTCATCTTTAGAGTGAATCACCATGGTGTGGCCCGCGCCCTCAATCGCCAGCAGCGCCAGACACCGCTGGCAGGCGGCCTCCCAGTCCGGCTCCACGTAGTACGCCAGCGCGGGGCAGAGCTTTTCATGGCACCAGGCGTTTTGCGGGCTCACGCCCTCCTGCCGCGAAATCAATACGCGCGTGCCCTCTGGAACAGAAATATTCGCCAGCGCGGCGATCTCCGGGGCCGTTCTGCCGACGATCCCGGGGTTCATCGTGCCGTCCGGGCGCAAGAATAGCTTGGCCAGGGCGGCGCTCTCGCTCTCGCTGAGAAAATAGCAACTCTGTCGCGTTAATTCTTTTTCGACCTGCGAAGCAATGCAATGCTCCGTGACTATGCTCTGCTCGCTGGCGCAGATGACGCCATTGTCGAACGTCTTGGACTCGATTATGTGCCCCACGGCTTTGGGAATGTCCGCGCTGCGCTCGATGAAGGCGGGGCCGTTGCCGGGGCCCACGCCTATGGCCGGGTTGCCCGAGCGATACGCCGCGCGCACCATCGCGCCGCCGCCGGTGGCGAGGATCAGGCCGACGCAGGGGTCGCGCAGGAGGGTCTCTGTGGCCTCTTTGCTCAGCAGGCTGAGGCTCTGCACGGCATGTTCCGGCGCGCCCGCTCTTTGGGCCGCGTTTTGGATGACCTGGACTGTCTCCAGGATGCAGCGCTTGGCGTTGGGATGTGGGCTGAAAATAATTGCATTCCCTGCTTTGAGAGCAATAATTGCTTTATAGAGCGTAGTGCTGGTGGGGTTCGTGGAGGGCACCAGCGCCGCTATGACGCCCACGGGCACGCCGACCTCCATGAGGCCAATTTGTTTATCCTCGCGCAGAATGCCCACGGCGGGGATGTCCTTCCAGGCCTCCCATGTCATACGCGAGCCCAGCAGGTTCTTGAGCACTTTATCCTCCATGCGGCCAAAGCCTGTCTCTTCCACAGCCAGTTCGGCCAAACGGCGGGCATGGGCCTCGCCCTCTCTGGCGATTTCGGCGCAGATGCTGTCCAATTTTGCCTGGGAGAACCCGGCCAAAGCATTTGCAGCAACCCGCGCGTTCCGGATGATCTCCCGCGCGGATTGGATGGATTGCAGGTCGTGGTCAAGGTGCATGGTGCTCTCTCGCTTTCGCCATGATTTCCATCACGCAGCCGGTCTCCGCGTCCGTGTATTCCAAGGGGGACCAGCGATATTTCTCCGCCGCGTCCAGTTTTACGCTTTCGTATTGCAGGAAGGCCTCCCGATTTTCGCACAAGAAGTCACGGAACAGCAATTCGTCAGCCGTATGCGCGTTGCCCGGCCCGTGGATGTGGACGTGCGCGGCATGGTTCTCGCCGTCCTCGCGATAGCGCACGAAATATCTCCGGCCGGGCATGCCGTTTTCGCCCCGGGGGGTGTAACCGGCCCGTATCATCGCCTCGTTGTAGGCGTCCACACCCTCGATACGCGCCGCGACGGCCATGACGTCGATGATCGGCTTGGCGCTCATGCCGGGAATTGCCGTGGAGCCAAAATGCTGGATGTCGACGAGCAGGGGGCCGAAGACGCCTTCGAGGGCGGCCTTCTCCCGCTCAAATAGCGCGGGCCAAGCGGGGTCATAGGGGACGACGCGCATCTCACGGGGCATGGGGGACCCCCTCCCTTTTGATCAATATGCTCTTCATGAACTGCGAATTGTGCGCTTCGCTGATGATTTCCATCTCTTCCTGCGTGCAGCCCAGCAGAATTTTGATCTCGGAATCGCGCTTCATCATGTCGACAGTGACTTTGATTGCGTTTATGCCCGCGCCGGGATCACTGCCCCGCCAGACGTCGATCCCGCCGCCGTCACTGGAGGATGTGCCTTTCAGGTAGCCGTAGTCCAGGGGGTACACGAAGCTTGGGTAGCGCGGGTGGGCGCTGCCCGCCGGGCGGTCGATGACCAGTTCATGTTCTTCGACCAGGAGGTCGAGGGCCTGCCAGAAGTCCATGTTATCGCCTCATTTCGGCGGGCCAAAGGCTCGCCCTACAGAGATTGGGCCAAAGGCCCTTAATGCATACGCAAGTTTGGTGATATTTCCCCGGCCTCGGGCCGAATCCCTGTAGGGCGCGGCTTTGCCACGCCGGGCACAGCCCCTGATTCTATCCCAACGGCTCCTTCGCCACGCGGCAGACTTCGTCCGCAAACGCCTCGCAGGCGACTTTGCACGCCGCCTGCTCGCCGGTGAGCAGCGCCCCCGCGAAGTTGGTCTCGCTGGGCGGGCCGTACCAGACCCGCAGCGCCACCTCGGCGGCCTTCAGCGTGGCGTCCAGGGCCACGGTGGCCTCCAGCGGCGGCGCGATGAGGTAGGCCATGGCCGTGCCCTCCGGTACCCCGGCCTGCTGCGAGAGATACGATCCCGTGCGCGATATGCAATGCGCGAAATACACAATTGAGTTGTCATCGTCGGCGCTGTAAAAGGCGGCGTCGTTGGCGATGCAGCTTTCAACAGCCTCCAGGCCCGCCCGCACCTGCTCCGGGTCCGGCCCAGCGAGAATGCCAATGAACTCCCCGGCGAGTCTTGTGCTGGCGTTAGAAGAACCGGCGTACATACTTCTCGCATATACGACGCGCACCCCGGCCTTCTTGGTGGCCTCGTCCAGGGCGGCATAACCCACGTCGTCGCAGTCGGTGGTGAACAGCCCCAAACTGCGCTCGCCCTCCCGCGCGCCGATGGCTTCAAGAAGCGCCGGGTCGGCGTTGGGGAGGATGCGCATGGACAGGATTTTTGTTGGAATGCGGTCACCCAGCAACGGCCTCACCCCCATTCAACGCAGTTTGTAGGGGACGGCGTCCTCGACGTCCCTGGCGCAATAAACAAATTCTGTCTATCATGAACGGCATGGTTTTAGCGACCAGGGGCGTCGGGGACGCCGCCCCCTACGAGGTCAGCGCCACCCCGCTCTTCCTCTCCCGCAAAAGCCTCCCCAGCAGCTCCGCCAGATAGGCCCCGGCCTCCACGGCGTTCAGCCCCCCGGCGTAGATGTTCGACACAACCGTGCGCCGCGCCTCGGGCATCCCCTGGGTGGGCTCCCAGGCCATGTAGGCGCTCATGCTCTCGGCGCTGCCGAGGCCGGGCCGCTCGCCCAGGAGCACGCACACCACCTTCGCCTCCAGCGCCGGGGCAATGGCGTCCATGCTGCCCACACGGCCATATCGCAGAAAAAACGGCCTGCCTGTCTTGATATTTTGCTGCGCCAGCCCGTCCTGCAAAATCGGCAAAATATTCTCCAGGTTCGCTGTGACAGCCCGCGAGCTCAGGCCGTCGGCGGCATAGATGAGCGCATCGCAGGGCATTGGGTTGTGCTGTTTCATCGCTCTGAGCGTGTCATCATCCAGCTGGCGGCCCAAATCGGGCCGGGTGAGGAATTCGTCCTTGTCCCTGCACTTTGTCTGGAATACAGGCAATTGCAGCCTGTCCAGCAATTCCTGGGGCACGTCCTGCAATACAGCGTCTCTTGCCACGGCATGGTCGGCTCTGAATTGCAGGTATGTCTGCGTCTTCAAACGCGGGCCCGCGTGGCCGATGGCGATGCGGGCCGGGGTTGTGCTGGTGTCTATTGGGGTGGACAGCAGGCCACCCGCCGATTCTTCAGCGCCCTGAATGGCGTTCACCACTGCGGTGACGATGCGTTCGATTGTCGCTTCCGTCATGCGAGACACCCTCTCAATCGCCGGTTATTTTGCTCTGCTCAATACAATCGTTTTGGCTTGTTGGTAAAGATTGTCTGGGTCTTCATTCATCGTCAGAATCAATTTGTCGCCATTGATCTGGAACGTATACTCTTCTTCTTTATGCTGCGGATCATCAGGGATTAGCTTAAGCTTATCCCCATTAAGCTGATATGATCCTTCATACACCAAAATTTTTTCCCCTTCATCGTTTGCCGCGGACGCTATAATCTTATTATCACGTGTAAACTCAAAGCTTGCCTCGGTTCCGTCAATTTCTGTTATCCATGTCCCGACGATTGCGCTCTGCCCGCACCCGGCAAGGCATAGAGCGATTGCCGATAGTATCATTAGCAGTCTTGTAAAAAGTTTTATTGCGCTTGCCTCCTATTTGAAATTAACTCCGGCCTCCCGGCCAGCGCCGTCAACTTCCCGTCCTGCATAATCCCCATCCGCTCCAGCCAGGCCTCGAATTCCGGCAGGGGCCGCAGGCCCAGGATTTCGCGGATGGCGGCGGCGTCGTGGTAGGCGTTGGTCTGGTAGTTGAGCATCACGTCGTCGCCCGCCGGCACGCCTATGATGTAATTCACGCCGGCGGCGCCCAGCAGCAGGGCCAGATTCTCGATGTCGTTCTGGTCGGCCTGCATGTGGTTGGTGTAGCAGCAGTCGCAGCCCATGGGGATGCCCGTCAGCTTGCCCATGAAATGATCTTCAAGCCCCGCGCGTATCACCTGGCGGCTGTCGTAGAGATACTCCGGGCCGATGAAGCCTACAACTGTGTTCACCATAAAAGGCGAAAAAGCCTTCGCGTAGCCGTAGCAGCGGGCCTCCATCGTGACTTGATCTGTGCCAAAATGGGCCTCGCTGGAGAGCTCGCTGCCCTGGCCGGTCTCGAAGTAGAGGACGTTCGGCCCCGTGGCTGTGCCGTTTTGCCTGAGCAGCGCCTGGGCCTCCCGGATCGTCTCCGTGGTGAACCCGAAGGCCTCGTTGCCCCTCTGGCTGCCCGCGATGGACTGGAAGATCACATCCATGGGCGCGCCCTGCTTCAGCGCGGCGATTTGGGTCGTGATGTGCCCCAGCACGCAGATCTGCGTGGGAATCTCGAATTTTCGCACGATCTCGTCGAAGCGTTCCAGCAGGGCCGTCATGCCGCTTGCGTTGTCGTTCACGGGGTTCAGGCCGATGAGGGCGTCGCCGCAGCCGTAACTGAGGCCCTCCAGCAGCGAGGCCGTGACGCCCTCCACGCTGTCCGTGGGGTGGTTCGGCTGCAGGCGTGTCGCCAGTGTTCCCCGCAGGCCGATTGTCGTGTTGCAATGCGCCGTCACGTTGATTTTGCTCGCCGCCAGCACCAAATCCAGGTTCCCCATGAGCTTGCAAACGCCCGCGATCACTTCCGCCGTCAATCCAGCCGACACGCGCTTGATCATGCTCTCGCTTGTGTTGGCGTCAAGCAGCCACTCGCGCAGCTCGGCCAGGCTCCAATTGCGTACCTCGCTATAGATTCTTTCATTCACGCCGTCTTGAATCATGCGCGTCACGTCGTCCTGTTCGTAGGGCACGGCGGGGTGCTCCCGCAGGTCGCTCACCAGCAGCGCCGAGAGCACCTGCTTGGCGGCCACGCGCTCCAAATCGCTCGCCGCCGCCAACCCGGCCAATTTGTCGCCGGATTTCTCTTCATTCGCTTTGGCCAACAGCTCTTTCACGCTTTTGAAAGAAAAGCTCTGGCCCAGCAGGGTGGTGGTGAGGGTCATGGATTTTTCTTTCTCTTCCTGGCAATCACAATAATGACGACAATAGCAAGCACCAGCGCCAGCGCAACGCCTATCCAGAGCAGCAGCGCCAGCAAAATCGCCATCGCGCCGCTGCTCTCCTGCGGCGGGTCTTCCTCGTCATAGGGCACGGGGGCGATGCCTACAGTGGTCGGCTCAGTATATCCCTCCCCCGCAATCCCGATGTAGGCCACGTTGGAGTAGGCGCTGCGCAGACCCGTGCCTGTGTAGCCGCCCAGCAGTATGCCGCCCTGTACATATTCGCAGTATATACGAAAATAGATGGGTTCCTCGTCAGCGAATACCTGATCAAACCTCCAGGTGAATTCTCCGTCGCCTATCTGGTTATTCTCCAGGAAGGTTGCGGAACTGCGGCTTTGGTAGAGCTGCCAATCTCTCTCGCCGCGCTTAATCTCTAAGCATAAGTAAATGTCGTCGCTTTCATCCATGCCCGGCAGCCCGACCCCTAGGCCAACCACCTGAAAGAACAGCCTTACCGCGCCCTCTTCCTCGGGGAAGGCCTTAGCGCGCAGGCCGTAGGGGGTCATGCCGTCCAGCTCGTTTTGCGTCGGCGCGGCCAATACCGGCAGGCAAAACAGCAGGGCCAACAGAGCTGCAAGCAGGATTGCGATTGATTTTTTCGTCATGGGGCCTCCTTGTGTAGGGTTGGCGGCTGTAGGGGTGGCATTCTTGCCACCCGGCACAAAACGCATGGTTTTATCTTCGGGTGGCAAGAATGCCACCCCTACAGGCTCTACTTCTTTTTCAGCGCGTCCACCAGCGCCTGCGTGGGGCTGGCGTAGAGGCTCTTGTGCCTGTGGTAGATCACCTTGCCGGGGGGCGCGCCGGGGGGCTTTTTCAGCGCGGCGGCGGGGGTGTAGTCCACCTCGCCGGGACCCCCAAGCCGGCTGTGCCAGGCCGCGAGCATGGCCGCCTCCTCTATGCCCGCCTGGCCGGGTTCTTTGCCCTCTGTGCACAAAATCACATGGGAGCCCGGTACGCCCTGTGCGTGGAACCACAGGTCGCCCGGCGCGGCGGTCTTGAGGCTCAGCTGGTCGTTTTGCAGGTTGCCGCGCCCCACCAGGATGCGCAGGCCCTCGCCGCTTGTGTATTCCAGGGGCGGCAGCGGGCGCTGCTTTTTCGGCTTGCCGGACTTCGGCTTGCAGTACCCCTGGATTTCCAGCTCGTGGCGCAGGGCCTCGAGCTCCGCCGGGCTTTCACAGCGCAGAAGGTGATAGGACACGCTTTCGAGGTATTGCAGCGCCTGCTCGCCCTGCGCGATGAAATCGCCCAGCAGGCCCGCCGCCGTCTTCGCCTTGCGGTACTCCTTGAAATAGCGCTGGGCGTTGGCGGCGGGCCCCAGCGCCGGGTTTGCCGGGATGGCGAGCGGGGCGTTGTCTTCGTAGTAGTTTTCCAGGCGATAGGTCGCGCGGCCCTTGGCCCCGCGCTCCAGCCCGGCCTGGTTGGCCAATATGAGCTCGGCATAGACGCGCAGGTGCTCTCTATCCTGCGCGCGGGCGAGCTCCTGCCGCTGGGCCTCCAGCTTGCGCCGGACGCGGGCCATGCGGTTTTCAACCAGCTTCACCAGCGCGCCCGCCTGCCGGCGCTTGCGCTCGGCGCGGTCCTTTTCGGCGTAGTGGGCCTCCAGCAGGGCAGAGACGGACTGCGCTTGATTTGGCTGTGCCGGGGCTTCAGGCGGGGTATAGCCGTTGGCCGGGGGCGGCTCGTAGCGCGCGCCGGGCAGCAGCGGCCGCCCGCCTTGGGTGACGTCGCCGCGCTTGAGGCAGTCAATAATATACCACCCCAACGAGCCTGCGGCGCTCGCATCGAACCTTCGGTTCGTTGGGGCCCCGGCGTCCTCGCGAAGCAATAGCAAATTCGTGCGGCGGCCGGTGAGCTCGGCGCACAGGCTGAGCTTCACGGGCTCGCCTATTTCAGTATGGCCGGAAAAGTCAAAAAATAAGATTCTCTCCCCCTCCGGCTGGCGCACGCCCGTGAGGCACGCGCCCTGCAGGTGCTTGCGCAGCAGCATACAGAACATGCCCGGCTGCGGGGGGTTCTCCGGAACCCCGGCAACGAGCCCCGCCCGCGCCCGGCCCGGGCCGAGGCACAGCAGCAGCCTGTGCGCGCCCTCCCGGCCCCTCAAATGCAGAATAAATTCTTCTTTGGCGGGGTTGTGAATTTTTTCTATACGACAACCGGCCAGCGCGCTATTCAGCTCCATGCATAAAAGATGGATGAGATTGGCGTCAAGCTTCATGGATCTTGATCTCCAGCAGCAGGCCCGGGCGGCGCGTTGTGATGTTGTCCGCGCCAAAGCGCAGCATTTTACGCATGTCCTTCGGCCTGTTCACCGTCCAGACGGAGACCAGCAGGCCCGCCTCGTGGGCCTTGCGCACGAGCCGCTTGGTGCATTTTTTGTAGCTGATATTGAGCCCCAGCGCGCCCGCCTCTGTTGCGTCGTCGATCTTCGCCGAATTGATGTAGCTGGGAATGCCGCAATCGCGATAGGCCACGCAGTGCTTTTTGTGCATCCCCGTCATGAAGGCGCGGCCCTGCAAGCCGTACTGTATAACGAGTTCGGCCATGCGGGGGATGCCGCTCTTCTCCTTCATGTCTAAATTGATCTGCATATCGCCTTCTCCCAGGAGGGCGAAGGCCTCCTCGAGCCTCGCGCCGCCGGGGCCAACGCTGTTGTGGCCGAGGGCGGGTTCGCCGTCTGGGAGGAAGCGCACGTCCACCTCGAGGATGTCCGCGCCGCAGGCCAGGCAGGCCCGGACGGACTCGATGCTGTTGGGTACGGTGTCCAGCGCGCCCGCGTGGGCCGTCACGGTGGTCCTATGCATAATTTATCACTCCGTATTCATTCGCGGTGCGCCATTCCAGGTTGGGCGTATTGTCTGTGTCATTCAGTATGGCCTGGTGATCACGGCGCTGCCGCAGGTGTCCGGCAACAAAAAGTATGTGTCGCCGCTGCTTTCGCAAAAGTCCCGGACGGCGGCCTTCACGCCGACGTAGACGGGGTTTTGGTAGTCGTGCACGAAGATATACCCGCCGGGCGACAGCCTTTCCCTGAAAAACCTGAGGCCCGCGAGGGTGGGCTGATAGAGGTCGCAGTCTATGCTGACGAAGGCGAATTGCTCGTCCAAACCGGCGGCGGAATCCGGAAAGTACCCCTGTTTCACCACGCAATTTTGCGGATATTTCATCTTGCGCAGCACCAGGTCCATGGAGGTATCGGAAAAATCGTCCACTTCGCGGACATAGCCCCGCTGCCGCTCCCACGCATATTCGTCCGGGTCAAAGCCGCTGAATGTATCGAACAGGTAGAGCTTCCGGTCCGGGAAGGCCTGGTTGATCAGCTTGGCATAGTCCCCGCGGAACACGCCCAGCTCCGCGGCCGCCCCGGCCACGCCGCGCTCGCAGATCTCGCGGGCCGCCAGCTCCAGCGAGGCGTTGCGCACGTAATCGCCGTCGCTATAGACGTAGCCGGCCCTGCCCCAATAGGAGGAGAGCAGGTCGCCCGTCAGCTTGCCTCTGCGCACGCCCCGGTTGACGATGCCCGGCAGCACCTTCACAGAACGCCGCATGTGGTAATGAAGCCTGGACATCGCCTTGTTTGTGCCTTTTCGATACATGAACTCTCTTTTGTCCAATTTGCTTACCCCTGTTAAGTCATAGGTTTTCGCCCTGGCTTTCCTCTTGCGCTTTCTCGTTCTCTTTCACTTTGCCCAGGCTCGCAAATATGAGCGGCAGCGTTATCACGGTGATGAAATGCATAATGCGGTATTCCTCCGGGGTGCCCAGCATGGTCATGGTGGCCAGGCAATACGCCAGGCTCGGGCCCGCCAGGAGCAGCGCGGCCCAGCCGCGCCGCCGGTGCAGCGAAAACCACGCGCACAGCATCAATGCCAGTATGTTGATCCCGAGGCATTGCAGCGCGCGGCTGGGGGTAAGCAGCCGGATGGCCCGGTCCAGGATCCCGTTCGGCACCTTGAACGCCAGGAAAAAAGGCAGCCCGGCGGTACTCCTGACCTCTCCCAGCAGCTGCGGGGAGTTGGTGATCCCAAGCTGGTCCAATACCTCGGCGCTGATGCCGACGCTGAACAGGGCGTTAAAACCGCCGTCGTCGGGAACCGTGTAATTGATGGCTGTGGGATCCCAAGCGACCTGGTTGCATTTGACGACTTGCTTCAGCGCGATTTCCGGCTCGTTTTTGACAGCGTGCAAGAACATCCGCGCCAGCTTGCCCGGCGGGGCCAACAGGTAACGCTCGGTATAAACTTCGCTGAAGGCGCCGTACAGCGCCCCCATGTCGCCGTGGTAGGATGCGTCAACCATCAATTCGCGCGGCTTCAGAAATTTTAAGGTCAAATAGCTGTCGAATTTTGGTTGAGCCTGCCATTGCGCGGGCGTGGCAAGGGCTTCCATCAGCGCGGTGGCGTCCTCGTCCAGCGCCTGCGGATTTGCGATGTAGATGCTGGTCAACATCGCCATCGGCAGATTGATGACCTCCGTATACACCCGGTGCTCGACGAGATCTGTCACGCCGACGGCCCGGTACAGCGGCCCGATAATACCCATGGCGACGGCCAGCGCCACCGCGCCGGTAAAAACGCAGGCAAGCGTCCGCTTTTTGGCATACAGCGCGAACAGGAGCACGGCGATCGGAAGCGAAAAAAGAACCCCGTTGTGGCGGATGATTGAGATCAGCCCCAGGGCAACGCCCAGGGCGACGCGGTTTGCCCGCCGGTCAAGCCATGCGCCGTCCGAAAGCACGGCGTTGATTAAGCAAACCGCCGCCCAAAGCGTAAATATCGTGAAGTAGCTGTCCTTTATCGCGTAGAGCATGATGGTCCGGGTGGAACGCGCGGAAATGACCGCGAGCAGGAATAAAGCGACCCAACGCTTCCGCAGGCCCCAGGCATACAGCGTTGCCGCCGTATAGCCGCACAGCAGGCTGAAACAGAAAATCTGCACGGCGATAACAAAAGCGTAGCGGTTGACGACCCTGGTGAGCAGCCAGATAATCATCATGTAAATGGCCGAATGCCAGTTGTCGAACGTCCCGGTTTGCACATGGCTCCACAGCATGGTGACGTCAAAAGGCCACAAGCAAATGCCGGGATAATTCGCCAGCCAGTTGAGCGCAAAAACAACGAAAACGGCGGAGAAGCCATATAAAAACGCGGGCAGGGAAAGCTTTTCACGCGCTTGGCTGATGTCAAGGCTGAAGAATTGCCTGCGCTTGCTTGGCGCGCCCGGCTCCTTTCGCCGTATGCCGACAAGGCTGCGCAGGGCCGCGTATACCGCCAATGCCAGGGGGGGGAACAGCATGTACACAACCCAGGCGCCGGTCATTTCTATCAGAAGCATAAAAAGCTTGCTCGTGATCACGTAAGCGACGTAGCAGGCAATCAGCAGCCCGATCAGGGACATGCACCACTGCTCGAGGCCGCGCGGCACGGTATTCATTGCGCCCGCGCGGGCCTTGGCCGTCTTCTTATGCATAATTAATCACTCCGTATTCATTTGGGATGAGCCATTCCACGGCGGGGAAGGCGGCACGCAGCTTTTCCGCCAGGGCGGGGACGATGTGGATTTCTGTCTCGAAATGGCCCGCGGCCAGGAGGGTCAGGCCGTGCCGCGCGGCGTCGAGGAAGTCGTGGTGGCCGGCGTCGCCGGTAAGAAAGGCATCAGGGACACCTTCCTCACCGGCGCGGCCTATGACCTCGCCTATGAGTTTGCAGCCCAGGCCGCCGCAGACCGCCACGGCCGCAATGGGCCGGCCCGCGTCGCAGTAGCGCACCTGGGCATTGAGCCTGCGCGCGGCGTGCGCCGCCAGTGTGGCGGCATCCATGGGCTGGGACAGCGTGCAGACCCGAATGAGCTCGTTCAGCCGCGTGACCCTGCCGGGGAACAGGCGCTGCGCCAGCAGGTCGTTCACGCTCCAGATGTCCAGCGGGGTGTGGGAGGCGATGCAGGCCATGCCGCGGCGGGCGAGCAGCCAGGCCGGGTCGTCGCTCAAAAGCTGCCTGCGCGCGTGGAACAGCACCGGGTGGTGGGTGATCAGCAGCCCGCATTTTGCCCGCGCGGCCTGCTCGATCACGGCCGGCGTAGCGTCCAGGCACACCATGGCGCGCTCCACGGGCATGGCGAAATCCCCGGTTTGCAGCCCCGAGTTATCGAAATCCATTTGCGAAGCAAAGGGGGCGAAGCTGTCAATGAAGCTGTAAATATCGCGCACGGAAGTCATCCAGGGCCTCCTTTGTGGGGGTGTTCTGTTGGCGGGCTTCAAGCAGGCGCAGCTCGCGGGCGAGGAGCTCACGGGCGATGGGGCCGGGATTGTGAATGAGTTCGCCGTAGTGGGCGTAGCCGGGGAGGTATTGGCGGTCTATGCCATCGTGGACTGCGCGAAGGGCATGGTAGGGCCGTCCGGCGTCCATGCAGACTGCCTCAATTTCGATCACAAACCCATGGGCGATCAGCCAGGCGCGCAGGTCGTCGGCGTGGCGCATGGGCTGGGCCACCAGCACTGTCCCTGGTGCTTGCAGCCAGGGCGCGGCCTCCAGCAGGCGCGCCATGAGCGTGCCGCCCATGCCCGCCATGATCCAGCAGCCCGCGTCTTCAGGCGCGAATTCCTGAAAGCCGTTTGAGAGGCGCAGCTCGATCTTGTCCTGCAAACCGGCGCGTTCCACTGTTTTGCGCGCGCTTTCGAGGGGCCCCTCTGCGATGTCCGAGGCGATGGCCCGTGGGCAGCGGCCCTCGTGCAACAGGTGCACCGGCAGCCGCGCGTGGTCGGTGCCGATGTCCGCCACAGCACAGCCCGGCGGCGCCAGGGCCGCCGTCATGCAAAGGCGCGGGCGCAGTTTCAATTGCCGAAGTGCCCGTTGAGCTGCGCCACGAGGGCGCCGGCGTCCACGCCGTGCACGGCGCAGGCCTCGCCCACGGATTCGCCCCGGCTGGCCGGGCAGCCCAGGCAGTGCATCCCCATGTCTAGAAAATAGGGCGCGGTGCCGCGGTCGGCGTCAAGGATGTCGCCGATGATGGTGTCTTTGGTGATGGTCATGGTGGGCCTCCTTTTATGCATAGGCGGGTGGCAAGAATGCCACCCCTACAGTTTGGCTGTGAATGATTTTGCGATTTCCAGCAGGATTTTCGCGCCCGCGATTTCGATTTCTTTTGAGATGTCGAAGGGCGCGGCGGCCTCGAATTTTTGTTGGAGCTGTTCGCGCTTTTCGGCAAAATCGGCAAAGTCGAAGTCCAGGTCATCGGCCAGGATTTCGGACTTGATGTGCTCGCGCACGTGGTTCAGCGCCTGCTCCAGGAATGTATTATGCGTGGCCAGGTGCAGCTTGATGCGCTGCTCCACGGCGTAGCCCGCCTCTTTTCGCAGCGTCTGAATTTGCCGGATGACGTCGCGCACGGCGCCCTCGCGGCGGAGTTCTTCGGTCAGTTCGATGTCCAGGGCAACTGTGATCTCGTCATTTTTACATGTTGTGCTCACGATGCCGGGCTTTGTCTTGGTTTGCAGCGTGAACAGGCTGGCGTCCAGCGCGCCCTCCCAGCCGGGCACGGCGACCGGGCCAGCGGCCTCCGCCTGCGCCGCGACAGTCTGCATGTCCTCCCCGGATAGCCCCGCCAGGTGATTTTTGAAGGCGTTCACCTGCGCCTTCAGTACAGCCCCGGCCAGCTTAAAATTGACCATAGGCAGCTTGATTTGCAACGCAGCGGCGCTTTCGAGAATTTGCAGCGCCTTCACGTTGAGCTCGCTGAGTACCTGCTGCGCGAAGAGGGCGAGGGCTGCTTTTGTCTCTTCATCGCCCACGATGAACAGCGTCTGCAACGGCTGCCGGACTTTTAGATTGTTTTCATTGCGCAGGCGCAGCGCCGTGGCGATGACCTCGCGCACGAGCTCTGTCTGCTCCAGCAGGCCGTCGTTTTCGATGTTCGGCAGGGGGGCGGGCCATTCGCTGAGATGGATGGAAATGGGCGCGTCAGGCTCGATTTCTCTAACGAGTTTCTGCCAAATTACTTCAGTTTGAAAAGGTATAATCGAGGCCATCACCTGGGCCGCTGATTTCAGGGCGAAATACAGGCTGAAATAGGCCGCGCGCTTGTCCTCGGCGTCGCCGCTCTTCCAGAAGCGCCGCCTGTTCAAGCGAATATACCAGTTGGAGACGTCTTCCACATATTCTTCGAAATCTTTGACGAGGGTGAATGCCCTGTAATTGTCCATCAGGCTTGTCGCGTTTTCGATGAACCGGTTTGTGCGCAGGAGGAGCCACTTGTCCAGGGCGCAAAGCTCAGCGGGCTGGTAATTGGACAAATCCGGCCTGTCAATCTGATAGTATGTGTCGAAAAAAGTAAAAATATTCCTGAAGCCAAGCAATTTTCTTCTGGCTTCGTCGCCCAATGTAAAGCCGAAGCGCACGTCGCTGGGGACGGGGTTGCCCGCGTAGAGGTAGCGTATGGTGTCCGAGCCTATCTCCTCGGCGGCCCGGTCGAACTCGATCATGAAGCCGGTTTTGCTGAATTTGCCGCCTTCCTCGTCCAGGACGGTGCCGTGGCACATGGCGCGCTCGTAGGGCGGGCGGTCCTCCAGCACCACGCTCATGAAGAGCATGGCGTAGAACCACAGGCGCACCTGTTCATGATTTTCGACAATCCACTCTGCGGGGAAGTTCTTCTCCCACTGCGCCCTGTCCTCAAAATAGCCCAGGGTGGAGTAGGGCACGATGCCCGCGTCCAGCCAGACGTCGCCGGTATCGGGGATGCGCTGTACTTTTTGATTGCACCGGGGGCAGGTGATCTCAATCTCGTCAATCCAGGGCCTGTGCAGCTCTTTGAGATTGTCTACAGCCTCGGAATGAACGGCATGGGCGCGCAGCCCGGCTTTGGAGCCGATCACAGTGAGTTCGCCGCAAGCGCAGGGATAAAATGGCAGCGGCAGGCCGTAGTAGCGCTTGCGGGAGATGTTCCAATCGCCCATGTTGGTGAGCCAGTCCTCCATGCGGCGGCCGCCGGATTCGGGCTCCCACTTCACTTTTTTCGCCGCGGCGATGAGCCTGGGCTTTAATTCTTCTGTCGCGATATACCAGGCGGGCACCAATCTAAAGATGGCCGGGGTTTTGCAGCGCCAGCACACGGGGTAGCTGTGCTCGTGGGGCTCCACCTTGTACATTTTGCCCCTGCTGCGCAGCTGCTCGAAGACTTCATTTGCGATGGCGTCGCTGGCCTTGCCTGTCAAAAACCCGAAGCCCTCCAGGAACACGCCCAAGTCGTCCACGGGCATAACCTGCGGCAGATTCTCGCGCAGGCCCAGCAAAAAATCCTCCGCGCCGCAGCCGGGGGCGATATGCACCACGCCGGTGCCCTCCCCGGCGTCCACGTCCTCCCAGGCGACAATCCTGTGCGCAAACTCCTGCGCGGAAAAATCCGGGAAGCAGGTGTCGTAAGTCAGGCCGACCAGGGCCTCGCCCTTGAAGACGTCAAGCACCTCCAGCTTGTCGTCGCCCAGCTGCTTAATGGCGTTCTTCGCAAGCACGATGGGCGTATCCTGGCTCTTTAGTCTGACAAGTGCATACTCGATCTCAGGGTTGACAGCCAGCGCAACATTCGAAGAGAGCGTCCAGGGCGTGGTCGTCCACACGAGAATATTGACGAGTTGACAGTTGACAGTTGACAGTTGACAGTTGCTGAGAGGCAGCTGGAAAAACACCGAGTCATGCGTCATCTGCCGGTAGGAGCCGGTCATCTCGTGCTCGCTGAGGCTTGTCCCGCAGCGGGGGCACCAGGGCATGGGCTTGTGCTCCTGCCGCAGCCAGCCGCTGTCGTGGCACTTCTTGAGAAAATGCCAGATGCCCGCGATGTTCTCGTCGGTGTTGGTGAGGTAGTCATGGCCCCAGTCCATCCACATGCCTAAGCGCTTGCTCTGCTGCGTGATAATCCCGGCGAAGTGGTTGACGCGCTGCTTGCACTTCTCGGTGAACTTGTCCAGGCCGTAGGCCTCGATGTCCCGCTTGGAGGCGAAGCCCAGCTCCTTTTCCGCGCCCACCTCCACCCACAGGCCCTGGGTGTCGAAGCCGTTCTGGCAGCGGCAGTCGTAGCCCCGCAAAAACTTATATCTGATATAGATGTCTTTCAGGCTGCGCCCCCAGGCGTGGTGGATGCCCATGGGGTTGTTGGCCGTGATGGGGCCGTCCAAAAACCGGAACAGAGGCCTGCCTTTGGCCTGCTCCCTGCGCTTTTCAAAGCACCGCTCCCTCTCCCAGAGGGCGAGGATTTCGTGTTCTTCCTGGATTAGGTCTTGTTTTTCCATTGAATGCTCCTATTCTGTCCCGGCCCCGGAAATGCTGACGGCGCCTTCCCGGTTGTCCTTGACGATGGTAACCATACCCGTGTAGCCGGAGATATGAATGCTTCTCATGGCGGCAAACAAAATCGTAAGGCCGCAGAAAACCAGGCACAGCGCGGGCCAGATGACGTCGCTGTTTTCGTTGAGGAAAGTGCGCAGCTTTTGCATTGACATGATCGAAATCTCCTTTTATCGTATTATTTGTGCGCGGGCGGCATGAATGCCGCCCCTATAGATCATCTGTATTGCGAGGAAATGCGCTCCTCCGGCCGCGCGGTGCAGAGGTAGAGCACGAACAGGAATGCCCATTCGAGGGGCTTCATCAGGAGATACACGGCGTCCGCAGCGGCCCTGGAGTGGATATGCTTTGAGAGGTGAAATCCCGTGTTGTCATAGGCATAGCGGACGCACCTGTGCAGCCGGGGTGTGCGCTGCTGGATCAGCTGCTCAAAGGCGTTGGCCACGCACAATTGCCGGTTGACCAGGATGGGCGCGCCATGCCGCCGCCCCACGCGCAGGGGCCGAACCAGCCGCCTGTGGCCCTTGGCGGCCACGGTGCACAGGTAGTGGCCGGTGTATTCCACGCGCGGCGGCGGGGTTTTCGTGGAGAGGTTCCACTCCGCCGTTTCGGTGAAGACGGTGATGAAGCTGTCGGGCTTCTGCCCCGCAAGGAAGAGAATGCCAACCACGACGCCCATGAAGGGCAGCAGTGCCAGCAGCGCCCAGAGGGGCAATTTCGCGCATTTCTCCCGGGCGATGTCCTTGATTGCCTTCGCGCCGATGAGAAGGCAGTTGATGGGGGGCAGGAGGCCGATTGAGAAGAAGTTCTCGTCTGCCGGAAATATCTGAACGATATACAGAATGCACTCTACCGCACCGGCGTAAATCGCCGCGATACACAACACAGCCAATAATGGGGGCATCTTTGCTACAGGGATAAACCGCAGCGGGAAGTAGGCGGCGATAGCCAGGAAAATGAAAGTCCAGAAGGTCGACTGGGCCCAGGAGGCGAGTGGGCTGTACGCGCTCTGGGTATCGATCACTTCATACCAGTCCGGTTCCGAAGTGATCCCCAGCCCGCCCGCATAGATAAACAGGGAGACACCCAGCACCATCGTGACCAGTTCAACGATAATACCCGCACGTTTTACCTTGGGCTGTTTGCATGGCAGGCACAGGAATACCAGGTTTGCCAACGTCAGCAGGCAGGGAATCCCAATCAATGGTATAATAACATGCATTACCCGATCACCTTCGTCCACCCGTAGGGATCGGCTATCTTCCCCCACTGGATGCCGGTGAGCTCGTCGTACAGCCGCTGGGAGATGGGGCCGATCTCGCCGTTGTTGATGGAGAGGGTCTCGCCGCCGCAGGCGAGCTCGCCTATGGGGGAGACCACAGCAGCCGTGCCGGAGCCGAAAGCCTCCCGCAGCGTGCCGGCCTTGGCCGCCGCGACGACCTCCTCCAGGGCCAGGGGCCTCTCTGTGACTTTCAAACCCCGGGAGCGCAAAATCTCGATGCAGCTCTTGCGGGTGATGCCGCTGAGTATGCTCCCCTGCAAGGCGGGTGTTATGATTTCATCGCCAATGACGAAAAACACGTTCATCGTGCCGACTTCCTCTATATACTTGCGCTCCACGCCGTCCAGCCACAGCACCTGGGAGTAGCCCAGCTTGTGGGCCTCCTCCTGGGCCCTGAGGGAGGCGGCATAGTTGGCCGCGGCCTTGGTGAAGCCCATGCCGCCCTTCACCGCGCGCACGTACTTCTCCTCCACGAAGATTTTCACGGGGGCCAGGCCCGAGGCGTAGTACGCGCCCACCGGGCTGAGAATCACCGCGAAGATGTACTGCTTGGAGGGCCGCACGCCCACGTGGGGGTCGGTGGCGAAGATGTAGGGCCGGATGTACAGCGATGCGCCGTCCCGCGTGGGAATCCAGTCCCTGTCCGCCTTCACGAGCTCCTCGATGGCGTGCACGGCGAAGGCCTCGTCGATCTGCGGGATGCACAGGCGCTCGTTGGATAAATTCAGCCGGGCCATGTTCTCCGCCGGGCGGAACAGCCGCACCCTGCCGTCCGCGCCGAGGTAGGCCTTCATGCCCTCGAAGACCTCCTGGCCGTAGTGCAGGCACATGGCGGCGGGGTCCAGGGCGATGGGGCCGTAGGGCACGATGCGCGGGTCATGCCAGCCCTGGCCGTCGTCGTAAGTCATGAGAAACATGTGGTCGGTGAAATACACGCCAAAGCCCAGAGCGCTCTGGTCGGCGGGCTTTTGTTTGGGGGCGGGGTTGCGCGAAAATGTGATTCCATTCATATCAAGTATCTCCTTTTTTTGTGGTTCAAGTATGGGCCGCGATAATAGCGGCCAACTGAAATATAGAATAGTAAAGCCTACGGATGTTATGATGGGCAGGATACTCCTCCAGCCAAACGTGCCGCTGCTGATTGCGCTGATCTGCGAAAGCGATGTGAATGCCAGCATGATCGTCGATACTACGCCAGCCGCTTTTTCCGTGCTCTTTTTGCGCACGATGCCGCGCAGCAGGTGGAAGTACGGACTTATTAGCGTAACAAGCGCAAAGGCAATGGGTATCGCGATAAACATCACTATCAGCATGTTACGCTTCGCAGAGGCGTCCATGGCCTGCTGCTCCCAAAAGCCGCCCATGGACGGGACCATGGCAATGAGCATGAGCGGAGCAAAAATAAGCGATGCGCCCAGCAGCCAGCCCAGCCATTTTTTGTGCGGCTCCCAGTTTGGCAGCAGAAATTTCAGCAGCAACAGCGCGTTGAGCACCGCCGCGAGAAGCATAAACACGACATAGAGAGGTGAGCGGGTCAGTTCCCTCGCTGCGTCTGATGCGGGACTAAGCAGGCTGAATGCCGTGTTAGTCAGCGTCAGTATAATCAGCGAGCAAACCACGCCCGCGAGAAATTTTTGTTTTTTCGTAAGGGTGGAATTGCCCATGCTCGGCCTCCTTTGCAAATAGTATTTCAATATATTATAGCAAGTCAAGCGGGAAATTGCAAGAGGGGGGAGGGGGTAAATCAAAAATTTTCGCCGCGCCCGCAACTCGCGCTTGACAGGGCGCGAAAAATGAGGTATAATTTAGGTTAGATGTGTTTACCCTTGTGCCGAAAAGGGTTTACTTTGCATCAGCACTCTCCTATTGCCATGATATGGCGATTTTAATTGCGATTGAACAATTCAGAGGAAAGGGAGGTAATGTCAGCAGAATATGGATGTATTGCACTGGATATTCTTGGCGGCGATTTTGGTTCTCGTGCCCGCGGCGGGCGCCGGCGCGTATTTCTACGGGCACAAAAAGGGGCAGGAGCACCGCAGGATTGTGGCGGAACAGAAGATCGGCTCGGCGGAGGCCGAGGCCGCGCGCGTCATGAACGACGCGCAGTCCGTGGCGGAGAGCAAGAAGAAGGAGGCCATCCTGGAGGCCAAGGACGAGATCCACAGGCACCGGCAGGAGGCCGAGCGCGAGCTGCGCGACCGCCGCGCCGAGGTGCAGCGCGCCGAGCGACGCATCAACCAGCGGGAGGAGACCCTGGATAAGCGCTCCGACAACCTGGAGAAGAAGGAGGACGCCCTGCAGGCGAAGATCAAATCGGCGGACGCCCGCCTGGACGAGATCGAGACCATCAAAAAGAGCCAGTTCGATATGCTCGAGCGCATCTCCGGCTTCACCGAGGAGCAGGCCAAGCAGCATATCCTGGAGCTCCTGGACGGCGACCTGGAGCACGAGAAGGCCCTGCGCGTGATAGACAGCGAGCAGAGGACACGCGAGGAATCGGACAACCTCGCGAAAGAAATCATAGCCACGGCCATTCAGCGCTGCGCGGCGGATCATTCGGCAGAGACCACCGTGAGCGTCGTCACACTCCCCAGCGACGAGATGAAGGGCCGCATCATCGGCCGCGAGGGCCGCAACATCCGCACCCTGGAGACGATAACAGGGGTAGACCTGATCATCGACGACACCCCCGAGGCCATCACGGTTTCCTGCTTCGACCCGGTGCGGAGGGAGATCGCCCGGAGAACCCTGGAAAAGCTTATTCTCGATGGGCGCATCCACCCGGCGCGGGTGGAGGAGCTCTTCGACAAATGCCGCCGCGAGGTGGAGGCCCAGGTGAAGCAGACCGGCGAGCACGCCCTCATCGAAGCCGGGGTGAACAACGTCCACGGCGAGATCGTCAAGCTGCTCGGGCGTTTGCGCTATCGGACAAGCTACGGGCAAAACGTGCTCAACCACTCGCTGGAGGTCAGCTATATCGCGGGCCTGATGGCGGCGGAGATCGGCGCGGACGTGAAGCTGGCCAAGCGCGCGGGGCTCCTGCACGACATCGGCAAGGCCCTGGACCACGAGCAGGAGGGCTCCCACGTGGAGCTGGGCGTGGAGTTCGCGCGCAAGTATAAGGAGAACGAGGCCGTCCTCCACGCCATACAGGCGCATCACGGCGACGTGGAGGCCCGCACCATCCCGGCCTGCCTGGTGCAGGCGGCGGACGCCATCTCGGCGGCAAGGCCCGGCGCGCGCAGGGAGAACCTGCAAAACTATATCAAGCGCCTGGAGAAGCTCGAGGAGCTCACCACGTCGTTCGCGGGCGTGGATACCTCCTTCGCCATGCAGGCGGGCCGCGAGATACGCATCATGGTCAAGCCCGAGCTGGTCAGCGACGACGCCATGGTACTGCTCGCGCGGGAAATCGCCCAGAAAATCGAGAAGGACCTGGAATACCCCGGGCAGATCAAGGTGCACCTGATAAGGGAGAGCAGGGCCAGCGAGATAGCGAAGTAGGTTTTGCGGGGGTATGCAAGGGAAGCAAAATGCAAGAGAGAGGCAAAATGCCTGTTCTCTTGCATTTTTTTGGCACAAGGAATTTTCCCGTTAGGAGCGACAGATATATGCAATCAAAAAATTTTTTTCAAAAAATTTCGGAAAGCCGGGAACCAAACCCCCGCCTCGCCTGTCTAATAGGTGTTGAGGGGGTGATCCCGGGTGCTGGACGATTTGATTCGGGCGGCACTGGGCGAGGCGGCGGCGGGATGCACCGTGCCGGAAGAGGTAGACCGGTGCATCCTGGACCGCATCGCGCAGGCGGCCGGGGCAGGGGGGACATCCGATGACTGAAAACATTCGTGACCTCGCGCTGCAGGCGATGCAGGGCAGCGCCCCCGCGTTCCAGGAGCTCTACCGCCTCACCCGCCAGGGGGCCTGGTTCGTGGCCCTGTCCATCACCAAAAACGAGCACGACGCCCAGGACATCCTCCAGGAGAGCTACCTCAAGGCCTACCAGAGCATGGCGCAGCTGGCCCAGCCGGAGAGCTTCGCGGCATGGCTGAACCAGATCGTTGCGAATAAAGCAAAAAATTATGTCTCCCGCATAAAGCCGGATAGCTTCGCGCAATACGAGGACGAGAGCGCCGGGGACTGGCAGGAGGAGACAAATCCCGCGTTCATCCCGGACGAGCACCTGGACCAGGCCGAGGCAAAGGCGCTCATCGCCTCCCTCGTAAATGAACTGCCCGAGGACCAGCGCCTGGTGGTGCTCCTGCGCTACTACGACGACATGGATGTCGCCGCGATAGCGAAATCACTGGAAATCCCCGAGGGGACGGTAAAAAGCAGATTGGGGCGCGCGCGGCAGAAGCTGGCCGCTATGCTCGAGCTGGCGCAAGGCAAGGGGCTCAGGCTCTATGCCGCCGCCCCCATTCCGCTGCTGGCCTATTTTATCAAGCTGCTGGGCTTTGACGCCCAGGGCAGCGACCGCCTCCCGCCCCTGCTGATCGGCTCGGCGGGCACAGCGGCGGCGGGCGGCGCTGCCGCCGCCGGGAAAGCCGCGGCAAAGGCCGCGCGCAAAGCGGCCTCCGCCGGCAAAATCGCGGCCCTCGCCGCCACAGTTATCGTTGCCGTGGGCGGAATCACCGCCGCGGGCGTCTATGCCTACCGCAGAACCGCCCCCGCCGGGGGCACGACCGCCGCGCCAACCACCGTGATTGCGACGGCCGCGCCCACATCACAGGCCGCCACGGAAGTCCGCAGCGAAGCCGTCGTGACGACGCAGGCGCCGCCTGATACGCGCATGACGTCGGCACGGCCGCTACCGCAGGCCCCGCCCGCCGCGACCACCTCGCCGGAGGTCACCCGGACGCAGACGAGCACGGCCGCGGCCACGGCCGGCCCGACGACCGCGAGGAGCACGACCACGACCAGGCGCGCCTCATGGAGCTATACGCCCCTCCCCACGCGCCCAACCGTGACGCAGACGACGACACAGGCGACGACGACGGCCACCGCCTCCGGGACGACGACGACGAGGTTCATAGATACCCCGCGGCCGCCCACCACCGCCAACCCGACCACCGTCACCACCGCCGAGCCCACCACCACGGCCACCGAGCCCGCCCTGCCGGACTTCGAATACGCGCGGGACCCCGCGGGGGGCTATGTCGTCACCAAATACAACGGCAGCGAGACGGACCTGACGGTCCCAGCGTCGATTGACGGCGTCGCGGTCATCCACCTGGGGGCGGGGGCCTTTGAGGGCACGAACGTGGTGCGCGTGGTGATTGAGCCCGGCTTCGACTGCCTGCGCGACAGAACTTTCGCCGATTGCCCCGGCCTCATAGAGGTCGTCGTACCGAACACCGTGGTGAACGTGCTGGGCAGCCCCTTCACCGGCAGCCCCAACGTGGTTGTCGTTTGCGGGGAGAACTCCAGGGCGCACACCTACTGCCGGACCAACGGCATCGCCTTCCGGCTGGCCTGACCACCGACATTTCCAAAGGCTCTTTCATGGGGAGTCCTTTCTATACGCCAACGTGAAGGGTTTGCGTATATAGCCGAGCGCCCGTAGGAATACGGGCGCTGGGTGTTTAAACGCCCTATGGCCTTTGGGCGTTTTCGCTTGACTTTCACCGCCAAAGCGTGTATGATGTCATTTATGACAAAAAAACGGTTCTCTTTCCACCCCAACGAGCCTGCGGGCTCGCCGGGGACCCCGGCCGGGGCGCTGATCGCCCTGTGCTGGTTCGTGTACTTCGCCAGCTACCTGACGCGCCAGAATTACAACGCCGCCCTGGCCCTCATGCTGGGGGACCTCGGCGCGGCGAAATCCGCGCTGAGCCTGGCCGGGACGGGGGCATTCGCCGCCTACGGCATAGGACAGCCGGTGAGCGCGCTGCTGCTGCGCCGCGCGCGGCCGCGCCGCATGATCGCCATCGGCCTGCTGGCCAGCGGGTGCTGCAACCTGCTGCTGGCGGGGAGTACACTCGCTTTTTCCGGGCCGGGATTGCCTGTGATCATGACCGTCATCTGGTGCGCAAACGGCTTCGCCCAGGCGATGCTCTGGCCCGCACTGGTGCAGTTCATGGCGCGGGAGCTCAGCGCCGCGGACTACAACCGCGCGGTAATGCACGTGAACATCGCGGGCAGCGCGGGCACGGCTGCGGTGTACCTGCTGGCTGGCGCGGCACGCGGCTCGTGGCGGTGGGTATTCGTGATCTCGGCCTCCTTTGCAGTGATCGCGGCGCTGGCGTGGCGCAAGCTTGCGCCGGACACCCCCCTGCGCCAGCGCTTCTGCGAAGCGCCGACGCTGTCCCCCCTGCTCCACCCCAACGAACCTGCGGATTCGTTGGGGGCCCCGGCAGGCGAAGGGGGCTTTGAAGTGGGCAATGCACAATTGATTGACGAGCCGGGCGAACCCGTTCCCATGCGCAGGCTGCTCACGGGCTTCGGGCTGGGGCCGATTCTGTTGGGCGCGGCACTGCTGGGGATCCTGCGCGAGAGCGTGCCCGCCTGGATGCCCGTGCTGCTCACCGAGAGCGCCCCGGCTTTTTCCAGCGCGCGCAGCGTCCTCACGGCGGCGGTTTTGCCGCTGTTCGCCATCGTGAGCCTGCGGGTAACGGGGACGATCGCGAAGAAAATCGGCCACGAGCTGCGCAGCACGGCCTGGTTTTTCGGCGCGGGGACGCTCGCCGCGCTGGGCCTGGCTCTCTGCCTGCATGGAATGCGCGCCGGCGCGCTGCCCATGGGTAACCTCTGGCTGCCCATGGGCGTGGCCTGTATGGCGCTGCTGACCGGCTGTATGCATGGGGTGAACCTCGCGGCGGTGTGCCAATTGCCCGCGCGCTTCGGCAAATACGGGGCCACGGGCGCGGCGGCGGGTGTGATCAACGCCTTCGTCTACGCGGGCAGCGCGCTCTCCATGCTGGGCACGGCGTTGCTGGCCGAGCGCCGCGGCTGGCAGGCCACGGCCTGGGCCTGGCTGGCGGTCGCCGCGGCGGGGACGGCTGTGTTTGTGTTCTTCACGAAAAAAGCGAAGGAGAAGCTGTATGAATAATTACGACGCCGTGATCTTCGACAACGACGGCACCGTGCTCGACGCCGCGCCGGGGATGCTCCTATGCGCCAACGCGGCGTTTGCGGAGATGGGCTTTCCCACGCTCACCATGCAGGAATACATGCCCTACCTCGGGCCGCCGCTGACGGGCAGCTTCATGAGGTACGCCGGGATGACCCGCGAACAGGCCGACCGCGCCATCGCGATCTACCGCAGGGCGTACGCCGCGGGGAACTGCTTTATCCTGGACATCTACCCCGGCATGGAGGCGCTTCTCCGCAAGCTGCGCCTGGCCGGGGTGAAAACGGCCATCGCCAGCTCAAAACCCACTATTTTTCTGGAGAAGGTGCTCGGCGGCATCGGCCTGCGGGGGCTGTTCGACGCCGTGTGCGGCGCGCATCCCGATTTTCTGGACGAGAGCAAGGCGGACATCATCGCCGAGGCCGCGCGGCTGTGCGGCGTGCCGCCGGAACGCTGCCTCATGGTGGGCGACAGGCGCTTCGACGCGGAGGGCGCGAGGGCCCTGGGGATGCCCTGCGCGGGCGCGCTGTGGGGCTACGGCTCCCGGGAGGAGCTTGTAGCCGCCGGGGCGGAATTTTTGGTGCAGGGGTGTTGGGATTTGCTTGGGATAAAGCGAATAAAAAAATTCTAAATTTTTGAAAATAATTGTTGACAAAATCCAATCTGCGCGATAAAATTAAACTATACTAAATTTTGGAAGGAGAAAAAATCATGAAAAAGACCATGCGTACCATACCCTTATTGCTGGTGATGACTTTGCTATTAGCATCGGGTACAATGGCACAGGATCGCATCAACAGCAATGACCAAGCCGAGAGCATATCGGAAATTGTGAAACAAAAATTGGGCGGCCATGAGCTGCCTATGGAAGCAACGGTTGTTATCCCGGATGATTTTATTCCTGACGACACACCTTATGAGCATTATTATCCCGAACACATGACAGATGAAGAAATTGAAGTGGTAATATGCAGAATTGCTAATGGTGAACATGTTATGCTCGGCGACGGGGTCATTGATAGAGAAGAGAATCCTACACGCTGGAAACAAGGCTCAAATGGGCATCAGTGGATTACAGCAAGGGCTTTTGATATACTACAAAAAGATAAGCCGAGTGTTTACAACTGGTTTTTAACAAGTGAAAAAGCGGCTGCTATTTCGTATTCTGACTGGCCTGACAATCATGAAGGTTTTTTAATGAACATTTCCAGCTGGCATTTTTATCATAGTCCCTCAGGGACGAACTATTTTAGGAACCATTACGATTTAGATAACGCAAGAAGCCGTTTCGATCATTGGTATAAATTGGCTGTACAAGAGGGGCGAAACAGCAATTGGGTAGTTGCCGCCCAAAATCTAGGAAAAGCCATCCACTATTTGAGCGATCTTGGTACTCCTCCGCATACTGGAGACAGATCTACAACAAATTTTTTGCCTGATATACCGCTGGGGGATAAACACACAAAATATGAAACAGACGCTCAAGCAAAGCGTGGTTTCTTTGTGATGTCATCTTCACCGTATTATACTTACTATTCTACCTACTCTGCATTCGCAATAGCGGGAGGAAATGCCGCTATTTCATACAGCTACTATGCGAATTGTTACAAAACAGACCAACCATCACTAAGGGATCCAACAATAGAATGGCCGATGAGATATGTGCAACAGGATATAGCTGGTTTGCTGTATAAATATTATTTAAATGTAATGGGTGTTGGACCAATTTAGCTTATGCTGCTATTCCTCTGTCGGTCTCGTTTTATGCACAGCGACTAAGGAGGACGATTTGGAAAAAAGCTACTGTAAAGGTGTACCATTATGAACCGCAAGTTGGGAACAATCTTCCTGAAATCGCTGGTCTTTTTGCTTCCCAGTGCATTGCCTGTTTTGCTTATAGTGCCTTCAAAATGGAACCCCGTAACCTATGAATGGAACACTACGATAGCGGGGATAGATGCTAACACTATAATATATAGCATTATAGTTATGTACCCGGTTGTAAGTGCCATCGTTTTTTTTAAAAATAAAATTTCAGTATGGTCAGCACCTATGGTAAACCTTGTATTGACAGCATTCAGTGCGCTGTTTATGTCTGGGTCACCAAACGCCTTTGGCATGATTTTTGTTGTAGAGCTAGCAGCCATTGGCTGGAGTCTTTTCTGTTCGCTGATTGCATGGACTGTGCGATTGCTGAAGCGAAGATAGCTTTAAGCCGCCCTCCCACAAAGGGAGGGCGTTTATTGGTTTCGCCCATTCGCATAAAAACACATTGACATTCCCGGAAAATGTGGTAGAATACTATAGGACAATACTATAAGGAGGGATATTCTTTGCTGGACCAAAAAACCCTGGCGTATATCAACATGTACGCCATCATGGGCACCCTGGAGAACCTGTGCGAGCTGGACCCGGAGGCCCGGGCGCTGCTCACGAACAAGAAGCCCGTCTCCCTGGCCTTTGACGTGAAGGGCGGCCCCAAGGCTACGCTGACCTTCAGCAACGGCCGCGTGCGCCTGACCCCCCGCGTGCTCGCCAACGCGAGCATCAAAATCCCCCTCAGCTCCTGCGAGAAATTCAACGCCGTGGTGGACGGCAAGGCTACGCCCATCCCCGTGAAGGGCTTCCGGTACATCAACTTTTTGCTCAAGGACTTCGACGCGCTCACCAAGCGCCTGGAGGGCTACCTGCGCGCCACGGAGGAGGACATGCAGGACCCCGTGTTCGCCGAGCGCAGCACCGTGCTGATGATGTACGTCATCGCCGTGGCCCTGAGCCAAATCGGCGACTACGACGAGATCGGCCGCTTCAGCGCCTCGTTGATCCCGGACGGCGACGTGCAGTTCTCCGTGAAGGACGGCCCGGCCGCCACCATCCGCGTGCGGGACCATTTCCTGAGCACCATCAAGCGCCGCCCCGAGAATCCCCGCGCCATCATGGAATTCGGCAGCCTCGCGCTGGCCCGCGCCCTGTTCGACGGCAAGGTGAACGCCCTGGCCTGCATAGGCGACGGCTCCATCGCCATGCACGGGATGATCAACATGATAGACAACCTGAACCGGATCCTGGACCGGGTCGCGGTTTATCTGGCGTAAGGACGGGGAACTGTATGGAAATTGACGAGCGCAACGAGGCATACCAAGAACTGCTCGAATTGCGCGAAAAACTGCTGGAAGCCGAGCTGCAGGTGCAGCGAGGCGAGGTCTATACGTTTGACGAAGTCAAAGCGATGCTTTTTCCTGCGGGTGGCAAGAATGCCACCCCTACAGAAACGAGTTGATCGCGAGTTAGCGAATCATGAGACCTGCTAATAAAAAACAAGCCCCAAAATAATGGGAAAAGCAGGCGAACAATCGAGAGGAAGGTGAAAGGCAAGGCGAAGCACGGGGGCTCTGCCCCCGAACCCCCGGAGTTTA
>Ga0123353_10000637_pt1 | contig 42809 bp, 34 predicted proteins | sample TergutLab28metaG_3_FD_92763 | JGI IMG/M metagenome (GOLD analysis project Ga0123353, IMG submission 92763) | Labiotermes labralis P3 segment gut microbial communities from Petit-Saut dam, French Guiana - Lab288 P3 | ecosystem: Host-associated > Arthropoda: Insects > Digestive system > Gut ... | reverse complement strand
GCCCCGTTGGGGCTTGTGTTGAAAAACCGGACCCCAGGGTTCGCCTGAGTACAGGCTCACCCTGGGCTACCCAACGCCGTCGCTTCGCGACTAGGAACTACGAAAACAACACGTTGCATCCTGACAGAAAATTTTGTCACACCCGGGGCACGCGAACAAACGGCCCATGTTCACCCAGACATCGCGAAAATGCGTTTGCCCGGTCTTGTAGCCAACAACGGTTCGTGCTAGAATCGTTCCCTTTCATTGGCATTCCCGCTTTGGGCGGGTGTTGACACGAATGCGGAGCGAATCAGGAGCGAACGATGCGGAATCCTCGTGTGGCGATCATGGGCGCGACCGGCGCGGTGGGTACGGAGTTTTTGACCCTTCTGGAGCAGCGGAATTTTCCGATGGCCAGTTTGAAGCTGTTGGCCTCGGCGCGGTCGGCGGGCAAAACGTTGACATTCCGCGGTGAAGAGCTGCCCATCGAAGAATTGACGAACCAGAGTCTCCAGGGCCTGGATCTTGTGCTCTCGTCGGCGGGCGGGTCGCTCAGCAAGCAGTTCGCGCCGGTCGCGGTGGACGCGGGCGCGGTCGTGGTGGACAACACGTCGGCCTATCGCATGGACCCGTCCGTGCCGCTGGTGGTGCCCGAAGTCAACCCGCAGGACCTGGCGTGGCACAAAGGCATCATCGCCAATCCCAACTGTTCGACGATCATCATGAACGTGCCCGTCTGGCCGCTGCACCAGGTCAACCCGATCAAGCGGCTGGTGGTCAGCACGTACCAGGCCGTCAGCGGCGCCGGGGCCAAGGCGATGGCCGAACTGGAGCAGCAGGCCCGCGACTGGTCCGCCGGCAAACCGGTCACGCGGAGCGTGCTGGCATCAGTGCCTGTTCAACGTGTTCTCGCACAACTCGAAGGTGGGCGACAACGGCTACAACGAGGAAGAGAACAAGATGGTGCACGAGACGCGGAAAATTTTCCACGCGCCGGAGATTCGCGTGACGGCTACGTGCGTCCGCGTGCCGGTGCTGCGGGCGCATTGCGAGTCGATCAACATCGAGTTCAGCCGCCCGATGACGGAGGCGCAGGTCCGCCAGGTGCTCGCGGCGGCGCCGGGCGTGACGGTCGTCGACGACCGCCAGGCCAACCACTTCCCCATGCCGCTGGAAGCCACCGGCCAGGACAACGTGCTCGTCGGTCGCATCCGCCAGGACATGAGCCTCGACGACCACGGCATCGACCTGTTCGTCAGCGGCGACCAGATCCGCAAAGGCGCCGCCCTGAATGCGGTGCAGATTGCGGAATTGCTGTGAGCCACGCAGCCACATTGGATTTTCGTGGCGCGTGAGTGAACTTGTACCTTTTGTTCGAGGGAATCGTCCTGGTTAACTAGTTAACTAGTTAACTAGTCAACTAATTAACTGGTTAACGAGAATGGGTGCCATCAAGTCCATCCTGTTTGAGCATCCGGCCTACGTCTACATCGCCCTGACGACGGCGACGTTGGTGTTGGCGTTTCTCTGGTGGGAACGTCGGGCCGAGCGGAACGGGCGGAAATTTTTGTACGCCCTGGCCGTGCCGTTCGTGCTGGGATTGGCCCTGCTGGTGGCGTCGACGTTTGTGGTGACGGACCGCCAGCAGATTCGCCGCGCCGCGACGGAGATCGTCGACGACGTCCGCGGCGGCCATCGCGGCGGGGCGCTCGAAAAATACCTCGACGAACATTTCGTCTGCCGGTACGAGGGCCGGCGCGTCGGCCGCGACGAGGTGATCGCGCTGATCGAGTCGCAGAAAAAACGCTACGACATCCACACCATCGAAATCAGCGGTGCCGACATCGACATGGACTCCGCCGAATACGCCACCATGCGGGCAACCACGCAAATGGCCGGCCGCGAGCCAAACATGGGCATGGGCTTCTCCGTCCGCGTGACCTTCGTGCTGAAGTGGATCAAACGCGACGACGGTTGGAAAATCCACGAGTGCGAGGAGCCGATTATGCAGAGGGCATTATGAGCATGACATCGCGAGAGATTTTCAAAGCCGTGCTGGAATTCAACAACCCGCCGCGGATCGGCATGACCCTGCCCGCGCCGTATCCGAGCGACCTGCACTGGGTCAGCCGCAAGCCCGCCCGCGTGGAGGATGTCGAACTGACGCCCGTCGGCGGCGAGATCCGTCGATGGAAGGACAACTGGGGCAACACGTGGGCGACGCTGACGACGTTCGACAAAGGCGAGGTCGTCGAAGGCGCCGTCACCGACTGGTCGCAACTCGACGCGTACACGCCGCCGTCGCTGGGGCGGGCCCAAGAGTACGCGCACATCCCCGCCGAGCGGGCGGCCCATACCGACAAATTCATCATCGGCGGCGTGCCGGGGTTCGTCTTCAACTGCGCCCGCTACATCCGCAAACTGGAAAATTATCTCTGCGACCTGGTCGTCGAACGCGAGAACGTCGACCGCCTCAACGCGATCGTCGCCCGCGAGCTGCTGGCCATGATCGACCGCTACGGCGCCGCCGGCTGCGACGGCATCATGTTCCCCGAGGACTGGGGCACGCAGGACCGCGTCATGATTTCTCCGGAAATGTTCCGCGAAATCTTCAAACCGTACTTCGTCACACTCTGCGGCCGGGCGCATGAACACGGCATGAAAGTGCTCATGCATTCCTGCGGAAAGATCACGGAGATCATCGACGATTTGATCGACGCGGGCGTGGATTTGCTCCAGTTCGATCAGCCGACGCTGCACGGCATCGAGACGCTGGGCCGGCGATTCGGCGGCCGGGTGACCTTCTGGTGCCCCGTGGACATTCAGCGCACGCTCCAGACAAAGGACGCGACGCTGATCCGCGCCGAGGCGAAACAACTCGTGGACACCCTGGGCCGCTTCGGCGGCGGCTTCGTCGCCGGCTGCTATCCCAGCAACGAAGCGATCGGCCTGACCGCCGAACCGCAGGACATCGCGTGCAAAGCGTTCGTGGAGTACGGGACGTTCCGATAAGCCGCGAATTACGCGAATTTCCGCGAATTTTTCTACCGCAGAGGCACAGAGGACACAGAGGTGGCACTGGGAATCCGCGGGACGTTTGCGATGGCTTGCCTCTTTGCGATGTAGGACGTTGTATAACGAAAAATCACAGGAATTCCCATGGCACTTGAAGCGATTGTCAATCGCGAAGGCGTGTTCCGGGTGGTGCTTGAGGAACAACCCGAGGGCGTCTATGTTTATGTGTTCGACACCCCCGAGAATCCTTGGCCGTACCGAGATCATCTGCAAAACGATTGGCCGATGGCCAAACACGCGGCGTCGGAGGACTACGAAACTACGGAAGACATGTGGACGGAAATTCCCGACACGCACATCCACGGTTGAGCAGCAATGCGTCAACTCAAAAAATTCGCATAATTCGCGTAATTCGCGGCTAAAGATGGATACAGAATGACTCATCGTGTCGGACAATGCATTCTCCTGGGCGCCGGCAGTGGCGATCCGGGGTTGTTGACGCGGGCGGGCGAGGCGTGGCTGGCGCGGGCGGAGGTGGTGGTGTACGACCGCCTGATTCCGCAGGCGCTGCTGGCGTTGGTGCCGGCGTGCGCGGAAACAATTTATGTCGGCAAACGCGCCGACGACCACGCCATGCCGCAGGAGCAGATTAACCAACTTTTAGTCGATCGCGTGCGGCGGGGGCAGCTTGTCGTAAGGCTCAAGGGGGGCGACCCGTTCATTTTTGGGCGCGGCGGTGAGGAGGCCCGCGCGTTGCGGGAGGCGGGACTTGCGTTTCGCGTGGTGCCGGGCGTGACGGCGGCGTTGGCGGGCGGGGCGTTCGCGGGCATTCCGTTGACGGATCGGCGATGCGCGTCGAGCGTGGCGTTCGTCACGGGGCACGAGGAGCCGGGCAAGGCGGATTCGCACATCGACTGGGCGGCGTTGGCGGGCATCGACACGGTGGTGTTCTACATGGGCGTGGAGCGGCTGGAGGCGATCGCCGAACATCTGCTGGCCGCGGGACGATCCGCCGACGTGCCGGCGGCGGTAATTCAGCACGTCGCCTCGCCACGACAGCGAGTGGTTGTCGGCACGCTGGGCAGCATCGCGCGGGAGGCGCGGCAGGCGGGCGTCGAGCCGCCGGCCATCACGGTCGTCGGCGAGGTCGTGCGGTTTCGGCGGGACCTCGCGTGGTTCGAGCAGTTGCCACTGTTCGGGCAGACGGTGCTCGTCACGCGGAGTCGGCCTCAGGCGTCGGAGCTTTCGGCGGCGTTGGCCGAGCAAGGCGCGGCGGTGATCGAGTGTCCAACGATTGAGGTGGAACCGCTCGATGCGTCGGCGGCGTTTGGCGTGTGGCTGGCGGCTTGTTCGGAACGTAGCATGGGCGTCTCGCCCATGAGTCCCACGGGCGTCCCGCCCGTGGCAGGGCCGACAGGGGCTTCCCCCCACGAAATTGTTGCCGCCCACACCGATTCCACAGCATTCCTTCCAAGGCATCATTGCATGGGCGGGACGCCCATGCGACTCACGGGCGGGACGCCCATGCTACGTTCCGAACAGGCTCTCGGCGAAGCTGGCGACGTGGAAAGAATTCGCCGCGTGCTGGTGTTGACGAGTCCTAACGGCGTACGGCGGATGGCGGAGATGCTGGAGCGGCTGGGCGTCGATGCCCGCGCGTTGGCGGGCGTGGAGATCGCGGCCATCGGTCCGGGCACGGCGGCGGCGTTGCGGTCAGTCGGGCTGCGGGCGGACGCCATGCCGGCGGAGTTCACCACGCGTGCGCTGGGCGAGCGGTTGGTCGAATGGCTGGGGGCGGACGCGCGGCGTGCCCGCGTGCTGTTGGCGCGGGCGGAGGCGGGCTCGGCGGAGTTGGCGCACACGCTGTCCGCCGCGGGCGTAACGGTGACAGACATGGCGACCTATCGCACACGATGCCCCGCCGAATTTCCGCCCGAGGCCGCCGAGGCCCTCGCCAACGGCAGCGTCGATTGGATCACCTTCGCGTCGTCGTCGACGGTGGAGAATTTCCTCGCGCTGGCCAAACAGGCCGCCGCAACGACGGGAAGAAGCGTCGACCTCACAACTATCCGCACCGCCGCCATCGGCCCCGTCACGGCGGCGACCCTACGTCATCACGGCCTGGGCGTGGACGTTCAGGCGACCGACCACACCATCCCCGGCCTGGTCGAGGCGATGGTGGGACAGTCGATGCTCGTGGCGCAAAGGAAAGATCCGTTCGAGGGAGACAAGCCAGTAGCCAATAGCCAGTAGCCAACAGGTATGGCGAAGCTTGTTGTGCTTTACACGATGTTGATCTTCACTACCCGCCTGTCCGCTCCCGCTTTCATTGCCTTTTTTGTCCTTGTCTTTCCATACCTGTTGGCTACTGGCTATTGGCTACTGGCTTGTCTCCCTCGAACGGATCACTCATCTGCGTCACGGGCGCGGAAGCCCCACACCCACGGTGACACGGCGACGCGGAGATAGGCAGAGCCTTTCGCGAAACGTGTTCGCGGACCAAGCGTCCCCCCCTCCGCGTCCCCATGTCCCCGCGTCATGGCGTCGGTTCGTCGGCTTCCGTGTCGCGTTTGATTTCGCGGCTGTCGCGCCACATTCGTAAACTGGCCGCCACGATCAAGGCGATCAGCCACGCGCCCAGCACCGCCAAGGCCACGTATAGCAGCACATCCCGTGGAGGCACCGTCGCGCCGGCGGGCGCCTCAAACGCGGCCCGTTCATGCGAAAACGTCGGCGGCGAGGCGATGCTCCAGATCATCCACCCCACAAGCAACGCCGCCCCCACTACACCCCCGCCGTACCAGAAGAGCCATTTCATGACATGCCCCCTTCGTTCATTGTAGCGACTGGTTTTTCAATTCTCGTGGTACAGGTGAGAGAATCGTTCGAAGGAGGCAAGCCCGTAACCAATAGCCAGCAGCCACCAGGTATGGAGAGACAAGGGCGAAAAGGCAATGAAAACGAAAACAGTACGCGAACTGCGACCAATCGGGATCGTGTGATTGACGGCAAGCCCGGCCATGCCTACTGGCTATTGGCTACTGGCTGAACGGCTCCCTCGGACGGATGGTTCACTCGCACCACGAAAATCGAAAGACCCACATCCCGCCGTCACACGCGCACTTTGATCACCACCTTCCGCACCATGCCTTCGCCGGCCAGTGGGGCGTGGGCGTCGGTGGGGAGGAAGATGGCGAACGTGCCCGCCGGCAGGGGCAGCCAGGTGTGCGGCGGATCGTTGAAAAATTCGATGTCCCGCGCGGCGTCGTACGGATCGCGGGACGAGCGGCAGGCTTCGAGCGGCGAATAGCCGATCACGTCCTCGCCGGCGAGCACGTATTGAATGTCGATGTACCGCCGATGGGCCTCCAGCGGACTGCCCTGCCGCCCCCGCCCCGCCGACGCCGCCACCAACACGAATACGTCGTCGCCGTCGATCTCGTGCCGCCCTTCGGACAACGACAACAGATCCGTCCCCTCCGCAAACCGCACCGCCCGCGAAAACCGCTCATGCAGCGCCCCGTACACCGCCAGCCGATCCCATCGGTCGAGAATCATGGTTTATCCTTCGTCTTCAGGCGCAACGCGCCCTGTATGCCGAGGCCATCTTATCAAATCCCACCGACTTCGGCGAGATCGTCTACAACGGCCTTTCGCAAAGGATCGGTGAAACGGCGGGCTCGCCCGTCAAAAAAACGTGGCGGGGCATGATTTTTGTACCGGCGTTCACTCACGAATGGTCTATGCTATGTGTCTATTCCATGGATGGCGTGGCTGTGGCCTTCTGTTGGATGCGTTAAGTTGCATGGAATAAAAACTCTCATTCGCCTCGTGCGTATGAGTGGATATGCGTGAGAACGATCGTTGAGGAGATACCGTGTTGCGTGATGAATTTTGCCGTGTCGGCCGGCGCTGGGCGTGGGCTGGGATCGTGATGCTATCGTTGGCGGTGTCGCAGAGCGGCTGCAATTCGGGTAAGGCCGACGCGGCGCCGCAGGGTCGTCCGGCGCCGTTGGTGTCGCTCGCGCCGGCGATGAAGAAACCGATGCCCCGCGTGATCACCACGTTCGGGCAGGCGCGGAGCAAGGAGAGCGTTTCGGTACGGGCGCAGGTGACGGAGGTGCTCCGCGAGGTGCATTTCGCCAAGGGCCAGACCATCGCGTACGGCCAGCCGCTGTTCACGATCGAATCGCAGTCGTACGAGACGGCCCTGATGCGTGCCATGGCCAATCTGGAGCGTGCCCAGGCCAACCTCGAACGGGCCAAGAGCAATCTCGAACGGGCCCGGAGCAATCTCGACGGCGCCCAGGCCAATCTCGAGCGCGACAAGGCGACGCTCAAACTCCAGGTGGACACCCTCGCCAAAATCCAGGAGCTGTTCACCAGCGGCTATGCCAAGCAGAACGAAGTGGATAACGCCCAGGCGGCCGTCGACAGCGCCGCCGCCGTCGTCCGCGCGGACGAAGCCGCCATCCGCACCGCCGACGCGGACATCAACACCGCCGAGGCCGAAATCAGCACCGCCGAGGCCGACATCCGCGTCGCCAAGGCCGACATCGCCAAGGCCGATCTGGACCTGGCCTATTGCGTCATCACCAGCCCGCTGGACGGCGTGGCGGGCGACATCAAGATGACGCCCGGCAACATCGTCAAGGCCAACGACACCGAGTTGGTCGTCATCAACCAGATCACGCCCATCGAGGTGACGTTCGCGCTGCCCGAGTCGCAACTGGCGACGGTGCAAAAATACCACGCCGCCGGCGAGCTGATCGTTCACGCGCAGGCCCGCGGAGGGCAGCCGCACGAGGGACAACTGACCTTCATCGACAACCAGGTGGACACCGCCACGGGCACGGTGCAGATGGCGGCCACGTTCGAGAACAAGGACGACTCGCTTTGGCCTGGCCAATTCGCCGACGTGACGCTGACGCTGGCGGTGGACAACGACGCGATCGTCGTGCCCTCCCGCGCGTTGCAGACGGGGCGGAACGGCAAATTCGTCTTCGTGGCGCGGGACAACGTCGTGATGAGCCGCCCGGTGACGGTCGTGCAAGCCGCCGGCCCCGACACGGTGGTCCAAGGCGTGGCGGCCGGTGAGATGATCGTGACGGAAGGCCAGATGAGCCTCACCGACGGCACAGCCTTCCGGCTGCGCGAGGGGGCGTCGCGATGAATATGTCCGAACTGTTCATTCGTCGCCCGGTGCTGACGACGCTGACGATGATCAGCATTCTGATTTTCGGCGTCATCGCCTTTCTGAACCTGCCCGTGAGCGACCTGCCGAACGTGGATTTTCCGACGATCAGCGTCAGCGCGTCGCTGCCGGGGGCCAGTCCCGAAACGATGGCCAACGCGGTCGCGATGCCGCTGGAAAAGGAATTCACCACCATCGCCGGCATCGACGCGATGAGCTCCACCAGCTCGCAGGGCTCGACGTCGATCACGATCACGTTCAACCTGGAGCGCAACATCGACATGGCCGCCCAGGACGTCAACGCCGCCATCGGGCGCGTCATGCGTCGCCTGCCGCCGGACATGCCCAACCCGCCCAGCTACCGAAAGGTCAACCCCAGCGACGCGCCGATCCTCTACCTGGCCTTGACGGGCGACAACATGCCCATGTCGACCCTGGACGAATATGGCCAGACGCTGCTGGCACAGGCCATTTCGCAGGTGACGGGCGTGTCGCAGGTGCAGGTGTTCGGCACGCAGAAATACGCCGTCCGCATCGAGGTGGATCCGTTCCTGCTGGCGACGAAGGGCATCGGCATCGACGAAATCGCCGCCGCCATCGACAGGCAAAACGTCAGCGCCCCGCTGGGGCAACTCCAGGGGCCTGACAAGGCCGTCTCCATCGAGGACAACGGCCAACTGTTCAATGCCGCCCAGTACCGCCCGCTGATCGTCGCCTACCGCGACGGCAGGCCGGTGCGGCTCCAGGACGTCGGCGACGCCTACGACCGCGTGGAGAACGAACGCTCGGGCGCCTGGCTGTACTGGCGCGACGACGACGGAAACCCCATCGAACAGCGGGCCATCGTGCTGGCCATTCAGCGCCAGCCCGGCGCCAACACGATCCAGGTCGCCGAGGGCGTCAAGAAACTGCTGCCGGACCTCGAACGCCGCCTGCCCGCGGGCGTGAAACTGACCACCCTCCGCGACTCCAGCCTGCCCATCAAAGAATCCGCCGAGGACGTCGAATTCCATCTGGTCCTGACGATCGGCCTGGTGGTCATGATCATCTTCATCTTCCTGCGGAATTTCTCCGCCACCTTCATCCCCAGCCTGGCGCTGCCGATGTCGATCATCGGCACCTTCATCGTCATGCACGCGCTGGGGTACAGCCTGAACAACCTCTCGCTGATGGCCCTGACGCTCTCGGTCGGCTTCGTCGTCGACGACGCCATCGTCATGCTCGAAAACATCGTGCGGCACATGGAAATGGGCAAACCCCGTTTCCAGGCCGCCCTCGACGGCTCACGCGAAGTCGGATTCACCATCGTCTCCATGACGCTCTCGCTGTCGGCCGTGTTTATCCCGGTGCTGTTCATGGGCGGGCTCATGGGACGACTGTTCCACGAATTCGCCGTGACGATCGGCGTGGCCGTGCTCGTCAGCGGCGTGGTCAGCCTGACCCTGACCCCCATGCTCTCGAGCCGCATGCTCCGCGACACGCACAAGACCCGCCACAACTGGCTGTACCGGATCAGCGAAGCCGGCTTCGTCGCCACCCAGCGCGGCTACGGCTGGCTGCTGGGCAAAGTCCTCCGCCAACGCGTGCTGGTGGGCGTGTTCTCGCTCGCGATCGCGGCGGCGACGATGCATTTTTTCCAGATCATCCCCAAAGGCTTCATCCCCAGCGAAGACCGCGGGATGTTCACGATCTCCACCGAGGCCGCCCAGGACGTCTCCTACGACGCGATGGTCCGCTACCAGGCCCACCTGGCCGAAATTCTCCGCCAGCAGCCCGAGGTGGACCGTTTCATGAGTTCCGCCGGCGGCGGCGGGCCTCGCGGAGGCTCCAACACCGGCTCCATGCTCGTCATCCTCACGCCCCGCGAAGGGAGGGCGTCTGTCGATGAAATCATCGCCCGCCTTCGGCCGCACCTCAACGCCACGCCGGGCATCCGCGCGATGATCAGCAACCCGCCGCCCATCAACGTCGGCGGACGCATGTCGCGAAGCCTCTACCAGCTCACCCTCCAGAGCACCGACATCGAACAATTGCAGGAGTTCGCCCAGGAACTCGAAGCCACCATGCGGGAGATGCCCTCCCTCCAGGACATCTCCAGCGACCTGCAAATCAAGACGCCCCAACTGCGCGTCGATACCGACCGCGAAAAGGCCAGCGCCAAGAATATCTCGCCCCTCCAGGTCCAGCAGGCCATCTACAGCGCGTTCGGCGACCGGCAGGTGACGCGCATCCAGTCGCCCAACAACGACTATGCCGTCATCCTGACCGTCGCGCCGCAATGGCGGACCCATCCCGACGTGCTGAACATGCTCTACGTGCGCTCGGGGACAGGCCATCTCGTGCCGCTCTCGGAAGTCACCGAACGGAGCGAACGCGCCGGCGTGCTCACCGTCAACCACACCGGACAGTTGCCCTCGGTGACGATCTCCTTCAACCTCAGGGAGGGCGTCTCGATCGGGCAGGCGACGGACGAACTCAGAGCCCTGCATTATCCCGACGGCATCACGCCGAAATTCCAGGGCACCGCCGCCGCGTTCGAGGATTCGGTCAAATCCATGGGCCCGCTGCTGATCCTGGCCATCCTCGTGATCTACATCATCCTCGGCATCCTGTACGAGGATTTCCTGCATCCGCTGACGATCCTCTCGGCCTTGCCGTTCGCGGGATTCGGAGCCTTGGTAACGCTGCATTTCTTCGGCGCGGAGCTGTCGATTTACGCGTTCGTGGGCATCGTGATGTTGATTGGCCTGGTGAAGAAAAACGGCATCATGATGGTGGACTTCGCTCTCGAACTCCAGCGCACCAAGGGCATGGCGCCGCGAGAGGCCATTCACGAAGCCAGCATCATCCGTTTCCGCCCGATCATGATGACGACGTTCGCCGCCCTGATGGGAGCCATCCCCATCGCGATCGGCCACGGCGCCGGCGGGGAAAGCCGCCAGCCCCTGGGCCTGGCCGTCGTCGGCGGGCTGCTGTTCAGCCAACTCCTCACCATGTTCGTCACGCCCGTCTTCTTCCTCTACATGGAAGGCTTCCGAAAACTGTTCCAGCGCAAGAAGGCCACGCCCATCGCCAACGTCATGCCCGTCCTCGAGGAACAAGGGGTATAATAGTGATGAGCGATGAGGACTTCGAGCGTCGGCAGGACGTGGGGGCGACTGAAGCCTTTTTGCGTTGTAGAACGTTCTATCCGGCAAACAGTTCCTCCTCGGTCGCGTGTGGAAGTGCCGGCACACAGCCGCGAAGCGGCGTCGTTTTTAGCCCAGGGTGAGCGGTACTCCGCGAACCCTGGGTGCGGGGCGTTTTCGGAATTCTCTCCTCGTGCCTGACGCCACTGGCCGAAGTCGCACCATCGCACAAAGCCGGCGGCGGACGACGCGCACACGGAACTGTGCGAGCCGTTCGATGCCGCCTTCACACGACGGTGCGCCCTCGGCCAGTGGCGTCAGGCACGATAAAAAAACGTTCATATACCTGAACCCAGGGCTCGCGAGCACACTCGCCCTGGGCTATATCAGACGCCGCTTCGCGGCTTTGTGTTGGCACTCCACGAGCGAGAACGGGGAGGCCAATCGGTTGTTTTCAACGTTTCGCAACGCAAAACGGCAAAGCCTTTGAAACCGTTACTCGCAAGGGGCAGCATGACCTACATCTGGCTGGCGTTGGTGGGCGGGCTGGTGGCGTTTCCGCATTGCGTGGGGATGTGTGGCGGGTTTGCGTTGCATTTTGGCGATCCGGGACGGCGGTGGGTTTCGCTGGGGCGGCAGTTGGGTTGGCATGCGGGGCGGCTGATGACGTACACGTTTCTCGGTGGCCTGGCGGGGTTTCTCGGGCACCGCGTGAGTCTGCTGGACTGGCCCGCCGTGGCCCGGTCGGCAGGATACGCCGCGGGGGCCGTCACGATCCTCATGGGATTTCGCATCCTGGGCCTGCCGCCGGTGTGGCGGCCGTGGCGCGGGCGGCCACGTGACGCGGGCGTCTCGCCCGCGTGTCTCCGTAGCACGGGCGTCCCGCCCGTGAGTCGCATGGGCGTCTCGCCCATGCAAAGCCAGCCTGTAGACGAAACGCTCACGCCCCGGCCAGATCACCACGGGCAAGATGCCCGTGGGACTCACGGGCGGGACGCCCGTGCTACGAACACGCCGTTGTTGCCGAGCGTGCTTGGGCAATTCCTTCGCAGGCCCACGGTCGCTTCGGCATTGGCGTTTGGGCTTGTCAACGGCACGCTGCCCTGCCCGGTCACGTTGGCGTTTCTGGCGGTGTCTGCCCAGCAGGCGTCGGTCGGACTCGGCATGGCCATGATGGCGGCGATGGGACTGGGCACGATGGCGGCGCTGTTGCCGACGGGCATGGCAGGCCTGGCGGCGAGATCCACATGGCGACGCCACGGCAGTCTCCTTGCCGGCGCGGGACTGATCCTCCTGGGCGGCTGGACCATCCTCCGAATCGCCACCGCTCCCACCGCGACAACGTGCTGCGGATCGTGAGACAAAAGGCTGTAGCCTTCGGCCTACAGCCTTTTGTCTACTGAAAGTAAATCTCTCCCACCGTCCACGGTTGTTCGCCTCGGACCTGCGTGACGAGGCGGACGTAGCGGGCGAGTTTCGCGCCCACCAGCGGGATGTACGTGATGCGGCGCGTGCCGTGCACGACGTATTCGGTGGTCCAATTTTTGCCGTCGTAGCTGGTCATCACGACGAGCCGGCCCGGGAAGTTGTGCTGGTTGTCGGGGCCGTGGTCGATGATGATCAGGTTGAACACGCACGGCTTGCCGAGGTCGATTTGCAGGTACGACGTGGGGCTGTCGCTGCTGGTCGCGACGGTGTTCACGTTGTCGTCGGCGGCCTTGGCGGCGTCGGTGAAATCGCCCGAGAGTTTCCACTGCGATTTGGGCGTGATCAGGGCAATCGCCCGGCCTTCGTGGTCGATGATCTGCCCCCGCATGCACCCGCCCAGCAGACTCGCCGCCGCCACCGCCGTCACACACGCACACACGCGAAACCTCATGCCACTCATACTCCTTCGCCCAATCAGGGACGAAAAGATTATAGCGTCACGATGCCGTGGCGACAAATCGAAGCCGTACGCGAACAGGGTAATCGTATTTTCGTGGCTCGACGGTAAAATCGCTTGGCCAATTCGAGGGAACGCCTTCGTTAACTCGTTAATTCGTTAACTCGTTGACTGGTGGGGATTCCCGAATTAACGAGTCAACCAGTTAACGAGTTAACGATACCTATTCCCTCGAACAAACGGCATGGTTTCACCCATACGCCGCGAGAAGGGTTCGCCCCGCGTATCCGCCCCATTTCTATGGACTTTCCGTCGTTCTTCGCGGAGAATGCGCAGCCACGTGGATCGTTACGGGATTTCGCAACGCCAAAAACAAGGCAGGAAAACGCATGAAGCGTACGAATGTGGAACTCAAGTCGTGTCGGTTTGACGTGCTGTCGGACGGCAAGCGGTTTATCGGGCTGGGGAAAATCTGGATCGGCAAAACGCTGGTGCGGTCGGGCAGGCTGCCGATTTCCGCGTACACGCAAACGTATAGCGGGCTGGAGACCGATCACGTCGAACTGGTGAACATTCAGCAGACCCAACAGGAAATCCGCATCCGCACGCGGATGTTCTTCCGCCCGATGCGCGTCAAAATCATGCGCGACCACAGCTACGATCCGATCCACGACCTGGGCGACTGGGACACGGACGTGCTGGCTGGCAGCGGCGAACTGGACATCGTGCTCCGCCCGGCGAGCGACTCGTTCAACGGCGTGGGCTTCGAGGGCTTCAGCTACAGTTACGAATACCGCAGCAAGGACACGCCGATTTACTACCTCGTCGATCAGGCCAGCTGGGAACTCGGCGGCGACATCGAGGGCGCGACGGCGATTTCGCAGTCGGCCTGCTCCCCGCCGGTGGCGACGTTCGCCAAGGACACCGTCTGGTCCACCGAGGGCATCCTGCATTTCCTGGTCTCTCCGGATCAAGCGCAGAATCCCATCATGACGCACAACCTGCCGCGCTGGGCGTCGCACGGATCGTTCGATTATCAGTACAAGGGCGACGACACGCTGATCGGCGTATTCGAGCGCGTGGAGTTGATCCGCTCCGTGCAGTGCCGCGACGCGGACAAGCCGGAACTCAAGATGTTCGACAAGCACATCTTCGATCAGGCGAACAAATTCGCCACCTCGGCGAAGAAAATCATGCTCAGCCGGGCGTCGCGGTCGGTGACGGATCAGCGCAACCTGTGGGGCTGGGTGTACGAAGAGACCGACGCCCGCGCGCGGGATGAATACGGCATTCGCGAGGAGTTGTTCATTCCACACCTGTACCAGAACTTCTGGCATAGCTTTACGGTCGACAGTTACTACAAGGACCTGCTGCCGGCGGCCATCGGCATCGGCGCCAAGCGGATGTTCCTGGACAACATCAAGAAGTCGGCGATGACGGTCAACGTGAACAACCCGCGTCCGATAGGCTGCGGAAACATGTGCTGCGGCCATGAGTACGAGATCGCGCCGGAGCTGGGCGGCATCAAGCGGGTCAAGGCGTTCGTGGCCGCGGCCCAGAAGCACGGCGTGCATCCGATGTGCTGGACCAACAACGACCAGGCCCACACCAGCCCGCTCAACGCCGAAAGCGACACCAAGGGCTGGTACGTCCGCATGGAGGACGCGCGCAGCAAATGGGGCGGCGCGTACGCGGCCGTCATGAGCGTGCTGGACATGTCCAACCCCGAGGTGCGGGATTATTTCGTCAAGAGCCACGTCGCCATCAAGAAGCAGACGGGCATGGACGCGTTCTTCTTCGACAGTTTCTACAACCTGGGCTTCATGCCCGTGACCTTCGCCGGATGCAAGCCCCGGACGATGTGGAAGGGCCTGCTGGAGACCTGGCGACGGTTGCAGCAGGCGGGCATTAACCTGGAGATGGAGTCGTTCGGCCCGTGGGGCCAGGTGCAGCACGGCCATCCGTCGAGTTACGACATCCCGAACATTTTCGCCTGCTACAAGGTCGGCGTGGGCAACGATTACACCACCGTGCCGACGGGCCACCCGCTCAAGAACACCTCCGCCGACGATGCGGCGGGCGTGTATTATTCGCTGGCCCACATGGCCGGCGCTCACATGCCGCTGCACTTCCCCGACGGCAGGCGGATCGACCACGTATGGGGCGCCGAGCATCGCCGGGCGCTGGCGGACTACCACGCCGCGGTGGCCTCCATGAACCGCCGGTACATGCAGGAAGACGGCAAGGCGATCCTCTGGCACGACTACGCCGGAAAACGAGCCACCGTCTTCAACTTCGCCCAGCGCCGGGTGTCGTTGCCGGGCAAGGTCAAGGACCTCAGCACCGGAAAATCCCTGCCCGCCGCCGACAGCTACACCCTGGAGCCAAACCACACGTACATCGTGACCGCCCCGGAACTGCCGCGGGTGCTGAAGTAGACAAACGCTCCAACGTTTTCAATGGCTCTGCCTGTTTGCGTTGTAAGACGGTGTGCGAAGCGAACGTTTCGCTTTACACACCGTCTTACAACGCAAACAGGCAGAGCCATATCCACGTCTCCACGTCCCTCCTCACGCCGCCCGTTGGTGATGGAGGGTCCGCGTCACGTCGTCGGGGGATTCGTACAGCCGGTCGGGCAACGACTGGACCGTCGCGATGACCGAACTGGAAAGATCGCTCGCGGAGGCCTGATCCTCGAGCTGCTTCCGGCTGGCGGGAAACGCGACCTCCTTCAAAAACGCATGTAACTGATTGTCTTCAAAATTGAAAGTAAACGGCATGGATCGCCTCGTGAATCAACCCCGTTGACATTGTAGGAAGACAAGTGATGAGTAACGAGTGATGAGTGACGAGAGTAGGACAATCTTGTCTTTCAACACGTTCGCACAGCGTGGAAACACGAAATAAGGAAGGGTTTTCGCAACATGACATGGGAATGAATAGATTGGCCTCCCCAGCCTCGCGCGGCAGCGCCGGCCTACAGCCCCAACGGGGCGTCTTGGGTAGCCCAGGGTGAGCGGTACGCCGCGAACCCTGGGGACATTGGAGATTTTTCTTCTCTCCATCGTACCTGACGCCACTGGCCGAGGTCGAACACACGGGCCTGTACGACTTCGAACGACGCGCACATGGAAACGTGCGAGCCGTTCGATGTCGTAATCATGCGACGGTGCGCCCTCGGCCAGTGGCGTCAGGCACGATGGAATCGTTCCGAAAAGCACCGGTTCCCAGGGTTCGCGGCGTACCGCTCACCCTGGGCTACCCAAGACGCCCCGTTGGGGCTGTAAGCCGGCGCTCCCGCGCGAGGCCGGGGAGGCCAATTTGGCTTTTTCCAAGCAATGATGCGACGGTCGCAATACTGAAGGCGTTGCCTGCTCTCGTCGCTCGTTACTCGTCACTTGTCTGGGAAGAACTCCTCCAGCACCGCTTGCCAGTCGGCTTGTTTTTTCACGTTGATGAACGCCAGGCGGACTTTGGCGGGGTGCGGGTGCATGCGGGCGTATTTAATGCCGAATTTTCGCATGATTTTTGGCGCGCGGCGCGGGCCGTACAGTTCGCACGCGTGGCGGAAGTGATCTTCCATGACGCGGCGGAGTTCGGCGGGGGCGGGGTGGTACGGCTCCCTGCCGGCGGCAACGTCCTGGACCTGGCGGAAGAACCACGGGTTGCCGATGGCGCCGCGGGCGGCGGTCACGCCGTCGACGCCGGTTTGCTGGATCATCGCGATGGCGTCGGCGGGCGTGAAGGCGTCGCCGCTGCCGAGCAGCGTTCGGCCTGGGAATTCGCGGCGGGCGGCGGCGAGGAAGCTCCAGTCCGCCTTGCCGGTGTATTTTTGGCTGACGCTTCGGGCATGGACGCACACGCTCGCCACGCCGGCGGAGTAGGCGAATCGCGCGATTTTGTAGAAGGCTTCGTACTCGCGGTCGGCTTCGTGAAACGCCCGGCGGAGTTTGATCGTGAGGGGACGTTTGCCCGCGAGGGCGTCGAGCACGCGCCCGATGATGTCGATCACCAGGTCAGGCTGGCCCATCATCCATCCGCCGCGATGCCGCCCGAGCACCTTGCGGACCGGGCAGGCGAAGTTCAGGTCGATCGCGTCAAAGCCCATCTCCGCCAGCACGACCGCCGCCGCCGACATCGACTCGGCCGTGCAGCCCATGATCTGGCCGGCCACCGGATGGTCGTCGTCAGCGAGTTTCACCAGACGGCGCCGCAGCTTGCCGTCGGCGAGCATAAGCGTGTCGAGCATCGCCTCGGTGGCGCTGTACGGACAGCCGAGCTGACGGCAGATTTTCCGATACGCCAGATCGCTATATCCCGCCAACGCCGCCAACACCACCGGCGAGGCGACCTGAATAGGCCCGATCGAAAACGGTTTTAACTCATAAGGCATGGGCACAGTATACCAAGCGACAAGTGACAAGCGACAAGTGGCAAGCGAAGGAAAATTCTGCCTGGCTGCACACCACATTTGCAGGTAAAGCTCTCGCCAAACCCGAATGACAAAACCCGAATTCCGAATCAATGACGAAATCCGAATGCCGAACGACGTGCCATGCCATGTGATCAGCCAGAACACAAGTCATTCGTCATTGATTCGTCATTCGAGTTTCGTCATTCGGGTTTGGCGGCTGTTGCCGTCTACAAACGTGAAGTGTGCTCCTTGTCGCTTTCTCCCCCGCTTGCCCCGCCGGGCGATCTACAATACGATAATCGCGATAACTCGATTTCCGGAAGGTGCCTCATGGCCAAAGATTCGATTCTTGTTGTGGGTTCGATCAACATGGACATGGTCGTTCGCGTCAAGGAGATGCCCGCGCCCGGCGAGACGGTGCTGGGCGGCGGATTCGGGACGACCTTCGGCGGCAAGGGAGCCAATCAGGCCGTGGCGGCGGCGAGGCTGGGCGGCAAGTGCCGTCTCATCGCAGCCGTCGGCGAGGACGAGTTCGGCCCTGCCCTGCGGGAGAACCTGCAAAAGGAGGGCGTCGACTGTTCGGCGCTGGCGATCAAGCACGGCGTGCCCTCCGGCGTGGCGATGATTCTCGTGGACTCCAACGGCGAGAATTCCATCGTCGTCGCCAGCGGCGCGAATTACCGCGTCACGCCCGACGACGACCTCTTCCCCAACGAGCACCTGTTCGCCGAGGCCTCCGTCGTCGTACTCCAACTCGAACTGCCGCTGCCGACCGTGCGGGCGGCCATCGAATTGGCCAGACGACACCACTGCCAGATCCTGCTGGATCCCGCGCCGGCCCCGGCGGCGATGTGCGACGAACTTTGCCGCGTCGACGTGCTCACACCCAACGTCATCGAGGCCGAGCGGATCAGCGGCGCGCGGGCCGGCGACGAGTCGGCCGACAAGCTCATCGCCAGCGCGATCATCCAGCGCGGCGCGAAAAACGTCATCCTCAAACTTGGCGGACGCGGCAGCCTGGTCGTCACCGCCGACGGGCATTTCTACACCGCCCCACCGTTCAAGGTCCCCATCGTGGATACAACCGCCGCCGGCGACGCGTTCACCGCCGCCCTCGCGGTGGCCATGTCACGAGGCGACCGCCTCCGCGACGCCGCCCGATTCGCCAACGCCGCCGGCGCGCTGGCCTGCACAAAACTCGGCGCCCAAACCGCCATGCCAACCGCCCAGGAAGTCAGTTCGCTATTAAGAGATCAACCGCAATAACAGGGCGGAATGAAAATATGGCTGCCTGTTTGCGTTGTCGATCGTTGCGGCCACCCGGGAACTACTATCCGACTTCACAAAAGACCGAGCGGGATTACACGGATTGAAGGATTAAAAGGATTTTTGTTCCACGACAGCAATCCGCTAATCCGCGTAATCCCGCTCGGTCTTTTGTGAAGTCGGACGGATTTACCTTGTGCCTTGTACAACACGCTACAGCACAAAACAGCAAGCCCTATCGAGCACTTAGCATCTGTTTCGCCTTCACATTCAAGCACTTGAGCGTGTACTTGTCGCGGACGATCAGTTTGCCGTCGCTCAGCGACAGCGGAGCCCAGACCTGCGCGCCTTTGCCCTCGAGCACTTTGGCCTTGGCCAATTCCTTGTAGCCTTCCGGGGAGGCCTTGGCGATGAACAACTCGCCGCTCTGCCCGTGGACAATGAACACCTTCCCGTCGGCGATCAGCAACGGCCCGCCGCTGTCGAACTGCTGCTGGCTGGCCCAGAGCACCTTGCCTTCGGGCGTCAGGCACGCCAAGCCCTGGCCGCTCGTGCTGGAGTTGACGTACAGGTGGCCTTCAAAATAAATCACGTCCTGCATCCAACTGTGGATGTTCGGCTTGGCGTCGCCGGTGCCCTGGTCGCTGTAGAGCTGCTCAACCGTCCATTTGTCGCCGTCCTTCTTCACCTGGATCATCGCGCAGCCGGCCTTGTACGCGCCGGTGATAAAGAACCGTCCGTCGCCGAGGTCCGTCGGCGTGGCGACGGGGATGCGGCACTTCCAGCCGTCGTAGGTCCAGAGCACGCTGCCGTCCTTGATGTCGATGCCGACCGTCCGGTCGTTCGTGTGCATCATGATCTGCTCCACGCCGCCGAGGGTGACTTTTCGCGGCGAAGCGTAGGCCATGCTGCCGATGGGCTTGCTTTCCCAAATGATTTTGCCGGTTTTTTTCTCGTACGCCACCACGCCGACTTTGCCGTTCTGCGGCGCGAGGAACACCTTGTCGCCGACGATCAGCGCCGACTGCGCCACCGCCCACGTCGGTCGGCCTGCCTTTTTCCCGTCGTTCCAGTCGGCCAGCAGATCCGCCTGCCAGAGCAGGGTCTGCTTTTCGCGGTCCCAGCAGCGGACGTCGCCCATGGGGCCGACGGTGATGACAACGTCTTTGTCCACCGCCGGCGTCGAGCGGGTGCCGGTGTGATCGAACCGGCCCGGCGCGTCGTAGCGTTTCTCCCACACTTCTTTGCCGGTGGCCAGGTCGAGGCAGTACACCACGTCGGTGCCTTCCTCGTTGGAGTTTCCGATGCGATCCATCACGTAAAGTTTTCCGTCAAAAATCGCCGACCCGCCGAAGCCCGGGTTCATCTCGCGGCTCCACAACACCTCGGGGCCGTCCTCGCCAAACGTGTCGATCAGCCCCTTCTCGTCCGATATGCCGTTGTCCTTAGGCCCGCTAAAGCGAGGCCAATCGCTTGCCGAGGCGACGGAAATCAGGGCTGCCAATGTCAAGGCCACCGTGGTCGTTCCAATCCATGTTCGCATTGTTTGCTCCTGTTGGCGTCCGGGAAACCCCAAACGATTTGGCCCATACTATACCCGGCCCGATCGTCCGAATAAAGCAAATCTGAAATTCGGAGCACGAAATATGAAACAAATTTCAAACGACTTTCCCCTTGCACTTGTCCCGCCCGTCGCGACACTATGATGTCCGTATGAACGGTCAAGGCAAAAACCCGTGGGCTTCGTTTTCCGGGCGGGCGGTGATTGCGCCCTCGCTGTTGGCATGCGATTTCATGCGGGTAGGCCAGCAGTGCCGCGACGTCATCGACGCCGGTGCGGAGGTGTTGCACGTCGACATCATGGACGGCCACTTTGTGCCCAATCTGTCCATGGGGCCTGGCTTTTGCAAGTCCGCCCGCGCGTTCACGTCACATCCGCTGGACGTGCATCTGATGGTGACCGACCCGGCGTATTACATCGAACGGTTTGCCGAGGCCGGCGCCGACAGCATCACGTTCCACATCGAGGCCGCCCCGAAGCCCGGCCTGCTGATCGAGCGGCTGCGGTCGCTGGGGCTTGGCGTGGGGATCACGCTTCGGCCCGGCACGGCGGCGGAGACGATTTTCGATTATCTGCCGCATGTGGACATGGTGCTGGTGATGACGGTCGAGCCGGGCTACGGCGGGCAGTCGTTCATGCCCGATCAGTTGCCGAAAATCCAGGCCATCCGCTCAAGACTGTTGACGCACCAGCGGCTCGAAGTCGACGGCGGCATCACGTCACGGACGGCCCCCCTCTGCCGCCAAGCCGGCGCGGACACCTACGTCAGCGGCACCGACCTCTTCGCCGCCCCCAACATCCGCGAGGCGGTGGCGCAACTACGGGCTTGCGTGGCGTCCGGGTGAAAATAAACCGTTCGTCCGAAGGAACCGTTTCGTTGACTCGTGAATTCGTTAACTCGTTAATTCAGCGGAGCGATCGACGAGTTAACGAATTAACGAGTCAACGAGTTAACGAAAATGGCTCCCTCGGACGACCGGCATGATTTCACCGTTGAGAAACGAAAATTTATGGTTGCATTCCCCCGCACAGGCGCGTACAAATGGTGACTTGTCCGGCGGCGTAGCTCAGTTGGTTAGAGCGAGGGACTCATAAGCCCTAGGTCACTGGTTCGACTCCAGTCGCCGCTAGTGGAAGAGCCCGCGATTTGCGGACTCAAAGACACGTTTGGTCGTGCTTGTTCCTTCGCTGCTTTATAGGAGACCCTATGAACGCTTTGGTCACGCGCTCTGGAATGTTGGCCGTGCTCGTCGGATTGTCGGCCATGCTCGGCGGCTGCGGTTTTACGCAACCCATTTGGGAAGACGGCTTCCTGTTCTGGTGGCAGATCCCCGTCGTCCTGCTTCTGGTCGGCCTGATTATCTTCTGGACGCAGTACCGTAAACGCCAGATGTAGTTAGGCAGAAAGGCTGTTAGGCTGTTAGACTATTAGACTGTTAGGCGCAGGCTTATGCAACATTAGGCCTAATGACGTATAAGCCTCTCCCTGACAGTCTAACAGCCTAACAGTCTAACAGCCTTTTTCTAACAGTCTTCCTATGCCTCCACTCCAGCCCAAGCCCGTGTACGTGCTTTTCGGCGGCGATGCGTTTTTGCTCGACGCCGCGCGGACGGAAATTGTCGCCGCCGCCATCGGCGATGGCGATCCCCAAGTCGCCGTCACCACCTTCGAATCCGATGCCGATCTCGCCGCCGTCCTCGACGAACTTCGCACCGCACCCTTCCTCTCGCCGCGACGGGCCGTCATCCTGCGCGACGCCGACGAATTCCTCGCCCAAAAAGAGGATACCAAAACCTCCAACCGAGAAGCCCTCGAACATTACCTCGAAAACCCCTCCGAAAATTCCACGCTTCTCCTGCTGACGGCCAGTTGGCCAAAAAATACCCGACTGTACAAGCTCATCGACAAAATCGGGCAAGCCATCGACTGCTCCGCGCCAGACGCCCGAAACCTGCCCTCGCACATCGCCGCCGCCGCGGGAAGGCGAGGCAAGAAAATTCAACCCGACGCCTCGCAACTCCTCGCCGCGTGGGTCGGCGCCGACCTGGCCGCCCTCGAAGGCGAAATCGAAAAACTCTCCCTCTACGCGGGCGACCGCCCCGTCATCACCAGCGAGGACGTCGCCAAACTCGTGACCGCCTCGGGAGGCGTCGAAGCCTTCGCGATCACCAACGCCATCACCGCCGGAGACGCCGCCGCCGCACTGACCTGCCTGGGCAACATGCTCACCCGGCGCGGCGAGGAATTCAAAGTCCTCGGCCTGATCGTCTGGCATCTCCGCCGCGTGCTGGGAACGCAACAGGCCATTGCCGCCGGCAAACCCGCCCGCTCCGCCATGCCGCCCATGCCATTCGCCCAACAGTCCGCCTTCGCCGCCATGCTCCAACGCAGGCCTTTGGCAAAACTCCAAGCCGACTTCCGCCGACTCATCGCCGCCGACCTGGCCATGAAATCCGGCGCCAACGCCCCCGCCGCCCTCCAGGAACTCGTCGTCCAACTGTGCCTCTGATCGTAATTCTTTCGCATTCCCCGTGACGCGGGCGTCTCGTCCGCGTGTGGCGGAACCCCTCTTTTTCGCACGGGATTCGCATTCAGGCGTGACCGGCCGCAGGCCCTGCCATTTTGCGTTGCGAAATATTGTGAGCGACTGAACGCTTCGCTTGCCACAACAATCTACAACGCAAAATGGCAGGGCCTGCGGCCGGTCACGCCAATCACGAAGGTCACGCAACAAATCGGAAAATGCACATGCGTTTGCCCTGTCTCTGATCGCGGATTTCTTTCGCATTTCCCAGCCGGTCGATACAATGTTCATAGTGCGGCGCCGTCGCGGCGCCGCTGGCAAATCGTATTCAGTAAGGATGGCGTATCATGGCTCGACTGTTCCGCATGGCTGGAATTCCCTGTCTTCTCGCGACGATCTGCATCATGGCGGCCGGTTGCGGCACGTCCAAGCCGGTGGAGGTTTCCACAAGACCACCGGTCGACGATCCGACGCGCGTCGTCATGATCGCCGTTCGCGTCCCCGACGGATACGGCGACCGTCTCCTCCTCGGCCATGACAACTGGTGGAGGCAAACCTCGCTGGCCTCCTATCCACACGTCGCCGGGGCCGAAATGTGGGCGCTGTCCGACGAAAGTCGCGGTAAATACTTCGGCCGCGACGACTGCTCCGCCACCCTGCTATTCGCTCACGACTCGACCCACCTGTATATCTTCGCCGACGTGCGCGACCAAGCCTTGTTCAACTCCACGGGGCCGAACAACCCCAACGAGGGCGACGATCTCGAACTGTTCATCGACGCCAACGCGCCCGATAAGCGATTCGCCGAAACCAACAACGAAAATACCCGCCAGATCATGCTCGTCGCCGGCAACGTCAACCCCGCCTGGCGCGAACCGTTCATCTGGCAAAGCGACAAGACGGCTGTGAAACCCCGCGCCACCAGCCGGCTGACGCCCCACGGATACACCATGAAAATCGCCATTCCCAAGGCCTCCTTCCCCTATTGGAAAGAGAACCCCGACCTCGACGCGATCGGCTTCGACGGCCTCATCTGCGACGCCGACGCGCCCGGCGTGGATATCCACCACCCGGCGCAAAAAGGTGCCCTCTTCATCGGTACCCACGCGCGGCATTTCATGGCACCGGTCCACATGTCGCTGCTGATCCTCGAAAGAAATAAAACGGCAGTCACCCCGCTCCCCAGCGGACTGGACTTCCAGCCGACCCTGCCCGCCGAAGGGCTGCTGAAACAGTTACGATTCCTGGCCGTCGCCGAACCGACCTCCAAGTTCATCCCGGCCGCCGACCTGGCCCACTCGCACTATTCCCCGCTCCCGCCGGGGCCGGGTTCGGAAGCCCTCGCGCAGGCCGTGCTGGATCTGATCGACGACCCGCGCGCAGGCGAAGTCGCCGCCGCCGCGGTGATGTCGCGATCCCACCTCGTCGCCAAGGCGGGCATGCTGCTGCTGGCCCGTCGGCCAAACCTGCCGCTCCCCGAAACGCTGATGGAAAACGTCAAATGGCTCGCCGCCAGGAAAGACCCCCATGCCGTCGCCGCCGTCACCTACGCCATGGAAGCCCTGGCCGTCCGACAACAACTCCCCGTCCAGGATATGTTCGCCCTCGTCAAACCCGCCGACGACGCGTCCCTCTCGCTGACCTTTATGTACTGTTGCGGCCTTAACGGCGACAAAACCGCCACGCCCATCCTCCTGAAAATCCTCAAGGAAGACCCCAATTTCCGCATGCGAATGATGGCCGCCATGGCCCTGGGAATGCTACAAGACCTCACCGCCCTCGACGCCCTCCAGGAAGCGACGCAAGACAAAAACGGCGACGTGAGACTCCAGGCCAAAGACGCGGTACAGAAACTCACCGCACAATGATGGTCGTTGTAGTTGGAATTGACGGAGTTAGGTAAAAACGTAATAACAAAACCATACGCATAAAACACGAACACCGACGCGTGAACTATATATGGTGTTGTCGAAAACTATAGTTTCGGAAATACGGAAAACAACAGAGCGGCCTCCCCGGTCCCGCGTGGAAGCGCCGGCACACAGCCCCAACGGGGCGTCTTGGGTAGCCCAGGGCGAGCGGTACTCCGCGAGCCCTGGGGTGGTTTTTTCGGGCTTTTTTCGTACCTGACGCCACTGGCCGCAAGTCATACCGTCGCATGAAGGCGACACCGAACGGCTCGCACACTCCCATGTGCGCGTCGTCCGAAGCCGTACAGGTATGACGGTGCGGCCTCGGCCAGTGGCGTCAGGCACGATAACGGAGAAAAGAAAACCTTTCCCCAGGGCTCGCGAGTACGCTCGCCCTGGGCTACCCAAGACGCCCCGTTGGGGCTGTATGCCGGTGACTGCCGCACGGGGCCGGGAAGGGCAATCGGTTGTTTTCCTTGCCAATCATACTACAATCTCTTTTGATGTGAAAACAATCATGAAAAACGGGAGATTACATCATGGCTTGTGACAGACTGAACGTCATAGTAACAACCGTTCTGGCCGTTCTACTGTTGACGGGATGTGCGGAAACCGTTCCCACATCAACAACCGTTGAAACACCATCCGGCGCGGCGACGACAACCGATGTGTCCCCAACACCTGGCGTGACACCGCAACGCAATGACAACGGCAGCACGGCGCCGTCGCTCGTCGGCATGTGGACCGCGGAGGGGGATCGGGTGGATGAATCGGTGTTTCCATCCGGCATTGAGTTGAACAGTGACGCCACCGCGAAATTCATCACAGGCCACGGCGTTGTGCCTGAACAAGGGGAACGTTTGACATGGAAAACGCAGAACGGCCGTTTGACATTCACGATCGTCCGCCCCAAAGGCGAAAACGAAGAGTCGAACACGGCAGCGGTGACATTTGATTATACATTATCCGATTCGATGCTCACGCTGGCCAACGCACAAACTGTAATCGTCATCGACGGCGAGGAGGCACGCGCGGCCCACGAGGGAAGCACCACATACAAAAAACGCGATCCCGCGGCGATTGCTCCCGAAACGAGTGAAAACAATAATGTAAATGATGACATCCCCGACGAATCCGCGGCCTTTGTCGGCGTATGGGTCGCGGAGGGCGAAATAGATACGCAAGCGTTCCTGAGAAGTTTTGAATTACGTAGTGACGGAACCGTCATACCGGATGCAAACAATGCTCCAAAAGTTCCCGAAGAATTCAATATAACATGGGAAATAGGAAGCGGCTGCCTGACCATCAGGGTCGTCCATACCAAAGGCGAAAACGAAAGCCCGGATATCACGACGGTAACATATGACTATACATTGTCGGACTCAACACTCTTTCTCACCAACGCGCGCGGCGTACGTATCGACGACGGCGAGACGGAAAACCATAAATCCGACGGCAGCGCCACCTATAAACGGAAAGAATAAGGAATAGCGACAGGGAAAACCATTATGGATGACCGAACCGAAGAACAGAAACTGGCGGAGTACGAGCGCCGGGCGCCAGGCTGGGTCGTGCGGTGCCTGCGATGCGGCTTCACCGAGCCGTGGGGCAAGCACGGCTACCGAATTCGGGGGCGCGGAAATTTCTGCACGATCACCCGCTGTTCCCGTTGCAGCCGATACTGCTGCCACCGTGTCGAGAAACGCAAAGAACAGTAATTGGATCGACAACCTTCGGATGTGACAAAAAATTCTGTAATATCTCGAAAACAACAGATCAGCCTCCCCGGTCTCGCGAGGCAAGGCCGGGAATAAGCCGCGATAGTGGCGTCGTTTTTAGCCCAGAGTGAGCCCGTACTCGGGCAAACCCGGGGTTCGCGATTTTTTCTCTCCCTGTAACGTGGCCTGACGCCACTGGCCGAAGACGGACACGCGGGCCTGTACGGCCTCGAACGACACGCACAAGAGACTGTGCGCGTCGTTCGATGCCGCCTTCGCACGACAATGTGACCTCGGCCAGTGGCGTCAGGCACGATGAAAGCATTCGAAAAGCACTTGCCCAGGGCTCGCCGAGTACGGCTCACCCTGGGCTATATTGAACGCCGCTTCGCGGCTGTGTGCCGGCGACGTCAACGCGAGACCGGGGAGGCCAATCCGTGGTTTTCAACGCGGAAGCTACTCTCGCCACATGGCTATCCAGCCACATGCTTGTCACCCACGTCGCTCCTTTGTATATTCACGTGGTATTGCATGGATTTGGAAAACCTTTACAGATGAAAACCCTTACGGAGATCCGACGATGACGATGCCGAATTCGCCCAAGGTTAAGTTGGCTGTGGTTGGTGTCAGCCGGGATTGTTTTCCGGTAGAGTTGACTCGCGCGCGGTTGAAGGCGTTGGTGAAGGCGTGCAAGGACGCGGGCGTCAAGGTGTTCGCGTGCCCGACGATTATCGAGAACGAGACGCACACGATGGCGGCGTTGGCCGAGGCGAGCGAGGCCGGGTGCAACGCGGCCGTCATTTACCTGGGCAATTTCGGCCCGGAAGGTCCGTTGGCGATTTTCGCGCAGAAGTTCAACGGTCCGGTGATGGCCGTCGCGGCGGCGGAAGAGAGCGGCAACAGCCTCGTCGGCGGTCGCGGCGACGCGTATTGCGGCATGCTCAACGCGTCCTACAATTTCGGCCTGCGGAAACTGCCCGTCTACATCCCGCAGATGCCCGTCGGCCTGCCGGAAGAATTGGCCAGGAAAATCGCCCGCTTCCAGGACATTGCCCGTGTCGTGATCGGCGCGAAGAACCTGAAAATTTTCGCGTTCGGCCCACGGCCCCAGGACTTCTTCGCCTGCAACGCGCCAATCAAGCCGCTCTACGACCTGGGCATCGAAGTGATGGAAAACAGCGAGCTGGACCTGCTTCAACTTTTCCAGGCCGTCGAAGAGAGCGACCCCGCCGTCAAGAAAGTCTCCAAGGAGATGGCCAAGGAATTGGGCGAGGGCAACTACTACGCGGACCTGCTGCCGAAGCTGGCGCGGTTTGAAGTGACACTGACGCGGTTCGCCGAGAAAAATCTCGGCAGCAGGCAGTTCGGCGTGTTCGCGGACAAATGTTGGCCGGCATTCGAGTCGGCGTTCGGCTTCGTGCCCTGCTACGTCAACAGCCGCCTGGCGAGCAAGGGCATGCCGGTCGCCTGCGAAGTGGACATCTACGGCGCGCTGAGCGAGTACCTCTGCCAGTTGGCCAGCGAGCAGCCGGCCACGCTGCTGGACATCAACAACACGGTGCCTCGCGACATGACGGTCGGCGCGGACCTCAAGGGCGCCGCCGTCGAGGATCTGTTCATGGGTTTCCACTGCGGCAACACGCCGAGTTGCTGCATGAAGAATTGCTCAATGAAATACCAGTTGATTATGAACCGCCTGATCGAGAGCGGCGGCACGCCGGACATCACGCGCGGCACGCTGGAAGGCCAAATCAGGCCGGGCGCGACGACGTTCTTCCGCCTCCAGGGCAACGCGGCCGGCGAGTTGGTGAGCTACTGCGCCGAGGGCGAAATTCTGGACATTGATCCCAAAAGCTTCGGCGGGATTGGCATTTTCGCGATTCCCGACTTCGCGCGGTTCTACCGCCACGTGCTGATCGGCAAATGCTTCCCGCACCACGGCGCGGTAGCCTTCGCCAAATGCGGCAAAACCCTCGTCGACGCCGTACGAATGCTCGGCGTAAAGGATATCAACGTCCCGCTGCCCAACACCATGATGTACGCGGGCGAGAATTTGTTTGAGTTGCTGGATTAGTCGAAAGAGTGACAAGTGACAAGAAAAGGGAACGTCTGGTCTCAGCCCCGAAGGGGCGACGTTGGGTAGCCCAGGGTGAGCACGTACTCGTGCGAACCCTGGGTTACCAGCCCCCAAAGCCCTAAGCCCCGTAGGGGCGCCTTGGATTTTCCATGGCGACAGGAGTTCGCTGCACAACACAAAATTTTTGGCCAAGCGTAATCCAGAAGCTCGGAAAAACCATGGCGCACACATTCACCGACCTGCTATACCATTGCGTATTTTCAACAAAAGAACGGCGCCCATTCATTGACGGCGATCTTCTGCCCGAACTGACCCGTGTGCTTGGTGGAATTATTCGTGATCGCAAGGGCCAACTGCTCGAATGCAACGCTATGCCGGATCACATTCACCTGCTGGTGGTATTTCATCCAACGATCTCCGTTTCGGACATGCTGAAAGCGATCAAAGCTGGCGCAACCAACTGGGTGCATTCCCGGTTTGGAAAAACACGAGCATTTGCCTGGCAGGAGGGATTCAGCGGTTTTACGGTCAGTTATAGCGACAAAGATGCGGTCGCCAGCTATATTCGCGGACAACAGATGCATCATCAAAAACAAACGTTTGAAGAAGAGTTTATTGAGCTGTTGCAACGCGAGGGGATTTCGCTTGAATCGTACGATCCGCGGTTTATCTTCGGATGAACTTCGAGCGGGCCGTCTTGGCTCAATTAAAGTCCAAGGCGCCCCTTTGGGGCTTGGGCATTATAGAGAACCTGTTCCCAGGGTTCGCCTGAGTACAGGCTCACCCTGGGCTACCCAACGCCGCCCCTTCGGGGCTAGGACCGGAAGCCTGACGTAAAAAACAACAAAATCTAATGTAAAAAGGAAGAGCGAACATGGCAAAGTACACGATTGGTTTGGATTATGGCACGAACAGTGTGCGGGCGTTGATTGTGAATGTGGCGGATGGGGCCGAGGCGGCGTCGGCGGTGTGGACGTATGCGCATGGGACGGTGGGCGTGATGTTGTCCAACGATCCCAATCTCGCCCGGCAGCATCCGGCGGATTATCTCAAGGGCGCCGAGGTGACGATCAAGAAGGCGTTGGCGGAGGCGGGCAAGGCGGTCAAGGGGTTCACGCCGGCTGACGTGATCGGCATCGGCGTGGACACGACCGGTTCGACGCCGCTGCCCGTCGACGAGGCCGGCGTGCCGCTGGCGTTCGACAAGCGATTCGCCAACGATCTGGCCGCCATGGCCTGGCTGTGGAAGGACCACACCGGCATCGTCGAGGCGGCGGAGATCACCGCGCTGGCGAAGAAAATGCGGCCTCAATTCCTCGCCAAGTGCGGCGGGACGTACAGCAGCGAGTGGTTCTTCAGCAAACTGCTGCACTGCCTGCGGAAAAGCCCGAAGGTCTTCGCCGCCGCCCACTCGTGGGTGGAGTGCGCCGACTGGATCCCCGCCAATCTCACCGGCAACGAGGCCCCCGACAAGGTCAAGGTTTGCGTCTGCGCCGCCGGCCACAAGGCGATGTATAACGACGGCTGGGGCGGCTATCCCGACAAGGCGTTCCTGTCGAAGCTCGACCCGAAGTTGGGTGAGTTGCGCGACCGCCTGCCGGCCAAGGCCAGCGACATCAGCGAGGCGGCGGGTTATCTCACGGCGGCCTGGGCCAAGCGTACCGGCCTGCCGGCGGGCATTCCGGTGGCGGTTGGCGCGTTTGACGCCCACCTGGGCGCGGTGGGTTCGGGCATCAAGCCGGGCACGCTGGTGAAGATTCTGGGCACGAGTTCCTGCGACATGATGGTCTCGCCGAACACGCAAAAACTCGCCGACGTGCCGGGACTTTGCGGCATCGTCGACGGGTCGATTTTGCCGGGATTTTTCGGCCTGGAGGCGGGGCAGTCCGCTGTAGGCGACATTTTCAACTGGTTCGTGAATTACGTTCAGCCTCACGGCAAGGCGGGCACGCACGAGGCGTTGCAGGCGCAGGCGGGCAAACTCGCTCCGGGCGCGTCGGGGCTGTTGGCGCTGGACTGGAACAACGGCAACCGCACCGTGCTGGTGGATCAGCGGCTGACGGGCTTGATGCTCGGGCAGACGCTCTACACCACGCCGGCGGAGATGTACCGCGCGTTGATCGAGGCGACGGCGTTTGGCGCGTTGACGATCATCAATCGGTTTGAGGAGTACGGCGTGAAGGTTCGCGAGGTGGTCACGTGCGGCGGGATCGCGGAGAAGAGTCCGCTGGTGATGCAGATTTACGCCGACGTGACCGGCAGGCCGATGAAAATCAGCCGCTCGGCCCAGACGTGCGCGTTGGGGTCCGCCGTCGCGGCGGCGGTGGTGGCGGGCAAAAAATCGGGCGGCCACGCGAGCTTCGCCGCCGCCCAGAAGGCCATGACAGGCCTGAAATCCACCGTATACAAACCCAACGCCAAGGCCAACGCCGTATATCGCAAGCTATACGCGCTGTACAAACAGGTGCACGACGGCTTCGGCGTCGACGGCTGTGGTTGCGGTGACCACTGCACCTGCGGTGACGGTTGCTGCTGCGGCAATCTGTACAACGTGATGAAGGACCTGCTGGAAATCCGCGCGGCGGCGCGGTGAACGGTGACCGCGGTATTCACGTGACGCGGGCGTCTCGCCCGCGTTGTGTGTTCCATAGTCCAGGTCAATGGAGAACGGTGAAACGATTCAGCCCTCCATGTCCAGGCCAATGGAATACACAACGCGGGCGAGACGCCCGCGTCACGTGAATACCGCGGTCACCGGTTTTCGCGTTCTTTTTCGACGTCGGTGGCGAAGGGCATGCCCAGGCGGGTGATGTCGCGAATGTACGTGATTCGCGGGTTGATGCGCGACAGATCGAGCGTCGCCTCAAGGATGCAGTATCGTCCGCTGGGGTGCGCGAAACCCACGCACATGATACGGAATTGGTAGCTGCGCGTGGTCAGTCGCGGCGCGATGGCCTTGTATTGGTCGGCGTCGAGAAGGCCTTCGGTGTGCAGCCAGGCGGTGTTGGATTTCTGCTCGGGGCTGAGCGACTCCCGCGTGTCGGCGATTTTTTTGCCCACGGCATCGTCGTTCGTCACGGCGGCGAGCACTTCGGCGCACGCGCTGTTGACGTTCAGCAGCCCGACCAACACCATGCCACCGCCGCCGCGCCCGCCACCCCGGCCGCCGCCGGGGACGGCGATGAGTTTGTCCATCACCAGCGGCAACTGCTCGGCCCCCACGCCCGATTGGAGCACCGTATCCTTGGCGAGCGTATTGCCCTCGGCCACCTGAAAATCGTTCTTGAGCGTGTAGGTCATTTCGAGCAACTGGCTGGCGTGCGTGAACGTGCTGTTTTCGGCGCGATAGATGCGGATGAACAGAATCGTATCGTCGCTCAGACCGATGTCGCCAAGCTGATTGGCGACGTCGTTGGGGCGGAGCCGATTGAGGTCGATCTTGTCCATTGGGCGCGGCTCCCACGTGCCGACCGTCATCAGGCCTCGCAGGCCCATGTCGAGTTTGCCGTCGGCTTTGTCGGGCGGGAAACTGTCGTCGCCGTCGTCCTCGTTGGGGTCGAGGATGCCGTTGAGATTCGCGTCGTTGCCGTAGACGTTCATCGCGGTGAAGCCCTTGATGCACAGCAGTTCTTCGATCGTCGTGAGAGGCCCGCGTTTCATGCGGTACGGCGTGCTGAGCGAATCGTAGTATTCCTGCCCCGCGCCGAGAGGTCGGGGTTCGTCGAGCGGGTTGATCCAGTCCAGCAGGCAGTCGGCGAGTTCGTCGCCGTTCTTCTCGCGCGAGAGCAGTTTTTTGATGGCCTGCTCGCCGGCGGTGTTGACGCTGAGCTTGGCGGCTTCGTCGATGACGCCGAACCGCGGCTTCTTGTGCTCGGGCGGATTCGGCGCGTAGATGCTGAAGTACCACCGCTCGCCGCCGACTTCGCAAACGAACTGATTCTGAAACAGGGTGGGATTGTCCAGCCAGACGTCGGGGTCGTTGATCGAGTGTTTCAGCACGGCGGCGGTGTACATGATGCCGCTCATGGCCGTCGCCTTGGCCTGATGCCGGCTGGCGGACGCGGTCGACGCGCTGATCTCCGCCCGCGCCTGATACATCACGCCCGCGGCAATCATCGACATCATGGCGACGACCACCAGCACGATCACGAGGACCAAGCCCGTAGCACGGGCGTCTCGCCCGTGAGTCCCACGGGCATCTTGCCCGTGGCCGAGGTTAGCTGAAACACCATCATACAAAGACGACGACGCCCCCACCGATTCCAAAATGCTTTTCTCATGGCCGCATTGCATGGGCGAGACGCCCATGCGACTCACGGGCGGGACGCCCGTGCTACGATTTGTCGCTCGTCTTCTCATCGTGTCACCATTCCCGGCCTTCGGATGATGGTTTTGTCCAGGCTCATGGTGCCGCCGGTCAGGAAGATGGTCCGTTGGAAGGTTGGGTAGCTCAGCGGGTAGTCGTCGGGTTTCATATCGGGCGGGCATTCTTCGCGGCCGACGATGACTTTGACGGCCGTGGGCAGGTTTCGGCGTCGCGGGTCGCGGCTGTCCCATTCGGGCATCGGCCAGGCGCCGAACCACTCGCCGCCGTCATAGTATTGAATATCTAAAAATTTTACCTGCGGAATGAACATCGACGGGCTAACGTCCTTGCCGTCGTGGCGGATTTCGGTGGGCGTGATGATTTTTCGGACGCTGCGTTGCAGGCCCGTGACGTGCACGTGGTCGTCGGCGCAGCGGAACGAGCTGAGTTGGTAGATCACCATTTGCAGGTCGTGCTCGGGCGGGATGGGGTCGTCGGTGGTTTTGCGAACCGCCCAGATGGAAGGCCCCGGCAGCGTCGCCGTCACGAAGCGAAGTTCCGGCAGATCGGTGTCGGGGTTGATCGTCCCCTCCAGGCCCATTTGTAAAAACGAGTACGGCAGCGCCCCTTCGAGGTCGTCGCTCCAGCGATCCATGAGGATGCGCTGCGCGGCGGAGGCGGCCATGTCGTCGGCGATCACGTTCCGCACGTAGCCGGCCTGCCGATGAAACGCCATAATCGTCGCGAGCAGTCCCACCGCCAACGCGATGGCCAGGATCACTTCGATGAGCGTGAAGCCCGGTCGGGAGAAGGCTGTGGGCTGTAGGCCGTAGGCTGTAGGGGCGGTTTTTCCGTTCACCATCCGCCACCTCCGCCGCCGGTGTCGTCTTCGTCTTCTTCGGCCTCGTCGGGCAGGTTTTCCAGCATGAGTTGGCTGAGTTGGTACGTGAAGTTCGGCGTTTTGCGGATGATCACGGTCACGCGGTCGATGGGCGGGACGAGGGAGTTGATCATTTCCATTTTGTCCACGACCACCTCGCACGACCAGCCGGCGAGGAATTCGTTTTCTTTTTCGTAGTCCGTCTCCGGCTCGCTCACGGGCGAGTACAGTTCCGACTGCAACTGGGCCATCTTGCTCATGGCCAGATCGGCGGCCTGCGCTTCCCATCGCAGCACCCTCGACCCCCGCAAGGCCTGGTCGAGCGACCCGACGATCACGGCGGCGCTCAGGAAGAACAACGTCAACGCGAGCACGATCTCCAGCAACGCCGCGCCGCGACGGCCATCCGTATGCGATATGGTGCGTAAACGTTCCATACATTTAGTCCGGGCACGGCGGCGGTGGCGGCGGGGCGCTGCTGCCCGACGCGTACGACGACGCGGAGGGGTGATCTTTTTCCCATTGGGCGCGAGCCTTTTCCTCCTCCGTCAGCGGCATGAAAATCTGGGACGACAGTTCGCCCGTCAGGCCGTTGATCGTCACCAGCAGGTGCAGCCCGTCCTCGCGATCGGCCTGGCGAAATTCAATCTCCGCCGAGTCCGACGTGGCGTCGGGGAAAAACGTGATCGGATTCATCGGCTGATCGTCTTCGCCGAGTTCCTCGTCGCCGCCGCGTTGAATCAGCCGCCAACTCGACGTGCCCAGCAGCTCGCTGCGAACCACGCGAACCAGATCGTTGGGCGGGTTCTTCGCCCAGCCCGCCTCCAGAGGCACGAAGACGTTCGGCTCGCCGATCGGGTCGGCCTCCACGCGAATCACGATCGCGCCCTCCTCGTCGATGGCCAATTCGATCCGCTTGCCCAGGTTGCACGACTCGGCCCGACACAGCCTGACGAGCGACTCCAGCCGACTTTTGCCTTCCTCCAGCTTCCGCGATTTTCCCCACCCGAGATAATTAAACGCCGCCAACGAAAACAGCAACGTCAACAACGCGATCGTCAGGACGACCTCGATGAGCGTGAAGGCGGAAGAATGGTGGGCGACACGTGATGGTTTGGGACGACGTTGTCGCGAAAAGGCTGTGGGCTGTAGGCTGTAGGCTGTAGGCGCAGGCTTATGCATCATTAGGCCAAATCCTTCATAAGCCTGCGCCCACAGCCCACAGCCTACAGCCCACAGCCGAAAAACGGGCAAATGAGATGCGATTGCTCTTGTCGCTTGCTTGCCCGGCGTAGCCTTGGCGAAGCCGGGTCGCTTGTCACTTGTCGCTGGTCTCTCCATACCCACACTCACTTCCCGATGGTCTGGCTCATGGTGAAGATTGGATAGAGCAGGCCCATCGCGACGAAACCGATGATGCCGGCCATGAAAACCAGGATGAGCGGCTCGAGCAGTCGGACGGCGTGGTCGACCTGCCGTGCGGTGCGTCGTTCGACGGTGTCGGCGATTTGCACCAGCACTTTTTCCATCTGGTTGGATTCCTCCGCGATGGCGAGCATTTCGAGGATTTCGTCCGGGAAAAGCCCGCTTTCCCGCAGCGGACTGGCCAGCGGCTCGCCCGCGCGGACGTTCTCGCTCGCCTGGCTGATGCATTCCTCCAGTTGAGCCAGCCCGGCGGCGTCTTTGGAAATCGCCAGCGCCTGCAACAGCGGCACGCCGTTGGCGAGCATCGTGCCCAGGATGCGGCAGAACCGCGTGATCGCCACCATGCGCATCGCCCGACCGGCCAGCGGAATGCGGATGCGCCAGTTGTCCCACATCTGCTTACCCCACTCGCTGCGAAGCACCGACCGCACGGCCAGCGTCGCCAGCGTAAGCAAACCCAGTGCAAGGAAAACGTGGTCCACCAGCAGGGCGCTGATGGCAAACAGGATTTCCGTCGGCAGGGGCAGCGTCATGCCGGCGAACATCTCCCGGAACTCCGGCACGACGAAAATCAGCATCGACACCACCAGCAGCGTGCCGAACGACAGCAGCACCATCGGATAAATCAACGCGCCCTTGACCTTGCCGCTCAGCTCGTCCTGCCGCTCGATGAACGAGGCCAGGTTCGTCAGAACGTCTTCGAGGAAGCCCGCCTGCTCGCCCGCGCGGACCATGGCCACGTGCAGTGTCGCGAAGGCTTCGGGACGGCCGGCCATGGCCTCGGCAAGCGTTTTACCCGCGGCCACTTCCTCGCGCACGCCGTTAATCGCGGCGGCCAACTTGAGATGATGCGAACTCCGCCCGAGCGTCTCCAGGACGCGCAGCATGGGCACGCCGGCGCGGAGCAGGTCGGACATCTGCGAGTACATCATGCCCACGTCGCGCACGCGGATCTTCCCGCCGCCGAACGCGGGCGCGGCGACCGCCTTCTCCGTCACGCGAATGGGAAACAGCTTCCGCTCATCCAGCGTGCGGGCGACGGCGACTTCGCTCTCGGCCTGCATCACCCCCGTCACCTGCTGACCGTTCGCGCCGCGGGCTACATATTCAAACGTGGCCATGGACACCTCATCCTCATCATACAAAATAAACGCACGAGAACGCACTCTGTTTCGAGGAAATGGACTGTAGACTGAAGACCCAATCGCGACCTGCGTGGACAAACGTTTGTTTTCACCGGCTTCGCCTGTTTGCGTTGTAGGACGGTGTGGACTACATCACGTTTTGTAGTCCACACCGTCCTACAACGCAAACAGGCGAAGCCGGTGAAAACAGTTTTTCGACTATCCAGTGCCCTCTTCGCGTCCAATCGGCCCGCGGACGTCGAATTTGAACCCCTTCGCCACCGCGTCGACGGTCACGTGGGCGCCGTCGCGGATGTCGCCGGCGAGGAGTTTTTGCGCCAGGCCGTTTTCCAGCTTCTGCTGCACCACGCGTTTGAGCGGCCTGGCGCCGTACGTCGGGTCCCAGCCCAGTTCGGCCAACAGTGCGTCGGCGGCGTCGGTGACCTCCAACGTGATCTTCCGATCCGCAAGCCGGCGGGACAAATCGGCCACCTGAATCTTCACGATCGCCGCGAGGTTCTCCTTGCTCAACTGGCGGAACGTGATCACCTCGTCGACGCGATTGAGGAACTCAGGCCGAAACGCCTGCTTGAGCGTGTCCTTGATCCGCGCCTCGATCTCCCAGTCCTCCGCCTGCTGGTCGGCGAGTTCCTGGATGAACTGGCTGGCCAGGTTGGACGTCATCGCGATGATCGTATTTTTGAAATCCACCGTCCGCCCCTTGCCGTCGGTCAACCTGCCGTCGTCGAGCACCTGCAACAACACGTTGAACACGTCCTTGTGGGCCTTCTCGATTTCGTCGAACAGAATCACCGCGTACGGCCGACGTCGCACCGCCTCGGTCAGCCGACCGCCTTCTTCATAGCCAACATATCCCGGCGGCGCACCGATCAGCCTCGCCACCGAATGCTGCTCCATGAACTCGCTCATATCAATGCGAATCATGGCCTCTTCCGTGTCGAACAACAACGCCGCCAGCGCCTTGCACAATTCGGTTTTTCCCACGCCCGTGGGCCCGAGAAAAATAAAACTGCTGATGGGCCGCCGCGGGTCGCCAAGCCCCGCGCGGGCGCGGCGGACGGCGTCGGACACCGCCCGCACGGCCTCGTCCTGCCCCACCACGCGCTGGCGAAGCTCGTCCTCCATGTGCAACAATTTTTCTCGCTCGCTCTCCATCAGTTTCGTCAGCGGAATGCTCGTCCACTTCGCCACGACCTCGGCCACGTGCTCGGGCGTGACTTCCTCGCTCGTCAGCCCGCCGGCCGACTGCATCTCCGCCAGCCGGGCCTCCGACGACCCGAGCAACTTCTCCAGCTCACGCAAATCTCCGTACTGAATCCGGGCGGCCGCCTCCCAGTCGCCCTTCCGCTGCGCCTGTTCCAACGCCGTCCGCTTGCCCTCGATCGCCTCCCGCGTGGCCTTGATCTCCTTGAGCACGCCCTGCTCGTTTTGCCAGCGGACCGACTCGGCATCGAACCGCGTCTGCTCGTCGCCGAGCTGGACTTCCAGTTGTTCCAGCCGGTCGCGGCTGGCCTGATCCTTTTCCTTCCGCAACGCTTCGCGTTCGATCTGAAGCTGCATGATGCGGCGTTTTCGTTCATCCAATTCAGCCGGCATGGAATCGTTTTCGATTCGCAGTTTGCTGGCCGCCTCGTCGATCAGGTCGATCGCCTTGTCCGGCAAAAAGCGGTCGGAGATGTAGCGGTGACTCATAACGGCCGCCGCCACCAACGCCGCGTCCTGGATCCGCACGCCGTGGTGGGCGTCGTATCGCGGCTTGAGGCCTCGCAGAATCGCGATCGTGTCCTCGACGCTGGGCTCGTTGACCATGACGGGCTGGAATCGGCGTTCGAGGGCGGCGTCTTTTTCCACGTATTTTCGGTATTCGTCGATGGTGGTCGCGCCCACGCACCGCAATTCGCCGCGGGCGAGCGCGGGCTTGATGAGGTTGCCCGCCGAGATCGCGCCCTCGGCCGCTCCCGCGCCGACGACCGTGTGCAACTCGTCGATAAACAGAATGATCCGCCCCTCCGCCGCCGTCACGTCCTTGATGACGGCCTTGAGACGGTCCTCAAACTCGCCGCGAAATTTCGCGCCCGCCAGCAGCGCGCCCATGTCCAGGCCGATGATCGTCTTGCCCTGCAGCCCCGCCGGCACGTCGCCGTTGACGATCCGCTGCGCCAGCCCCTCGACGATCGCCGTCTTGCCCACGCCTGGCGAGCCGATCAGCACCGGATTGTTCTTCGTCCGCCGGCTGAGCACCTGCATGCAGCGGCGGACCTCCTCGTCGCGGCCCACCACGGGATCGAGTTTGCCCGCGCGGGCCATCTCGCACAAATCGCGACCGTACCGCTCCAAGGCTTGATACTTGTCCTCGGGATTTTGATCGGTCACGCGCTGGCTGCCGCGGACGTCCCGCATGGCCTGTAGAATGGCGTCGCGCGTGGCGCCCAGGGCGTCGAGGGCGTTGCGGGCGTCGGAGGATTCGCGCGACAGGGCCAGCAGCATGTGCTCGACGCTGATGTAGTCGTCCTTGAGTTCGCGGCTTTCGGCGTCGGCGCGGTTGAGGACGGCGTTCAGGGCCGGGTCCATCCCCATGCCCGCCTGGGCTGACTGCTTCGGCAGCCGATCCATCTCACTGTCGACGACGCGCTGGATCCGCTCCGCCGGGATGCCAACCTTCTCCAGCAGCGGCAACACCAGCCCGCCCTCCTGCCTCAACAGGGCGGCCAACAGATGCAAAGGCCCAATCATCGGATTGCCCATATCCGACGCAATCCCCTGCGACGCCGCAATCGCTTCCTGCGCCTTCACCGTCAATTTATCAAATCGCATAATCAAGCCTCCACAGGCCGCGATGGCGACCCACAGGAATTCTAAGCAATTCGCATGCCATGGCGTGAAGGCACAAAATTCCTGTTCAGGCGCCACTGGCCGCAGGCCCTGCCAATTTGCGTTGTCGATCGTTGTGACAACCGAAGCTCAGTCGCTCACACCGTCTTACAACGCAAACTGGCAGAGCCTGCGGCCAGTCACGCCATGAACAGGAATGCCACACGAAGGAAGAGTGAGGATGCACATGCGGTTACTCTGCCCGGAACCCGCGTGCTGCCAAAAGTGTGTTTTCCCCTCTTTCGTGGTGCAATTGGCAGACGATTTTCTGGATGAACTGATCGGTAATCTATTCGAATTCCATATAGTTAAAGCCTTGGCGCGCGGATTGCACCGTTTTGGCTTGGATGTAGCGTGTGTGTCCGGCGGTGCCGGTGTGTTTTCCGGGCATTGTTTGCTGTAACGTCTTGAGGTTGCCATGGTTGCGTTGATGAACGAGCGAAGGGCTCCCTTTGGCCTGGTGGTGACGGGCGAAGCGCAGTCGTGGCAGCCGGCGTTGGAGCAGATTGTCGGGCGGGAATGGCTGATCACCTACCGCGTGCAAGGCCGCGACGAACTGTTGCAGGTGGTGCAGGCGGGCGTCGCCGACGCCGCCGTGCTGGACGACACCGCCGAAATGGGCATGGACGCGATGCAAATGCTCCGCCTCATCCGCCGCCTCGACGCGATGCTGCCCGTCGTGATCGTCAGCGGACAGGTGGACCGCCGGTTCATGGAAAACGCCCTGAAGCTGGCCGCCTTCAGCGTCGTCCAGCGGCCACTGGAACTGGAAGAACTCCTGCGGCAGCTCAGCCGAATGATGCAGCGGCTGGATGAGATGCTAAGAGGTGAGTGACGGCTTTCGCGGCGTGCTGGTGGAGATGAACCGTTGTTACAGGGAACAAAGCCACTAGCCAACAGGGTTTGCGATGCACGAGCGTAAAATCGCTCCGTCGGTTCGAGAGAGTGGCCCCGTGGCTTCGCGGACTCGCGGGTCGGTATCAGCGTGCACCGACAGTCTATATTGATTGATGAAAAACGTATCCATACCTGGTGGCTAGTGGCTTGTGGCTAGTGGCTGGTACAGGTAGGATGCTCATCCCGTAAAACCTGAGACAAAGGAGCGATTTATGGCGAAGGCGTTGAAGATTCGTCCGTTGAATGACAAGGTGTTGATCAAGCGTTTGGAGGCCGAAGAGAAGACCAAGGGCGGCATTGTGTTGCCGGACTCGGCCAAGGAAAAGCCCCAGAAGGGGACGGTGCTGGCGGTTGGCGACGGCAAGGTGCTCAAGGACGGCACGCGCGGCGCGATGCAGGTGGCCAAGGGCGACAAGGTGCTCTTCGCCAGCTACGCGGGCACGGAGATCAAGATCGACGGCGACGAGTATATGTTGATGGACGAGAGCGACATCCTGGCGGTGCTGGATTAACGGCAGCCTGGGTTTTCGTGGCTCGTGGGTGAAAGCAAGCCTTTGATCGCAAGGAACCATTTCGTTAACTAGTTAACTAGTTAACTGGTTAACTGGTTATTCGAGAACCAGTCCACCAGTCAACTAGTTAACTAGTTAACTAGTCAACCAGTTAACGAACAAACGTTCCAAAGGAGAACTGAACATGGCAAAAAAGAAAATTTCGTTTGATATGGACGCTCGCGAGGCGATTCGTCGCGGCGTGAAGCAGTTGGCCCGTGCGGTGAAGGTGACGCTGGGCCCGACGGGACGCGTCGTGGTGCTGGAAAAATCCTTCGGCTCGCCGACCGTCACCAAGGACGGCGTGACGGTGGCCAAGGAGATCGAGCTCGAAGACGCGATGGAAAACATGGGCGCGCAGATGGTCAAGGAAGTGGCCTCCAAGACGTCGAACGTGGCCGGCGACGGCACGACGACGGCGACCATTTACGCCGAAGCCCTCTTCGAAGAAGGTTTGAAGAACGTCGCGGCGGGCGCGAACGGCATGGCCCTGAAGCGCGGCATCGACAAGGCCGTCGTCGCCATCGTCGATGAACTCAAACGGATTTCCAAGCCCATCAAGAGTTCCAAGGAAGTCGCGCAGGTGGGCACCTGCTCGGCCAATCAGGACTCGCAGATCGGGCAGATGATCGCCGACGCGATGGACAAGGTCGGCAAGGACGGCGTGATCACGGTGGAAGAAGGCAAAGGCCTGGAAACCGCCGTCGAGCTGGTCGAGGGCATGCAGTTCGACAAGGGCTACATCAGCCCGCACTTCGTCAACAAAGTCGAGACGATGGAATGCGTGATGGACAACCCGTTCATCCTCATTCACGAAAAGAAAATCAGCCAGATCAAGGATCTGGTCGGTCTGCTGGAGAAGGTCGCGCAGTCCGGCCGAGGACTGGTGATTATCGCCGAGGACATCGAGGGCGAGGCGCTCGCGACGCTGGTGGTGAACAAGCTTCGCGGAACATTGCAGGCGGTGGCGGTGAAGGCGCCGGGCTTCGGCGATCGCCGCAAAGAGATGCTCCGCGACATCGCCGTGTTGACGGGCGGACGGGCAATCATGGAAGACATGGGCATCGCGGCCGAGTCAATCGAAGTCGCCGACCTGGGCGTGGCCAAGACGGTCCGCATCGACAAGGACAACACGACGGTCATCGAGGGCGGCGGCAAGGCCAGCGACATCAAGGGCCGCATCGAGCAGATCAAGCACGAGATCGACACGACGACGAGCGATTACGACCGCGAAAAACTCGAAGAGCGTCTGGCGAAGCTCTCGGGCGGCGTGGCGCAGATCAACGTCGGTGCCGCCACCGAGGCCGAGATGAAGGAAAAGAAAGCCCGCGTGGAAGACGCGCTGCACGCGTGCCGGGCTGCGGTCGAGGAAGGCATCCTTCCGGGCGGCGGCGTGGCGGTGCTGCGGGCGATGAAGGTGCTCGCGAAGGTCCAGACAGCCAGCGACGACGAAAAAACCGGCGTGGATATCGTCCGCCGGGCGCTGGTCTCCCCGATCAAGCAGATCGCGGAGAACTCCGGGCTGGACGGCTCGATCGTGGCTGCAAAGGTCATGGAGAGCGACGAGGTGAACTTCGGCTACGACGCGATGGCAGGCAAGTATTGCGACCTGGTCAAGGTCGGCGTGATCGTGCCGACCAAGGTCGAGCGCAGCGCGCTGCAAAACGCCGCCAGCGTCAGCGGCCTGCTGCTGACCACCGACGCCATCGTCTCGGAAATCCCCGAAAAGAAGAAAGCAGCCCCCGCCGGCGGCGGCATGGATGACATGTATTGATCAGACGACAAGCCTGTTAGGCTGTTAGGGAGAGGCTTATGAATCATTGCTTGATGATTCATAAGCCTCTCTCCATTTTCTATATTGCAGCACCGCGAATTTTACGAAATTAGGCGAATTCTCTAATGAAATTCGACACAGTCGCCGTAATACATGGAAAACAACCGATCGGCCTCCCCGTCTATGAGCAAGTCTTCGTCAAGCGGAAAGCGGTTTTTGTTTGCGGATTTCTTCCAGCCGTCTATTCGGTGTCGTCGCCAAGGACGCACCAGATCATGTATTCGT
>Ga0123353_10000636_pt1 | contig 42832 bp, 32 predicted proteins | sample TergutLab28metaG_3_FD_92763 | JGI IMG/M metagenome (GOLD analysis project Ga0123353, IMG submission 92763) | Labiotermes labralis P3 segment gut microbial communities from Petit-Saut dam, French Guiana - Lab288 P3 | ecosystem: Host-associated > Arthropoda: Insects > Digestive system > Gut ... | reverse complement strand
TAAACGGGAATCCGTGAGTACTCCTCGCTTAAAAATACATCGCGAACCTTGTTTATGTCTTCATTCACCGACACTGCCACGATGCTGACGCGCGGCGTGAGAATCTGCCCGGCTGTCGTTTCGTCGAAGTTGAGCGCGCTCTGCACCAGATTCGATTCCTGCTCCTCAAGAACCCCCTCGTCCTCAATCTCCTCAATGAAATGAATAAGCTCCTGCTCCGTCACGCTGACGGCTTTTTCTTTTCCTTTGGTGAGGGCATTTGTCAATCGTTTTTGAAAAAACAGAAACACAGCAGAGAACGGCGTCAGTATTATTATAATTATCCGCAAAAACCCGCCGAACGCAAGACAGAAGCTCTCCGCCTTGATTCGCGCGATGGTTTTGGGCAGTATGTCCCCGAATGTAAGCGTCAGAAACGTCACGCTGACAGTAGTGATTAAAACGCCGTAATGCTCGGCGATTTCGCTCGGCAGCGTCCGCAGAATGAGCACGGTCGCAAGCGCGGTGAGCAGAATGTTCACCACGTTGTTGCCTATAAGAATCGTAGAAAGCGCCTTGTCGTACTTTTCAAGCACGGCGAGAGCGGTTTTTGCTTTCTTGGAGCCGCCGTCCGCCTTATACTTCAGTTTAATCCGCGACACAGACGTAAATGCTGTTTCGCTCAGCGAAAAGAAAGCGGAAAGCACGAGCATCGACGTAATCAAAGCAATATCTTTTGTCATGCTTACAGTATAACCGAAAACAGTTGACAAGTCAACGAAAATATGATACGATTTCTTTTGAGTACGGGAAAAAGGAAGTCAGGTGGGTCTTGAATTTTGTTAAACAAGATTTAAGACGAATCCTGCGCGGGTTCGCCGCCGTAAAAGTGTTTGATTTTCTATAGGGCTTACCGCAAAAGCCCCGAAAGCCATTGGCGTAAGCTGAGAAGGTGAAAATCACATAGCTTTAAGCCGGAAGACTTTACCCATAAGGCAGTTAACAGCCGCGAAACCGGCTATGCCGCTCGACAGCGGACGAACAGTGTTCGTCCTTACAAACATAATAAAATATTTAAGGAGAATCACAAAATGAAAAGAAGTGCAATTTTTATTTTGTCGCTGCTCCTGACCATGCTGATTGCGGCAGGCGTGGCAGGCTGTAACGGACAAGAACCCGATAACTCGGAAAAGAAGTTCGTGCTGGAAGTCGTCGATATTGACGGCAGCATCACCGAACATGAAATCACGACAACCGAGGCGTTTGTCGGCCCGGCTTTATTTGAAGCGGGCTTTACCAATAGCGCGGAGTTTGTAACGGTCGTCCTCGGCGTAAGAGCCGATTATGTTTTGGACGGCTACTGGTGGGCGTTTTATGCTGACGGCGAGATGTCTGTGGTCGGGGCAGGCGGCACGGCCGTAAAAGAGGGCGTAATTTATGCGTTCATCTACACGGAAGCTTCGTGATTTAACAGTATTTGCCATGCTCGCAACCATAATCCTTGCATCGCAAATAGTTTTATACGGGATTCCCGGCGTGCAGCTCGTTATGTTTTTTATAGCCACGATTACGCTGGCTTACCGCTGGCGTGCATTGATTCCGATTTATGTCTACGTTCTGCTTTTCCTGGTGTATTACGGCTTCTTTCCGTGGAACCTGCCTTATTTGTACATATGGCTTCCGCTCTGGGGAATTTTCATGCTCGCGGGAAAGCTGGAATCAAAGCTTCCCCGAAAAGCGCTCGTCCCGGTTTATGCGGTGCTGTGCGGGCTGTTCGGGCTGTCATTCGGTGTGCTGTACGCGCCGGTCCAGGCGGCTATGTTCGGGCTGACTTTGAAGCAAACCATCGTCTGGGTCGCCGCGGGGCTGCCCACCGATATAGGCTATGCCATCAGCAATTTTACTGCAGGAATTTTAATCGTTCCGTTTTCACGGCTGCTTAGAAAATTAGACAGGAGCGGGTGTTAACCCCGCTCCTGTCTCTTTTAAGACATTACTGACAGTTGTTTTCAAAGCCTTCGCTGTCGCCGCGGTCTTCGACTGTGCCGCCGTTGTTGACTATTTCGCAGTTATCATTATTTCTGCAATAATCAGGTCTATGCCTTCTGTGGTCATGATGCCTGTGCTCTTCACGAACTCTGACTACATCAAAAATATGATGGTCATGCTGATGAATAATATCGTATTCGTGAATCTCGTCATGCCTGTGATTGACTATATGACGGTGGTTAATTACCCTTCTGTTATTAGGGCAGTTGAACTCCCGTCTATCTCCGCAACCGTTTAATCTTTCACAACCCATTTGCTTTTTTCCTCACTTTCGCTAATATTCTGTCAGTTTCGACAGCTTTCGCCAATCTCCACTGCTTCAGCATATGCACAAGTCTTACAAATGGTGATAAAAAAAGACGCATTTTTTCATAAAACTACTTCTTGACATTATACAGAATATATGATAAAATATGGAAAGCAAATAAAATCAAGAAACGAGGTAATGTAATGAGAATGTTCATAAAAATCGGTGCACTCGCGCTTATCCTGCTGTTTTTCTTCCCGCTGGTCAGCTGCGGCTCCCTAACAGGCTTCGACGACGGCTTTTCCGGCTGGGAAATAGGCACTGACAACAGCAAGCCGCTCGTTTTCGTGCTGTTGATTATTCCTGTCGTGCTGCTTATCGTGTCATTTCTTAAAAACAAGTCCGTCTTTTCGGGCATTGTATCCATTGCAGGGCTTCTTTCGGTAATCATCTTTATGATTTGGACGGAGGTTGAGTACGAAGGTGTTCTGAGGTTCACGATTTTCCTCTGGACAAAGCTTGTTCTTTACATTGCATTGATTCCTGTATCATTCATAAATGCAAGGAACGACAAGGATTATTAAACCTTATATTAACATCCAATTAAAACATCGACAGCTTTGCAAATCTTGTCATTGTTTTATCGGATATTAGTATTATATAGTCGATTAACTTGAAAAACGCAGGCCGGCTTTTTAAAAAAGCCGGCTTGTTTTTATATTTTTACAACCCCCGCGAAGTTCGCCATGATTTTCTTCGTCCCCACCTTGTCGAATATAATCTCAAGCAGAGAGTCCCCGCCCATCGGACTCACGTCTATAATCGTGCCCTCGCCGAAAATCCTGTGTCTTACCCGTTCGCCGTCCGCATAGGTAACATCCTGCTTCGGCGTATTTTGCGCATTGCGCTTCCTGTCGAAGCCGCTTATCTGCGTAAAATCCGGCTTGGCGCGCACAGGCTTCACAAAAATCGGCATATCCTCGGTTTCCGTAATTGTCAGCTCCGGCGGAATCTCCTTTATAAACCGCGAAATACGGTTGCGCTGCGTCTGCCCGAACAGCAGCCTTTCTTTGGCGTTGGTGACGTAAAGCTTTCTTTTCGCACGGGTAATCGCAACATAGGCGAGCCGCCGTTCCTCCTCGACTTCGAGCGGGTCGGCTGCGCTGCGGTAAGACGGGAAAATGTTCTCCTCCGCGCCGACTATGAACACCGTATCAAATTCCAAGCCTTTCGCCGAGTGCATCGTCATGAGCACAACCCGCTCCTCGCCCGATTCAAAGCTGTCCATGTCGGCGATTAACGCCGCCTGCTCTAAAAACTCCGGCAAACCTGCATCAATATTATCCTCACAAAAGCTAATCGCAGCAGATTTAAGCTCGGCTATATTCTGTAGCCGCACTTCTCCCTCGTCGCCCTCGTTTTTAAGCATTTCAAGGTATCCGCTCTGCTCGCAGATGTCATCGATTAAATCGGGCAGATAGCGTCCACTGTCGCCCAAATCCTTAAACATTGCCGCAAGTGCCGTAAGGGGCTTTACTTTCTTTACGAGCGTGCCGAATTCCGCCGCCCGCTCCATGACTTCAACCGGTGTTATTCCCAGCCCCAGTGCGATATTTTCAACCTCGGCCTGAGTAGCATCGCCGATTCCGCGCTTAGGGACGTTAATCACCCGCCGCAGCCGCACAATGTCGCCGGGATTTTCAATGACGCTTAAATACGCAAGTATATCCTTGATTTCCTTACGCTCATAGAAGCGCACGCCGCCGATAATCCTGTATGGTATGCCCGATGCCGCCAGCGCAAGCTCGGCCGTCCGCGACTGCGCGTTCATGCGGTAAAGCACTAAATAATCAGAATATTTCTTGCCGTCCGCTACGCCGTTCATGACAGTTTCTTTTATAAAATCGGCTTCGCGCTTTTCGCTCAAAAACGTCCGGATTTCAATTTTCTCGCCCTCACCGAGCTTCGACCAGAGCGTTTTATTTTTACGCTGCGTGTTGTTTTTGATAACTGCATTCGCCGCTTCAAGAATCGTTTCTGTACTGCGGTAATTCTGCTCAAGCTTAACTGTGTGCGCATTAAACTCCTCTTCAAACGAGAGGATATTTTCAATAGTCGCGCCCCGGAACCTGTAAATACTCTGGTCTTCGTCCCCCACAACGCACAAGTTTCCCTGTGATTTGCCCGTTGAAGCCGCATTGCCGCCCGCCAAGAGCGAAATCAGCTTATACTGCGCATGGTTGGTATCCTGATACTCGTCAACCATTATGTATTTAAACTGCCGCCGCCACTTGTCAAGCACTTCCGGCGCAGTTTCAAGCAGCTCGACCGTCTTCATAATCAAGTCGTCAAAGTCAAGCGCGTTCGCGGCTTTGAGCCGCTTCTGATACGAGCCGTATACCGCCCCGATTTTTTCAAGCATATAGTCCGGCTTGCCGTCTCTGTAAACGTTGAACTCTTCGGGGAGCTGCAGCTTGTCCTTCGCTCCTGAAATAACGCCTTGAATCTGTTTGGGATTCCACGACTTGTCCGACATGTTAAGGTCGGACATGCACGCCTTAATCACCCGCAGGCTGTCGTCCGCGTCGTAAATTGTGAAGTTGCTTTTAAAGCCGATGAGGTCAATCCCGCGCCGTAAAATCTTTACGCAGGTCGAGTGGAACGTCCCCGCCCAAATATCCCCGGCATTTTCTATTTCCATAGCAAGAAGGCGGCTTTTAAGTTCAGCCGCCGCCTTGTTTGTGAAAGTTACTGCTAATATCCGCCAGGGAGGTGCAAGCCCCTGCTTTATAATATGCGCGATTCGGTAACAGAGGACTGTCGTTTTGCCGCTGCCTGCCCCCGCGATGATGAGCACTGCTCCCTCGGTGCGGAGCACGGCTTCCTTCTGCTTATCGTTGATGTTATTTAAGTCCATTTACTGCTGCTCAACGGGAGTTTGTGCCGGTCTTTGTGCCGGTATGTTTTCACTGCCGAGCACTACGAACGGGTTTACGCCATCTCCGATGACCTGCGGCAGTATGCCGTTCCACTGGACAATTTTAAGATACTCGATATACTCGCGGTTCTGCGCGATTTGCTGCTGAATCATCTCGATTGCGCGCGCTTCGGCTTCCGCTTCAATAATCGCGCTCTCCGCTCTCGCTTCAGCGGCAATAACCACCTGCTTGGCTTCTTCTTCACGCATGACGGTTACATTTTCCATGCGGAGCGCGTCCTGCTCGGCGATTACTTTTCTTTGAATGGATTCTTCAAATTCCGATTCAAAAGCGATATTTTCAATTGCAACCGCAGTCACGATAATCCCGAAAGGCGCAAGCTCCCGCTCAAGCGTTTCCTGTATTTCAAACTGTATATCCCCGCGCGACTGAACAAGCCGTTCCGCGTTGGTTCTGCCGATAGTGTCGCGTGAAATTTTCTGAACGTGCGGAACAAGATAACGCGCTTCAATATTTATAATACCGACACGCTGAATAAGCTCGGTCATAAAGTTCGGGTCATAGCGGTAGGTCAGCTTGATTCTCAGATTATTAACCCGCTGCGTGTCGCGCGTGTACGCATCTCCCTCAAACGTGTAAATCTGATTTCTCATCTCAACCATTCTGATTTCTTCGATAAAAGGAATCTTAAAGTTAAGCCCGGGCACAAGGTCGTCCTGAACTACTGCGCCAAGACGGTATCTCACGCCGATGTAACCCTCTTCTACAATTGCAAAGCAATTAAAAAGCAGAATTGCCGCGCCGATTACGATTAAAATTATAATCGTCCACTTTTTTGTCGACTTTCCGTCGATATTCATGTTATTGCCGCCACCTGTTGAAAACTTAATTTCTGCCATTTTACCTTTGTCCTTTCTTAACAAAATTATTTTGATTAGTTTCGTTTTCCCCGATTCACCCGGGTTTAATTGCGCTGTTTTGCGTTTCTGCTCATCTCCGGTTCGCCCGGGGTTGGTTATAATGTAATTTATGTTGTGATAAGCTCTTTTTCTATTATATCATTTTTCTCATCACTTGTCAATTCCGCATTAATTGTCAATTGTTCATTGTCAACTGTACATTGTACGTCGCATTGTACGTCGCATTGCGCGAGCATTAGTTTTATTCTGTTAATCTGATTTACCTCCGATGCCCCCGGGTCGTAATCAATCGCTACTATGTTGCTTTCGGGGTTTCGGCGCTTGAGTTCGCCGATAATGCCCTTGCCCGTGACGTGGTTGGGCAGGCAGGCAAACGGCTGCATGCAGATTATGTTATTCACGCCGCTGTGTATGAGCTCAATCATCTCAGCCGAAAGGAACCAGCCCTCGCCCGCTATGTTACCTGTCGAAACTATGCCGTCAACAAGCTTCCTCATCTCGGAAATCTTCATGAACGTCCCGAACTTAGTGCCCTCGCAAGCCTTTAAATACGACTTCTCCAGCCACTCGAAGCCTTTGATTGCAAGGTTTGACAAAATCTTACGCTTCTTTGAAACCGTAAGCAGCTCGGCTTTTGAGTTGGCGTGGTCGCATATGTAGTAGATGAAACCCATTAAATCCGGCACTACAGCCTCCGCGCCCTCTTTTTCGATTAAATCTATTACGTTGTTGTTGGCGACAGGATGATACTTTACGAGGATTTCACCGACCAAGCCGACCCGCGGCTTTTTAATATCAAACACCGGCAATTCATCGAAATCCCTTATTATCTGCCTGATATTTTTTTTGTATTTACGCAGGTTCATGGATTTTAAATCTTCGCGAAGCTTCCTGTTCCACTGCTCGTAAAGCCTGTTTGCGGAACCTTTTTCCATTTCGTAAGGACGCGTGCGGTACAGGCAGCGGCAAAGCACGTCGCCGTAAATCACCGCCATGAACCCGCGCACAGCCAGCTTCGCCGTGATTTTGAAGCCCGGTTGTTTTTCAAGCCCGACAAAATTCAGCGATATAAGCGGAATATTCCCGTAACCGCCGTCGGCGAGCGCTTTTTTTAACAGCCCGACATAGTTCGTCGCGCGGCACGCGCCGCCCGTCTGCGTAATCATCAGCGACGTGCTGTTTAAGTCGTATTTGCCGCTTTCGAGCGCGGACATGAACTGCCCGACTGTCAGAATCGCGGGGTAGCAGGAGTCGTTGTTGACGTACTTGAGCCCCGCATCAACCGCGTCTTTGCCGCAGTCCTTGAGGATTTCAAGGTTATACCCGCAGTAGCGGAACGCGGCTTCGACAAGCTCGAAATGTATCGGCGACATCTGCGGCGCCAAAATAGTATGATTCTTGCGCATCTCCTGCGTGAATTTCGGTGGTTTTTTATAACCGTCATACTTTTCGGGGTCGTTTTTACCCTTGCGCTCGCGCTCCTCAATTACGGAAACCAATGACCTGAGGCGTATCCGCGCCGCGCCGAGGTTATTCACCTCGTCAATTTTGAGCGTGGTGTAAACCCTGCCGTGCCCCTGGATAATCTCCTGCACCTGGTCGGTCGTGACGGCGTCCAGCCCGCAGCCGAACGAGTTCAGCTGCACCATCTCAAGCTCCGGTGTTTTCCCGGACAGCGCCGCCGCCGAATAAAGCCGCGTGTGATACATCCACTGGTCAACAATTCTAAGCGGGCGTTTTGCACTCTCCAGGTGAGCGACGCTGTCCTCAGTCAGCACCGCAAAGCCGTAGCCGCTTATCATCTGCGGGATTCCGTGGTTTATTTCCGGGTCAACGTGGTAGGGGCGTCCCGCAAGCACTATGCCTTTTCTGCCGGTTTTACGCAATAAACCGAGCACTTCCTCGCCCTTGCGCCGGACATCGTTTTTAAATTTTTCGTCTTCTGTATATGCTTTACTGAGAGCCGCGCCGATTTCCGCACCGCCGATTCCGAGCGGCTCGAGCTCCTCAACCAGACGCTCCGCCATCCGCTCCCTGTCGTAAATGGGCAGAAACGGATTCATAAAGTTTATTTTATGCTCGCGGAACTCGGGAACGCAGTTTCTGAGCACCTCGCCGTAAGTCGCGACTACTGGGCAGTTATAATGATTGTCGCCGCCTGTAATGCTGCGTTCGTCCATTTCATAAGGCAGGCTGGGCATAAATATAAACTTCACCCCGTCGTTAAGGAGCGCGTAAACATGCCCGTGCGCGAGCTTCGCGGGGTAGCAGACAGACTCGGACGGCATAGTTTCCATGCCCAGGTCGTATATTTCACGGCTTGAATGAGGCGAAAGCTTCACGCTGTAGCCGAGCTCAGTGAAGAACCTGAACCAGAACGGGTAGTTCTCAAACATTCCCAGTACCCGCGGAATCCCGACTACGCCGCGCTTCGCCTTATCCTCTGCGAGCGGTTTATAATAATCAAAAAGCCTGTTATACTTCCACTCGTACAGGTCGGGAAGCAGTTCTTCACTTTTCTTTTTGCTTGCCGTATCGCCTTTCTCGCACCTGTTGTTGGTTATGTAGCGCGAATTGTCATTAAACTTACTGATGGTAAGCAGGCAGTTGTTTGCACATTTCCCGCAGCGCGCCGTGGTTTTCTTTATAGTCAGCGCTTCTAACTTTTCCAAGTCCGCAATGCCTGAGCCCTGCTCGTCGTCGCGCTCAAGCGCAGTAAGCGCCGCGCCGTACGCGCCCATCAGCCCCGCCTTGTCCGGGCGGAAAACCTCCCGCCCTGTCACCATTTCAAATGCGCGCAGCACCGAATCGTTCAGAAACGTTCCGCCCTGTACAATTATGCTCTTGCCGAGCTCCCTGCTGTCGCGGATTTTTATGACCTTGAACAGCGCGTTCTTCACCACCGAGTACGACAGTCCCGCCGAAATATCGGCGACGCTCGCGCCCTCTTTCTGCGCCTGCTTGACGCGCGAGTTCATGAAGACCGTGCAGCGGCTTCCGAGGTCAACGGGGCTCGCAGCATTTAAACCTATTTTAGCAAACTCGGCAGACGTCATGTCCAGCGCGTTCGCGAAGTTTTCTATGAACGAGCCGCAGCCTGAAGAGCATGCCTCGTTCAGCAGAACCGATTCGATTTCGCCGTTTTTCACCTGCATACACTTCATGTCCTGCCCGCCGATATCGAGAATAAATTCAACGTCGGGGAGCAGCCGCCGCGCGGCTTTATAATGCGCCATCGTTTCAATTTCACCGTAGTCAATGCCGAGCGCGGCTTTCACCAAATGCTCGCCGTAGCCGGTCGCACAGGCCTTTGCTATATGAGCGGATTCGGGAAGTTTTGCATAAATCTCTTTCAAAATCCCCATTACGGATTTAAGCGGGTCGCCCATGTTGTTGTCGTAATGCGAGAAAATTATTTCGCCGTCCTTATTAATCAGCACAGCTTTTGTAGTCGTGCTGCCCATGTCCGCGCCGAGATAGCAGGCGCCGCTCTGCTCGCTGAGCAACGCTTCGGGGATTATATCCTTCGCGTGGCGAATAATGAATTCCTTGCGCTCTGTTTCACTTTCAAATAAAGGTGCAAGCCGCTCAACCTCGTGGACCTCCACCTCCGAAAGCCGTGCCACGCGCGCTTTCAGCTCATCGAGCGCGGTTTCCAGCGCAGAGCCTGACACCGCAGCGCCCATCGCTACAAAAAGATTGGCGTTGCCGGGGAAAATCATGCTTTCCGAATTTAGTTTCAGCGTTTCCTCAAAACGCTTTCTTAATTCCGAAAGGTAAAACAACGGGCCGCCCAAAAATGCAACCTTCCCGCGAATCGGCTTGCCGCACGCAAGCCCGCTGATAGTCTGGTTCACGACCGACTGAAATACAGAAGCCGCAATATCCGCCTTACGCGCGCCGTCGTTGAGCAGCGGCTGAATGTCGCTCTTGGCGAAAACCCCGCACCTTGAGGCAATCGGATAAATAGTATCAAAATCCTTTGCGCGCTCGTTAAGCCCCGCAGCGTCCGTGTTCAGCAGCGCCGCCATCTGGTCGATGAACGCGCCCGTGCCGCCGGCACAGGTACCGTTCATGCGCTGCTCATCTACTTTTCCGTCCGTTATATATGTAATCTTTGCGTCCTCGCCGCCGAGCTCAATAGCAACATCTGTTTCGGGAATAAACTTACGAATCGCCTCCGCACCCGCGCTGACCTCCTGCACGAAAGGCAGACCCAGCCAGCTCGCGGCGTTAATGCCGCCCGAGCCGGTAATCGCAATTCGCGCAGTTCTGTCGCCGCCGGCGGCTGCGAGCCCCTCGTTCAACACTTCCGCGAGGGTTTTCTTTATATCCGAATAATGCCGCTGATACTTGCTATGTATTAGTGTTCCGCCCTCGTCAAGCACAACGATTTTTACTGTCGTTGAGCCAACATCAAGACCTATTAATTTCATTATTATTTCCATTAAGAACTTGTATTCAATAACCGAAATACTCAAATTTTAGGCGAGTTTTGTGTCAATTAAGGCAAATTTTCACAGAAATAATTTGTTTATTTCAAGAAAATTTAACAAAAAGTGGCGCAAAATGTGTCAAAATATGAGTGTTGAGTGTTATTGAATGTATGTTCTAAGTCCTTTCTTCACAAACGAACAATGAAAACAATGTTTTCCCCGATTCAATTGTGTTTATTTTTAAACTAACTCTTCAATTTTTGTTTTATATACAATGTCATTATACGACAAGTTTCGCACTTTTTCAAGTAAAAAAATATTCCGTTTTTTCAAACAATTTAATACATTAAAGTATTTCCGCCGATAAACTCCCGCACAAGCGATTCTTCCGGCACAAACTTATCGTCAACATCTTCCAGTTCCTCCAAAAACATCAGCAGTTCGTAGATGAAATTATTTTTATTCTTTGCAGCGGCAAGCTCGGTGAAAATGTGCTTCCTGTAAACATTGGTTTCATACGGCACAAACGTGTCTATATCAAACTCCGCATACTTTTTGTAAGGCATTATATAAAGCTTTTCGCCGCGCTGAACGTTATTGAAATGCTCCATAGTCTGGAAGAACGTGCGCGCCCTGAACAGCTTGTCCCGCACAAAACGCCGCATAAGTCTTATTTTCGAGGGATGAAGCGAATGACCGAGCGCGCTTTTGAGCCTCGTACGGACACTTACATACACCGAACTCGCGTTCCCCGCCAGACAGCCGGAAACAGCAGGATTAAGCATATGTATACCCTCGAAAATGATGATTTCATTTTCTGCCCGCCTGAACTTTTTACCCCAGCCTCTGTCTTGCTTCGTAAAATCGAAAACCGGCAGCACAACCTCCCGGCCGCTGAGTATTTTTTGCGCCTGCTGTGCGAAAAGCCCGCTGTCAACGCGGTCGGGCGATTCAAGGTCAACGCCGTCCGTGCCGCCTTTCAGCGGCTTGAAATAGTTATCCATCGATATTATATGCGTCGGCGCGCCGAGAGCGCAAAGCTCCGCGCGGAGCCTGTGAGCGGTAACGGTTTTACCCGAGCCCGACGGGCCTGTAATCAGTACAATCGGCCTTTCGCCGCTCTTGTTTGCCTTTATAACGCCGAGCGCGGCATCGACAATCCCAAGACGATACTCCTCCTCGGAAAAATTAACGAAGCCCTCGGGTTCAGCCGCGTTCTTATTTATGCTTTTAATAGGTATAATTCTCATAATTATTAAGTAAGGCACCCTCCGAAAACCTACGCTGTATTAGCGTGGTGCAGATTTGTTCGCGCTTCTGCACAAAAAACGCAGGTAATGCTTTGTGTATTAACGAGTATTTTTGTACAGAATAACGGATAAAGCTGTGCTGCGATAGTGCGGCGGAGGTTTTCGGAGGGTGCCTAAGTCCTTTCATTACAAAACCGAAATGAAAACAACGTTTTCCTTAGTACGATTTTTATTTTAAACTTTAAATGCTAAGAAAAATTCATTCCCTATTATTTTAACATAAAGGTATTGACAAGTCAACCACTTTATGCTATAATGAACTTCGTGTCAACAATTAACGGTAAAAAAGGAACGGTATTTTAAACATAAAATGACATCTATTATGAGAAGAAAACAATTCTTGTATCTTCTCAATATCGTAAAGGAATGAGGTAAAATATGGGAACTCTTGAAATTGTAAGCGCAATTTGCTTAATATTATCCTGCATCTTCATAATAGTTATGGTGCTCATGCAGGATTCAAAGAAAGGCATGTCGCAAACGCTCACGGGCGGCGGCGGCGACAGCTTCTATCAGAAGAATTCAGGCCGCTCCAAGGAAGCCCGGCTCGCAAAGGCAACCAGAACGGCAGCAATCCTGTTCTTCATCGTTACTCTTGTGGTGAACGTTTTCGCGATTTACTTCAGAGGCGGCGCAAGCGATGCTCCCGGCGATTCCGGCACGGGGATTGAGCTTCCGGCCGATATGGACGATTTTGACTGGGACGCTTTCCTTGCAGACTCATTTGAAGCGGAGAACGGGCATATCCACAGTGACGACTGCGACCATGACTAAAGCAAATCAAAAACAAACGGGCGTAGCTTTTACAGTTATGCCCGTATTTTTATAAGAACCGCACGCTTTTTACCCGCTCTTCCGTCACAGACGGCCGGGCAAACCACAAAACTTATTACATTTGTTATATAGCCGATTAACTTGAAAAATGCTTCGCATTTTTCACAGCAAACTCGTTTTCTGACGCACCGTAGGCGCGCAATCGGCTATGCAGTCGAATTAAGCCGCTTCGCGGCTTATGCGGCAAATGCCGCATCTTGAAAAATGCCGAAGCATTTTTGAAATTAATTTATTATAATCATTTAACGTAAGAAACAGCAAAGCTGTTTCTTACATTCGCTCGCTGGGCGAATACCGCGCCGCAGGTGCGGAAGTTACGATTTCATGCGGCGTTTGTCGGCAGAGCCAACCGATGCGCAAAGCGCATCGAACTTAAAAAGCATTTCATGCTTTTTAAGTTAAACGACTATATAAAAAGGAACATAAGTTTGAAAATAAAACAATTGAATCGGAGAAAGTGTTATTTTCATGATTCATTTATGAAGAAAGGACTTAATGAAAATAGATATGAAAAAAAGATTCACCGACAAAATAATCCGCACGCTTTACAGCGCAGATAAACCGCTTAATTCTTCAGCTCTTATGAAAAACACCGGCGCGAAAAAAACTACCGAGCTTAAACCCGCGCTGAACGATTTGTCGCGCAAAGGACTTATCAGCCAGTGTAAAAGAGGCTGGAAGCTGGCGGGAAAAGACTTTTTCAAAGCAGAAGTAATGCGGGTTTTTAAGGCGCACGGTTTTATAAAATGCCTTGAAGTCGGCGAAGAATTCTTCGTCCCCGGCAAGAAGCTGCTCGGCAGCGTGCCCGGCGACATCGTGATTGCGCGGGTCACCAGCCGCGAGCGCGGCGAAAATCTAAGTGCCGGTGCGGAGGTCGTGCTTGTCGAGGAGCATAGCAAAAACACCCTTACGGGTATGATTGTCAAGGAGGGCGGCGGGCTTTTCATTCTGCCCGGCAGCTTCTCGGGCGAGCCGATTGAAATCCGCGGCTACGGCGGCTTTAAGCCGCGCGAGGGCGATAAGGTCAGCTTTTCGCTGTCTGAACGCGGCGAGCGGCATAGCGAACATACCGCAAACATAACGTCCGTCTACGGAAACGCAAGCAGTGCGCGGGTTTGCGTGAGCGCGTATATCGACGAGAAAAACATACCCGTTGAATTCTCAAAAGAAGCAAAGGACAGCGCAAAAATCATCTCCGACAAAGGAATATCGGAATCCGAAATCGTATCCCGTCTGGATTTGCGCGATGAAATCATCTTCACCATCGACGGTGCAGACACCAAGGATATCGACGACGCAATCAGCATCGAAAAAACTAAAACAGGTTATAAGCTCGGCGTGCATATCGCGGACGTTTCGCATTACGTGCTAAAAAACAGCGCCTTGGACAAGGACGCGCTCGAACGCGGGACAAGCGTTTATATCGCAGATTTGGTAGTGCCGATGCTGCCGAAAGAGCTTTCCAACGGCATCTGTTCACTCAACCCGAAAACCGACCGGCTCGCGTTCTCATGCCTGATGGAACTGAAAGGCAGCGGCGAAATCACCTCTTTCAAGTTTGAGAAAACCGTAATAAAATCACGCCTGCAGGGCGTTTATTCGGAAATCAACGCAATCCTTGCCGGCGAAAGGAACGAAAAATATGCAGAGGTTGCGGACAGTCTGCCGCTCATGCGGGAGCTTTCTGAAAAACTCAGGCAAAACCGCAAAGACAGAGGCGCGCCGTTCATTGAAACCTCTGAAACTAAAATTATCTGCGACGAGAGCGGCAAATGCATCGACGTTAAAAAGCGCGAGGGCGGCGTTTCCGAAAACATAATTGAGGAATTCATGCTCGCAGCGAACAACTGTGCGGCAAAGCTTGCAATGGAAGCCGCCATTCCTTTTGTTTACCGCGTTCACGAGGCGCCGACTGTTGAAAAGCTTGACGGACTGCGGGACACCCTCGCTGTAATCGGCGCAGAATATGTTTTAAAAGGCCGGGGGGCTTCCGACCTTGCAGGGATTATCGAAAAGGCGCGAGGCACGGAAAAGGCGGGGATTATAAACACGCTCGTGCTCCGCGCGATGATGAAGGCAAAATATTCGGACGAGCCTCTGGGTCACTTCGGGCTCGTGATGAAGGAATACGCGCATTTCACCTCGCCTATCCGGCGTTATCCCGATTTAATCATTCATAGAATCCTGAGCGATTATATTAGAAATAATGATAAATCGGCTGTCGCGAAGCGGTATAATAAGTTCGTTCATGAAGCGGGAATTAAATCCTCGCACGCCGAGCTGCGCGCTGTCAATGCCGAGCGCGACTGCGAAAAGTTTTTCATGGCGGAATATATGCAGGAACATATCGGCGGGGAGTTTGACGGGATTATCTCGGGCGTTACGCAGAGCGGCTTTTTCGTTATGCTGCCCAATACAGTCGAGGGACGGGTGAGCGGCGAGAGCCTGGGCGTCCTTGCCGCTGACGACAACATCAGCCTTACCGAGCAGCTTTCCGGCAAGCGGTACGCGCTCGGCGACAGGGTTCGTGTCCGCTGTGAGAACGCAAACGTCGCGCTGGGTATGATTGATTTTGCTGTAATTTAAAGACTTGCCAAAAACTGCCGGATGTGATATAATTTATACTGCCGGGAGTGATAGAATTTATATTATAGGAAGTTATATGGAAAAAAAGAAAACCAAAAAGAAGCTGTTAAAAATAATATTGTTTTCAACAGGCAGTTTGATTTTACTGTTCATATTGAGTTTTATTCCGACTTTAAGTCTTAAAACAAGTGACATGAAATCGATTGACGGGGAATGGATAACGGTATATTACGAGAAAGAAGAAGCGGCGGCAAGGGACGTTTTTGAATGGGTTGAGGTCGAAAGCGAACGCGTTGCCCGCGCACTTGGATTTGAATTGCCGCAAGGCGTTGATTTGTATATTTATGATAGTCAAAAGACTTTCCAAACTAAAAAGTATGGATTAACAGCGCTGCTTTTAAATTTGGACTGGTATGTCGGTGACAACCGCGGTACGAGAGCAATGCTGACCTCGCCTGTTGACCCCGGTATGCATAGTTACGACAGCATTAAATATGAAACTTCTGTGCATGAAATAATACACGCATACAACTATGTGCTGAACAGTAATATGCCATTATGGATTAACGAGGGGCTTGCGGGGTATTTGTCAAACCAGAATCCGCAGGAATGGGGATTTAATCCGTTACAATGGCATATCCCGACGTTAAAACAAACGAGGGTGTCAAATCCGATTACATTTTCAAATATCGGCGGTTATCCATTTTCATATACTTATATTGAATATCTTGACAAAATATATGGTTGGGATAATGTGCTGATTCTTGCTGAAACAAATAATTTTAATGAAGCGTTTGGTAAAGATGAGATTTCAATTTATGATGAATGGGTTGAATTTTTAAGAGCGATTGACGACTAATAAACATTAGCGGAGGAGAATATATTGGCAAAAGTAGTAAAATTCGGCGGCAGCTCGCTCGCTGACGCTAACCAGTTCAGAAAAGTTGCAGAGATTATTCATAGCGACAAGCATAGGCGGTACGTGGTTCCTTCAGCCCCCGGCAAGCGCTTCGGCGCGGACACAAAGGTCACAGATATGCTTTACGCCTGCTACGACGCGGTTCTCGGAGGCGGCGACGCCCTAAAGGAATTCCGCCCGATTGCCGCCCGATTTAACGAGATTATATCGGACTTAGAGCTTACAATCAGTCTTGACGGCGAATATGACAGGATAATCGAAAGTTTTAAAAAGAAAAGCGGCAGAGATTACGCCGCAAGCCGCGGCGAATACCTGAGCGGTTTAATTCTCGCGAATTTTATAGGTTACGACTTTGTGGACGCAGCCAAAGCCGTGCATTTCAAACCCGACGGGACTTTCGACGCCGACCTCACGGACGCGTCGCTTTCGATGATTCTCGGCGGTTATAAGCGCGCTGTTCTGCCCGGCTTCTACGGCGCAAAGCCCTGCGGTACTATCAAGACATTCTCACGCGGCGGAAGCGACTTCACAGGCTCAATCGTCGCAAAAGCAATAGGTGCGAGCCTTTACGAGAACTGGACGGACGTTTCCGGCTTTCTTGTCGCCGACCCGCGCATTGTGGAAAATCCCGCGGGCATCGAAACAATCACCTACCGCGAACTGCGCGAGCTCTCGTACATGGGAGCGGGCGTTCTGCACGAGGATGCAATCTTTCCCGTGCGCGAGGCGAAAATTCCGATTAATATAAAAAATACCAACGAGCCCCGTGCTCACGGCACAATGATTACCCCGAGCGCCGACAGCGACCCCGCGCGGGTTATTACAGGTATCGCAGGCAGAAAAAACTTCAGCGTCATTCACATTGAGAAAGACGAGATGAACAATGAAATCGGATTCCTGCGGCGGATTTTGACGCTGTTTGAAACCGAGGGCGTGAACTTCGAGCATATCCCGACCGGCATTGACACCATGTCGATTGTCGTGGGCAGCGGTGTTTTGGAAAAACACCCGAACCTGCCCGATTTAATTCTTAAAGTCGCCCGCCCGGGGCACATGGATATTGAGCATAATCTTGCGCTTATTGCCGTTGTCGGGCGCGGAATGAGGGAGAGGCGCGGAACCGCCGCGCGCATTTTTGCAGCACTCGCTCATAATAAGATTAACGTGCGCACAATCGACCAGGGTTCGTCGGAAATCAATATCATCATCGGCGTGAACGAGGACGATTTTGAACAGGCGATTCGGGTTATCTACGATATGTTTATGCTTGCGGAGGACGGAAGCTGATGAGCAAGGCGGATTTGTTATTCATAGAAAACTGCAGTGATATTTTGAGCGGCGTGTGGGATACTGACCAGAGCGTCCGTCCCAGGTGGGAGGACGGCACGCCCGCACATACCGTAAAAAAATTCGGCATAATTAACCGCTACGATTTATCCGCCGAGTTCCCCGCCCTGACTCTGCGCAGAACCGCGTTCAAGAGCTGCATTGACGAAATCCTCTGGATTTGGCAGAAGAAATCGAATAATATAAATGAGCTCGGCTCAAAGATATGGAATCAATGGGCGGACGAGAACGGCAGTATCGGCAAGGCCTACGGCTATCAGCTCGGTATTAAACACAGGTATAGTGAGGGGCTGTTTGACCAGGTTGACCGCGTACTTTATGATTTAAACCACAATCCCGCCTCAAGGCGAATAATCACCAACATCTACAACCACGCCGACCTGTACGAAATGGGCTTATACCCTTGTGCGTACAGCCTTACGCTCAATGTCACGCAAGGCAAATTAAACGGTATACTCAACCAGCGCTCGCAGGATTTTCTTGTCGCTAACAACTGGAATGTCTGCCAGTATGCGGTTCTTCTGCATATGTTTGCACAGGTGAGCGGACTTAAAGCGGGCGAGCTGATTCACGTTATCGCAGACGCTCATATCTACGACCGGCATGTGCCGCTCGTAAAAGAGCTTATAACAAAAATGCCTCTCCCCGCACCGAAGCTTCATATCAACCCCGATGTTTCGGATTTTTATAAGTTCAAGGCGGATGATTTTGCTTTGGAGAATTATGAAACCCATGAGTTTAAAATAAAAATACCCGTGGCTGTTTAAAGAAGTACTCAAGTTTTAAATTTAAATATGTTGAATCGGGGAAAACGTTGTTTTCATCCCGAATAAGGTAAAGAAAGGACTTAATAAAAACTTAAAAATCAAACGTGTTGAATCGGGGAAAACGTTGTTTTCATCCCGAATAAGGTAAAGAAAGGACTTAATAAAAATATGAATGTAATCGTGGCAGTTGACAACAACTGGGGAATCGGGTGCAATAACGAGCTGCTTTATTCAATCCCCGATGATATGCAGCATTTCAAGAGGGTCACCGATGGTAAAACAGTTATTATGGGGCTTGCTACGTTTAAATCGCTGCCCGGTTCAAAACCGCTCAAAAACCGCACGAATATAATCCTCTCGCATGAGGATATTGACGCAGAGGGGGCAATTGTGTGCAAGTCGGCGGAGCAGGTGCTTGCCGAAGCCGCAAAGCATAATCCCGCCGACGTATTCATAATCGGCGGGCAGTCGGTGTATGAAATGTTTCTTCCCCATTGTACCCGCGCCTACATCACAAAAATTAACGCCTGCGCAGAAGCAGACAGGACTTTTCCGAATGTTGACAAAAAGAGTGAATGGGTTCTTAAATCCGAGTCTGAAACCAAAGTTCATAACGGATTGGAATATAGATTCTGCGAGTATGTAAAAGCTTAGTCCCACTTCTTCCAGACGTCGGGCTTATACCCTACCGTCGCCTGCCTGCCGTTACGCACAACGGGCGTCTTATACAGCCTCGGACATTCAAGCAGCTTTTCCGGCTTCGCTTCGGGCGTCAAGCACTTAAAAAGATGGTATTCATCGGCTTTTTCAGATACCAGTGCGTCAAGTCCGACTGTAGCGATTACAGAGTTCAGCTCGCCTTTACTGAGCCCCTTATCTAAAATATCAACGGCTTGAAATTTAATTCCGCGCTCTTTAAAATACCGCTCGGCTTTCCTTGTGTCGAAGCATTTATTCTTTCCGAAAATCTGTATGTTCATATTCTTATTAAGTTCCTTTTAATAATATTTTAAAATACATTTTTGCTATTCAGTTTATTATTGGGTTATTTGCCTTTACGAAATATAAAAAACTTACTTAACAGATAATTCCCCGTCAGCACAAAAACCTGCGCTGTGAGTTTCATTGCGTGCATATTAAACAGCAGCACTTCAACCGTCACAAGCATAAATCCGAGTTCAAGGAAATAAGTCGCGAGCCGTGCGCCGTAAAAAGTGATGGCTTGTTTCAGCCAGTGCGCCTTGCTTTTAAAAACAAACAGTCTATTGCAAACATACGCAAACGCAACCGCGCAAACCCACGAAATTGTAGTCGCGAGTGCAACATTTGCGCCGAGATAATCCGCGCCGAACTGTACCGCAACCGACACCAGCGTCGTCAGCCCGCCGAAAAAAACATACAGCGCGGGCTCTCTATATTTTTTTGTTATTCTCATGTTTTCATTAAGTCCTTTCTTCACTAACAAATCATGAAAACAACGTTTTCGCCGATTCAGTCGTTTTGTTTAAGAATTTATCTTTCATTAAGTCCTTTCTTCACTAACGAGAAATGAAAACAACGTTTTCCCCGGTTCACAGGGATTTTGTTTCAAGCTTGTCTTCATTAAGCCCTTTCTTCACGAGCGGGAAATGAAAACAACATTTTCCCCGGTTCACAGGGATTTTATTTCAAGCTTGTCTTCATTAAGCCCTTTCTTCACGAGCGGGAAATGAAAACAACGTTTTCCCCGGTTCACAGGGATTTTGTTTCAAGCTTAAATCTATTAAGTAAGGCGGAGTTGTTATAAACCCCGCCTTAAAACTATTCCGCTTCTTCCTCTTTTACTGTTTCCACAGTGATTTTACTCTCATCGAGAAAATGCTCAAAATCCTCATCGTCAATAAGGTCAAAATCATCAAAGTCATCGAAGTCGATGTTGCGGTCGCCTGCGAGCTTATTCCTAATTAAAAGCGCGGCGAAAATCGCACCGCCTATAACAGCCAAGCCGCCTAAAATTAATAGTCCCAAACCTTTACTCATATTCAAAGCCCGTCCTTTTTCGTCATTTGTATAATAATACCATAAACTCATTTGCTTGTCAACCGTTCCGCGAAAGATTTCACGGAACTATTTTTATATTTCGCCTGTCAAATTCATTATTACTGCAAGCGCGGCAACCGGCGCCGTCTCCGTGCGCAGGATTCGCTTGCCGAGGCTCGCGGGGATAAACCCCGCAGCAGCTGCCGCTTCTATTTCCATGGGTTCAAATCCGCCCTCGCTGCCTATAAACACATCTACCGCAAAATCTTCAAGCCCGACATCGCTTCTCTTCTCAAAAATCGTGTTAACTCGTTCGCCGCCGTTCTCATAAAATATTATACCCGTATTTTCTTTTTTATGAAGTTTTAAAGCGTCGCTAAAACTTGTAAATTCATGCACGAGCGGGATTTTTCCGCGCCCCGACTGCTTTGCCGCCGCTTCGGTAATTTTTTGAAGCCGCGAAATTTTTTTATCGGAAATAGGACGGGAAACACATCGCTTTGAAATCACGGGAATAATTTCTAAAGCGCCGAGCTCTGTTGCTTTTTGCACGATATAATCGAGCTTGTCGCCTTTGGGCACGCACTGGAACAGGCGCAGGTATACTTTCGGCTCGCTGTCATTTTCGCGTACTGCCATAACCTTGAATTCGGCGTGATTCTTCTCCGCCCGGATAATCTCTGCGGGATACTCAAGCCCGCTGCCGTTACAAAGCAGAGCCTTTTCCCCTGCTTTCATACGTAAAACCGTACAGATATGTTTTGCGTCGTCGCCGCCGAGCATGACTGTATCACCGGCTTTCAAACCGTTTCCGGCATCGATAAAAAACCGCGGAAATCTTATATCAATTGAATCCATGCTCGCTCACCCCCGAAAACAGCTCGTTAATCCTTGCTTTAAGCCCTGCGTGCTCCGGCTCGTCAATTCTGTCAAGCAGCCGCTCCGCCAGCGCCCTCGTTTCATTCACCAAAGAAACATCACCGCTTAAGTCAGCCATTTTAAGCTCCGGCAGGCCGTGCTGCTTCTCCCCAAAAAAGTCGCCCGGCCCGCGCAGCTTCAGGTCCTCGTTCGCTACCTCAAAGCCGTTTGAAGTTTTAGTCATGGTTTCAAGCCGTGCTTTCGTGTACGCGCTGTCGCTGTCGGTAACAAGTATGCAGTATGACTGCTTTTCCCCGCGCCCGACGCGCCCGCGCAGCTGATGCAGCTGCGACAGGCCGAACCGCTCCGCCCCCTCGATTAACATAACAGTAGCGGCGGGAACATCAATGCCGACCTCAATCACTGTGGTGGAAATAAGCACGGTAATCTCGCCGTTTTTGAAGCCCTCCATAACAGCGTCTTTCTCCGCCTGCTTCATTCGCCCGTGTAACAGCCTGACATTTATATCGCGCAAAAACGTACTGCTAAGCTCATTATAATAATTCACGGCATAGGCTTTTTCGTTCAGATTGCTTTCTTCGTCGCCGATTACCGGGCAGACAATATATGACTGCCCGTTTATGGGGGGCGCCGCTTGCTTCAGGATAAACTTATAAAGCCGCTCGCGGAAGCTCGTGTCCACAGAGTACGTATTAATCGGGATTCTCCCTGCAGGCATTTCGTCAAGCAGTGAAATGTCCAAATCGCCGTAAATAATAAGCGCCAGCGTCCGCGGAATGGGCGTTGCGGACATGACGAGCGTGTGCGGGTTTTCGCCTTTTGAAGCGAGGATTCCCCTTTGATTCACGCCGAAACGGTGCTGCTCGTCCGTAACGACAAAGCCGAGGCTTTGAAACTCCACGCCCTTTTGAATAAGCGCCTGCGTACCGGCGATAACGCTTGCCTCGCCGCTTGCAATGCGCGCTTTCACCTCGCGCTTCTCAGCGGCTGAGAGCGAACCGGTGAGCAAAACGACGCTGATTCCGAGCGGCTCTAAAAATTTATGAAGCGTGTTTGCATGCTGGGCGGCAAGCAGCTCCGTCGGCGCCATGAACACCGACTGGAAGCCGTTCCTGTGCGCGAAATAGCACAGCGCGGCGGCAACCATCGTCTTGCCGCTGCCGACGTCGCCCTGTAAGAGGCGATTCATCGGTGTCGTATTTTGCATATCCGATACCGCTTCCCCAACTGCGCGCTTTTGCGCTCCCGTCGGCTCGAACGGCAGTGCGGCGTAAAACGTGCTTAAATCCTGCGCTTTCATCAGCGTACCAGTGAGCTTGCGGTTGCGCTTTTTGAGCATGGTCATGCCGAGCTGCAGAATCAGCAGCTCCTCGAACGCGAGCCGCCGCTTCGCCGCTTCCGACTCGCCAAGCGACGGCGGGAAGTGGATTTTTTGAATCGCCGTTCTTTTATCAAAAAGCCCAAACTCCTCTAAAACGTCCTGTGACAATATGTCTTCCTCGTCATAAGACGGCAGAATCAGTTTCAGGTTGTTCGCAATCATGACCTGCGTCAGCCCCGCCGTTAAGCGGTACCGAGGAACAAGCAGATTTTCAGCGTTTTCTTCTATAAAAATAGGCGATGTGATTTCCCGGAGCAGCTCGCTCCCGCCTGCCTTGCCGTAGAAAAGATAAGTTTTTCCGGGCAGAAGCTTATTGAAGCTGTACTCCGAATTAAAAAATACCGAGATGAATTCGCTTTCGCCGTCAGAGAGTACAGCTTTATAAATACTCAGCCGGTTCGCGGTGTAAATCGGCTTTAGTTTTTTTATGACCTCTGCTTTAACCACACAGGCTTCACCGAGCTTTGCGCTGTTAATTTTCACAGGCTGCGTAAAATCAATATAACCGCGCGGGAAGTGATAAATCAAGTCCCGCACGGTGTTTATACCCAGCTTCTTATAAAGCGCGGCGCGTTTTGTTGAAATACCGCGCAGACTCGTGATGTTATTGTTTAGCATAGCTTAATTAATACCTGTTTCACTTAGAATTCTGAACGCATTTTCAAGCTCCTCATCGGTCAGCGCAAGCGGATTGTCGGGGGATGCTCTGCGCGTGTAGTATTTCAAGCCGTTTTCCCACCCCTCCCTAAAGAAGTCCCACTGCCAGGACAGCGGCTCTTCCCCGTCCGAATTTACATCATAAATTCGTATACCGAGCAGCAGCTCATTCGCTTCCTCTATCGGTGCTCCCGCCTTGTAAAAGCTGACTGTGCCTGCATCAATGTTCACTGCCGCCGTAACAGTGTTCAGCCATCTGCCCGGGAGAAGAAACACGAAATCGAAGCGTTCGGTATAATAGGAATGATACCTGTCAACTAAACTGTTACCCATCAACGTCCGCCAAATCACGGGCCGCAGCTTCTCCTGCGGCGGCAAATGAGCATACCCCGGGAATTCACCCGTGCTTGACGGGAGCAGAATTATACCGTCGCCGTCTACGTCACGCGGATTCGCGAGCTCGGTAACAGCGCCGGTTCTGCGCAGGACTCTGTCGGGATTATCGGTGTTTATGACAACGGGATTCACAAACCTGTTTCCGCGGTAAAAAAGCAAATCCGTGCCGTAACTGTCCGCGCTGTCATACTTGCGGTGGTTAATGAAAAGCGCGGGTACGCCCTCTATAGCCTCTCCCTGCATGACACCGGTATACTCGCCCGCCGACGGGTCAAGCTCGCACTGCGCCGAGCGGAACAGCTGCCCGCCGAGGTAGGTATAAAACGTTGCGGCAGCCGAGGTGCCGGAGCGGTCGTTTTTAATTATCAGCAGCTCGCTGTAGTCCCTGCCGAAAAAATAATCAACGTGCATAAACGAATAAATATCATCGAACTGGCTCACGGGCTTGCTTGCGACATGGCTGATTACCATGCACTTCTTCTCGCCCTGCCCGACCGAATAGCTGAGCAGTATGCTCTCCTCGGCTTCCTCACCGAAAGAGACAAACCCGACGCTTTCTATTTCAATGCCGCGTATCGGAATTTCATACCGTGACTCCCACCTGCCGCTATCGTCTTTATAAAGAAAATTCATAAGGAGCGCACGCTCGACATTTATTCCCGAAATCTCATAAAAAACTATCGCTGCATCTTCATTTTCGCCGTAAATCACAAACGCGCTTCGGTGCTCGCCTGTCCGCGGGTATTTTAAGTTGAAGCCTGTTCCTTTGCTGTCGGCAAGCGCACTGTAAATCGCCTGCTGCTCGTCGGTGAGCCTCGGCGGCGACAGCATGTCCTCAACAGCCCCGAAAGCGCAGCCCGAAAGCATAACGGTAAACAGCAGAGTTAATACGAGCCTCACTTGCTTTCCGCCTTTCTGCGGCTTTTCCGCTGCTGCCTGTCGTGCTTCGTCTTTATCATAGTCAGAATGAATGCCAAAATCGCAATCGTTTCAGCGGCAAAAAGCATATCCGGCGCGATAAACTCCGAGACGGACAACTGCAGATTATACCGCGTAACCGAGGGCGAGCCGAACATAAAAATTATTTTTGCCGTTATTTCCGATACGGCGACAACAGCCGCAAAGAATCCAAAAATACAGGTCTTTACCCGCGTGGTTTTACTTTCGACCCGCATAAACATCCTCCCCGCCGAAAGATAAAAAAGCGCGGCCGCTATTGTAAAAATCAGCATTACAAGCTGCTCTGACATACTGAGAATTATATGATTGCCGAGGAAAATCACCACGAGCCGTATCACATAATATCCCGAAAGTGCCAGAAACGCTATTCCGACAGACGGGAAAGCTCTTTTCTTAAACAACAGGACGCCGCCCGAAAATGTATACGCCGCCGCCCCGAGGAAAACCGTCAGAACCTCCGCGGCACCGAGATTCGGCAGTCCTGTATTTATTGCCGTGTAGACCACTGCAAAAGCGGCAAGCAGCAGCATAATTCCGCAAATTGCGGTGTCGCTGTCGTCGAAATGGCCGAGCTTTTTGGTGAAAAACCGCGTCTTGCGCTTTCTTTCAATTATGCTTAAAGTAATAAGACCTGCTCCAATCACGGCGAGCGCAATGTAGTGCAAAGATTTCAAAGCACCCGCATAATGATAAAAAAAGCCCGTGTTAAAATCAATAACATCGGCGGCAAACTGCACATATCTAATAATAACCGCCGCCACTACAGCCGCGATAAAAAATATTACAAGGAAACTGCTCGGAAATTTCGCTTGATTCATACAACAAGAACTCCTCTAACATATTTAAAGCGGGACAGGCATATTAATTATAGTACATTTCAGCGGACAAGTCAAGGAAAATTGTAAGCGGCACTAACTGAAAATTATGTGAAAAGAAAGATAAATTTTTAAACAAAACGACTGAATCTGGGAAAACGCTGTTTTCATGATTTGTTTGTGAAGAAAGGACTTAATGAAAATATGAAAAATATCATCATTATTCTGCTCATTTTTGCGGTTTTGCTGTTTCTCGTGCCATTTTTGTGGAACTCTGCTTTCCCGGCAAGAGGAGCTTCGCAGGTATCGGAATATGAAGCGCAGAACACTTTCCGCGTCTTTCTCACGGAAAGCGGGGAAATAATCGAAATCGGCGCGGCGGATTACCTCGTCGGCTGCCTTTTTGCGCAGATTCCGCCCGGGTATCACGCAGAAGCGCTAAAAGCTCAGGCCGTCGCCGCGCATACTTACGCGCTTCGCCTCGCTCTTAACAATAAAAGCTTCCCGATGCCGGAAATAAACGGTGCGGATTTTTCAAACAGCAGCGTAACCTGCCAGCCTTTTTTCACCGAAGAGCAGGCACGCGATTATTACGGGATTGAATATGATATTTATCTCGCCAAAATTAAAGAAGCCGCCGAGTACGGCGCAACCCGCGTCATACTTTACGAGAGCGAGCCGATTTATGCTGTGTATCACAGCGTTTCCGCCGGCGCGACCAACACGGCGCGTTATATCTGGGGGCTCGACTTCCCGTACCTTGAGCGCGTTCCGAGCGACTGGTGCAGGGAGTTCACAAGCTTTGTAAATACAAACGAGATTTCAGCCTCGCAGATGCGTGACGTTCTGCTGGGCTTTGACCCTGAAATAATCATGCCGCTCGATTATGCAAGATGGTTCACGGATTATTCCGCCGACAGCATCGGCTACGTCTCGGCGGTCAGCGCAAGGAACCTTACGCTTTCCGGCGGCGACCTCTGGCGGATTCTTAATCTGCGCTCCGCAGCGTTCGAGATTACATATAACGGAAGTGCTTTCGTCGTGACGACATGGGGGCACGGGCACGGCGTGGGGCTCAGCCAGTATGGCGCGGATTACATGGCGCGCCGCGGACATACCTGCGATGATATTTTAAACTATTATTATACAAATATTACTATCGCGGCAATTAATAATGAATAATTGTTGTGTCCGCTTCACGGATATTTTGAAAATTATCGCCGCAAGCAATTCGAAAATTGTTCATTGTCCATTGTTCATTGTCCATTGTCCGTCACCCGACATACGAATAGCTGTAATCCAGCGGATTCCTCGCTTCGCCGTTCACGCGGATTTCAAAGTGCAGGTGAGGTCCCGTCGAAAGCCCCGTCGAGCCGACAAGCCCGAGCACCTGCCCGACCTTAACCTCCTGCCCGACCGAAACCCGCACCGAGCCGAACTGCATATGCGAGTAAAGCGAGGTGTAGCCGCCGCCGTGGTCAACGACCACATACGAGCCGTAGCCGCTTCTCGAGTTGCTTTCGACCGCGACTATAACCGTCCCCGACTGGATTGAGTAGATATTTGCGCCGTTGATTCCGGCGTTTCCTATGTCAATGGCGCGATGCCAGCGGCTCCACCCCGCGTCCCAGCCGAAGCCGCAGGTGATTCGCTGAAACTTCTCATCTACCGGCCAGACAAAGCCGTCGCCCGAATAATTAGGTCTGTTTAAGTTTTGCAGCTCTTTTATGAGCTGCGAAATCATTTTTTCGAGTTCTTCAAGCTCTTCGTTCGTAGCGTTAAACTGCCGGTACATGCCGTCGATTTGCTGTTGCAAAACCGCTGTTTCTCCCGCTAAAACGCGCAGTCTTTCCTGTTCCCCGTCCATTTCACGCTCGAGCTCAGCCATGTCCTCGTTTAGCTTTTCGAGCGCAAGCTCAAGCGCGTCTTTCTCCTGCTCGCAAAGTTCAATATTTGCCTGAAGGCTGAGCTTCAGCTCCTCAAGCTCCTCTATTTCACGCTCCTGCGCCTCAATCGCAGCAAGCAAATCGTTCATGAAGTCGGTGTTTCTTTCCGCTGCTTTCTGCAGAACATCGGCGCGGACAATCATCTCGTAAAAGTCGCCGGAATCAAGCAGAATATCCACCATTCCGAGCGAGCCCGTCATGTAGTTGTTCTTGACGAGCAGTCCGAATTTCTCTAAGTTTTCCTCGTTCTCGGCCTCGAGCAGGGCGATTTTATGCTCACGCAGCTCAATCTCGCGCTCCGCGTCCGAAATACGCTGCTCAAGCGCTTCTATTTCACCCTCCTTTTTGGCGATTGCTTCCTGCTGAAGCACAATGTTGGCGTTAAGTATAGCTATACGCTCGTTTACGGCGGCTATACTCTGCTCAACCAAAACTTCCCTCTGGCGCGATTGATTTCTGTCGCCCTGTGTCGCCGCGATTTCCGCTTCGCGTTCTCTTTGCTCCTCCGCGAGCCTCTCGGCTTTTTGTTCATTGGCTTTGATTTCCGCGTTGATATCCGATTCCGTCCGCCCCGAACTTCCGACCGCCGGCGCAAACGCAAGCATCATGCAGACTGTCATAGCGAGAACCGCAACCCGTATGTACTTTCTCTTTTTCATTTTAATTTCCATTAAATCCTTTCTTCACAAACAAATCATGAAAGTAATTTTTTCCGATTCAATTGTTTTATTTTAAGCCTTTCATTTTCATTTTTGTATTAAATAAAAATGAAAAGTTCCGTTTCGCCGTTTTAGTGCAATTTGCTTTTATGTTTTAACTTCTCATCAAATATTGCTATCCGGATAAACGCAGTTCGCCCCTACTTTTTTCTGTCTATTGAAAATAATATATCCTCGATATTATACCGTGCGTTCTCAACCTCGGGGTCGTCCTCGCGCAGCAGCCGGTCAAGGCTCGGAATTGAAGTCGCCTGCGATGATGCGCGCCCTGTCTGTGCGGGCTTTTTAGGGGTATAGCGCCTGACATTTTCAACCGCTCCCGCAGACACGGGAGCCGTCTTTATTTCCTTCAGCTGCCCGGCTTCATAAGCTGAGGAGCTGTTGCCTGCGGCGCTTCCCGCCGGTGTGACCGTTACCACTTCATCCGTCTTGTCAAAAGAAAATCGGTCGGTTATGCGCCCTGTATTTTCAGGCGTTTTACGTGCGTTTATCTCGGCGATTGCCTGGTTCAGACGCTTCTGTGACAACGGCGCAGTTCTGTGTACCGGGGGCGGATTTGGTTTTCCGATACTGATTGATTTTGATGCCGGCTGCTTGAAAAGCGGGAATTCTTCTTCATCTGCGAAGCCGGCGTCTTTCTCTGCGATTTCCGCAAGCATTCTGCCATAGTCGTCTTCGGTGCTGTCGTCGGGTTTTTCTTCATTAAATGCGGTTCTGCCCGAAATTTTCTGCCGCGGAACATAGGTCGGGATTTCGTTCTGCTTCTTTACGGGTTTTATTTCGTCGCTGCCGCGGAAAACCCTGAAAATAGCCTTAGAGGCTTCAAAAATTAATATAATCATGCACGGGATTACAGCTATTGCCATTACGCCAGTCGGCGATTTTGCGAAACCGATAACCATGCCGAGGAAGTCGCTGTACTGCGTGGCGCGCCCGACAATCTGACTCCCTGTCAGCGTTATTTCCGCGCCGCTTTCGCCAATCGCCTCAAACCTGTAAACGTTGTCGCTCTCTCCGACCGATTCGATTTCAGCAAGCCCCGTCTTGTTATTTCCCTGCCCGCTAAAAACCACGATGTCGCCCGGGTGGATTTCGTTAAATGGCACGGACTGCGTGAAAAGCGCTGTGCCCGGCTTCAAAAAGTCCACGGTATCGGTTTTGACTATATAAACGTTGCTCCCGAAAAGGCTCGGCGCGTCCCCGCCGAACGAGAATACGAGCGACACAGTCAGCATAAACAAAGTAAAAACAGCAAGGAAGCCGCAAAGCATGCGAATCAGCAGTTCAGCTGGTTTTCTTTTAAGTTCGATGGCTATTTCCTCCTTGCTTTAAAATTCTTTATTGACAAATCAAAAAATTTATAGTAAAATGTATTTTGCGTATATTATAGCATGGTTTTACTTTTTATGCAATAACAATTTTTGCTGGGATAGCTCAGTTGGTAGAGCAGCTGATTCGTAATCAGCAGGTCGTCGGTTCGAGTCCGATTCTCAGCTTACAAACAATTAATAATACACAATTTTAGTGTCCGCTTTGCGGACATTTTCATTAAGTCCTTTTTAACTAACGCGACACGAAAGTATCGTTTTCCCCGTTTTAACAGTAATTATTTTTAATATATCCGCAGCAGGCGGCTCAATAATTGTTCATTGTTCACTGTGAGCTGCCAATTGTTTTCTGTACTCCGTCGGCGTTATTTTATTAGTGAACTTAAAGACGCGGTTAAACGTCGCTATGCTCTGAAAGCCGGATTCAAGCGCGATTTCGGTAATAGGAACCTCCGAGTTCGCAAGCATCGATTCCGCCACCCGAACCCTCACCTGCGTCAGATACTCGTAGAAAGAAACACCCGCGAACTGCTTGAACCAGCGGGTAAAATGAAACTTGCTGAAGCCCGCTATTTTCGCGACATACTCAAGCGGCAAATCATCCCTGTAATGCTGGTTTATGTATTCGATGCAGCGGTTAAAATTAACAATGTGCACCTTTCTTTTCATGAGCTGGTCGGAGAAAACGCCGGGGAATTCCTCCTTCTGCTTGCGCGCCATAAAGACGGCGGCATTGACAATTTTCGCGGTCACGCTCGCCTCATAATATTCCTGTTTTTCTTTATATTCGCCGAGCGCTTCGAGCAGAAGCGGCTTTAAAACCCCGTGCAGCTCCGCCGTGCTTTCAATACCGGGCGTTATCAGCCACGGCTTGAAGAAAATAAACGACGCGCCTCCCAGCCCCTTGACAGATTTTAACAGTGTCAGGTCGAACTGCAGGATTATCCGTTCACCGCCGGCTTTCGGCGCATGAATTTCGTGCATATCGCCGGTCGGTATTACAATTATATCATACTCTTCAAGGTGATAAACAGTCTCGCCAATTATTACATCATAGCAGCCTGCAATCGGCATTATTATTTCAGCCGCGCTGTGCCAGTGTTTGGGGTAGTTCTCGGTTGTTGTGTTGTGATGCATTATAAAGAGCGACTGTTCTTCATAATCAATTGTTTCAAGAGTTCCCTCAAGCTTTTTTATCATAAGCGTTCTGCTTTCTCTATATTAATAATATTAGGGTATGTCTATATAATACCTTACTGAGCAAAAATTGTCAAGCACTTCGCGATTATTGCGTTATGGTAAATTTTTAATTATTGCGGAATATTTATTTCGCAAATTTTAGCAATATATGATTAGTGAGAAACAAAATTAGAGTGTATAATATAAATTAACTGTATTTTTTACAGAAAGCTCTTTTTGAGTTTCCACATTTGAAACGGGGAAACTCAAGGCAAATTTTTCTGTATTTTTATGATGAGGTTCGATTTTATGTATCAAGACCCTGCTAAGAAAAAATATACAACCATAGGAGTCATCGCGGCTTTGCTTGTCGTGATGGTTGTTTTTATACTAACAAGAGGAGATGTGGGCAGCTATTACCACAAATATGCCGGTTACGATATGACCTCGCCGCCTTCGAGCCGCGGAAATACATACTTCCATTTCTTAGACGCACATGAAAATACCTCTTTACCCGGCACGGGCGTTGCCATCGACATTGCCGCCTTTAACGAGGAAACGGCAATAGGCGTTGCCGTGGTCGAAAACTACGAGGGGGCGGGCGCAGCGCTTGTAACCACCGAATACAGCTTCGTGGAGTACGAAGTCGTCGTCCCTGAAGCGGGACTGTATAACCTCAGGTTTAATTATTTTCCCATCGCTTCCCGCGGGATTGATATTGAGCGCGCTGTTTACATCAACGGCGAGATTCCTTTCCTCGGGGCAGACCTTATTACCTTTTACAGAATCTGGGGCGATGCGCCCGGCGGCATCAAGCGCGACAACCAGGGAAATGAAATCCGCCCGAGCCAAATCGAATACCCGAAATGGGAATCCGCGTTTTTCACGGACAGCCAAGGATACTTCACCGAGCCCTACCGCTTCTATTTTGAGGCGGGCGTGAACACGATTACCCTGCGCGCCATAAACGAGCCGGTCGCCATTAAAAACTTCGAGCTCGTTCCCATACGCGAGCTGCCCCCTTACAATGAATACCTCGCCGGCTACGATTTATCGCAGTTTACAGGAGGCATGAGCGCTCCTTTTATAAGACAGGGCGAGGATTCTTCGCTTCGCTCATCACCGTCTCTTTTCCCGTATTTTGACACATCGTCCGCCACCACCGAACCGTACAGTGTGACCACGATTGTGCTTAACGCAATCGGCGGCGAGCGCTGGCGCGTGCCCGGGCAATGGATTGAATGGGAAGTTGAAGTGCCCGAGGACGGGCTCTATACCTTTTCTTTTAAGGCTCGGCAGAATTCCAACCGCGGAATAGTTTCCAACCGTGCGCTGTTCATTAACGGGCAGATTCCCTGCGCAGAGGTGGCGGCTATTCCTTTTTACTTTAACAATTCGTGGCAGCTTGTGACGCCGGCGGACGACGACGGCAACGAGCTTTACTTCCCGCTTGAAGCCGGCACACACACCATAAGATTACAAGTTACGCTCGGCGACCTCTCCGGGATACTCGCGCAGCTTGAGGAAAGCATTTTCCGCCTAAACGCTATTTACAGGCAGATTCTCGTGCTTACGGGACCTGAGCCCGACCCGCGGCGCGACTACCGCATAGACGAGTTTTACCCCGATATAATGGATAAAATCGCGTTTGAAGCGCGCTACTTATACAAGCTCATGGACGAAATCATCGCCTACTCGGGGCAGATGAGCCCCGAAATTGCCGCGCTGCAGACAATGGCGTCGCAGCTTGAGCGGTTCGTAGACAAACCGCATAATATCCCGCGCGGCGTAATTGTCTTCAAGGATAATATCGCCGCTGTCGGAACGTCGCTTGTCAGCCTTAACGCATCGCCGCTCGACATCGACTGGATTGCCGTGACCGATAAAAACAGCCCGCCACCTATAGTCAAGGAAACTTTCTTCCAGTCCGCAGTGCATGAGGTCCGTTCGTTCCTTGCCACTTTCTTTATTGATTATAATAACTTAGGCAACGTATACGACGGCAGCGATGTAACAGAGGTTTGGATATTCAGCGGACGCGACCAGAGTATCGTCCTCAAAGCGATGATTGACGAAACTTATACGCCCAATACCAATAATTTTGTTAACTTAAAATTAGTTGCTATGGACGCGCTCATGCCCGCCGTCGTTGCGGGAACGGGTCCCGACGTCGCGCTGACCGTCAACAATAACGACCCCGTGAACTATGCTTTCCGTAATGCCGCCGCCGACCTTACCCGTTTCGCGGGGTTCAACGAAGTCGCGAGCGAATACCACGAAAGCGCGTTTGTGCCTTTTACGTACAGAGGCGGGATTTTCGGTATGCCGCAGACGCAAATCTTCGGCGTAATGTACTACCGCACCGACATTCTTGCGGAGGTGGGGCTTTCCCCGCCCAACACCTGGGACGAGGTCATTGCCGCTTTCCCCGTGCTGCAGAACAAAAACCTCAGCATCGGGATTCCGTCGGTCGAACGCAGGATAGGCGAACAAATTATACCCGACCTTTCTAACTTCTTCTCGCAGCTGTTGCAGCGCGGCGGCGCGCTCTACACCCCGGACGGCTCGCGCTCCCTGTTCGACAGCGAGCAGGCGGTGTCTGCATTTGACGCTTACACCAAGTTCTTCACACATTATAAAGCTCCCCTGCACTACAACTTCGCCAACCGCTTCCGCTCAGGCGAAATGCCGCTGGGCTTCGCGGATTACGATTTGTTTAACGTGCTGCAGGTTTTTGCACCGGAAATCAGAGGGCTTTGGCAGTTTGACCTGCTCCCGGGCACGCTTAAAGTTGATACGCCCTGCCGCGGCCATGATTGCTGTCTTGATGAATCCTGCCTTGTCTTTACCGCGGAAATGTGGGTCTGCTGCTGTAAAATTGACAGGTCTACTGCCAGCTGGGGGCAGGCCTCGATGATTCTCAGTAACGCGAAAGACCCTGCAAAGGCATGGGAGTTCATGCGCTGGTGGGCGGGCTCGGATACGCAGCTGACATTCGGACGCGAGCTTGAAGCGATTATGGGCACGGCGGCGCGCTATCAGACGGCAAACCAGGTTGCTTTCCGTCAGCTCGGCTGGAACGCCCGCGACAACGCAACGCTCGAGGCGCAGTGGGACTGGGTCGTCGGCATACCGGAGGTTCCCGGAGGTTATTATGCGGGACGGCATATAGTCAACGCCGTGCGCAGAGTTATCAATGACTCGGTGGATATGCGGGAAACCCTGCTTGAATACACCCGTCAAATCAACGACGAGCTCACGCGCAAGCGCCGGGAATTCGGCTTGAATACAACGGCAGATTAATTAAGGGGAGACTGTTGCTTTCACTCCCCGCCCGTGAAGAAAGGGCTTAATGAAAAGGTTGGAAATACGAATTACCGAATCGGGGAAACTGTTGCTTTCATTTCCCGCCCGTGAAGAAAGGGCTTAATGAAAGGGTTGGAAATACGAATTACCGAATCGGGGAAACTGTTGCTTTCATTCCCCGCCCGTGAAGAAAGGACTTATTGAAAATATGGAAAACAGCCGCGCAATGACCCTCAAGGAACGATGGGAATGGTTCCGTTACGATATAAAAATGAGCAGAACCTATTATCTGTTCCTGCTCCCCTATGCGTTAGTTTTTATAACGTTCTTCATCCTGCCGGTCGCGATTTCCATCTGGTACAGCTTTACTTATTATAATATATTTGAACCGGCGAAATTCGTCGGGCTGCAGAACTACACTAACCTGCTGCTCGGCGACGACGTGTTCCTCAAAGCCGTTACCAACACGCTGCTCATGGCGGTTATAACGGGTCCTGTAGGCTATTTGATGGCGTTCATTTTTGCATGGTTTATTCACGGGCTGCCGAGGTTTCTGCGCGCTTTCGCAGTGCTTATTTTCTACGCGCCCACGATTTCCGGAAACGTTTTCATGATTTGGTCGCTTATATTCAGCGGCGACCAGTACGGGTACATTAACGCCATGGGACGCAACATGGGCCTCATCAGCGGACAGCCCAAATACTTCCTCACCGACCCCACGTTCATGATGCCTGTTATTTTAATAGTCATATTATGGATGAGCCTCGGTAACGGCTTCTTATCATTCGTTGCGGGGCTGCACACGATTGACCGCTCACAGTATGAGGCGGGGTATATCGACGGCATACGCAACCGCTGGCAGGAGCTGTGGTTCATCACGCTGCCCAATATGAAAGGTATGCTTTTATTCGGTGCGGTAATGGCGATTACGCAGTCGTTCAGCGTGGCTGACGTAACGCGGGAGCTCTGCGGCTTCCCCAGTACCGACTACGCCGTACATACGATTGTAAATCACTTGGTTGACTACGGCTCGCTGCGCTTCGATATGGGCTACGCCTCCGCAATCGCCACAATACTGTTCCTTATTATGATTATCTGCAATAAGTACATTCAAAAGGGCATTAACCGCATAGGAAAGTAGCACAATGTTTGTAATTAGAACTATTGAACCGGGGAAAACGATACTAACAATTTCCTGTTCTGAAGAAAGGGCTTATTGAAAAAATGTTTGAAATAAAAACTATTGAATCGGGGAAAACGATACTAACAATTTCCTGTTCTGAAGAAAGGACTTATTGAAAATATGAAAACCGGAATTCGGCAAACCCGTTCAATCGGCGGAAACATAGTTGTATATTTAGTGCTGATTTTATTCGGGGCGTTCTTCGCTTTCCCGCTTGTGTTCGCGATTAATAACGCGTTCAAGCCTCTGAACGAAATCTTCCTGTTCCCGCCGAGGCTTTTTGTGCAGCAGCCGACAATGGATAACTTCTACGACCTCTTCACGATTATGAGCAGGTCGAGGATTACTTTCTCCCGTTACATATTCAACACCGTGTTCATTACAGCGGCGGGCACTTTCGCGCATATCATCGTCGCTTCGATGGGCGCGTATGTGGTATCGAAGTACAAATTCCCCGGCAGCAGGCTTTTCTTTAAGGTTGTAATTATTACGCTCCTCTTCTCTCCGCACGTTACCGCAATCCCGAACTTTTTGATTATGAACCGGCTCACCTGGGTTGACACCTACCTTGCGGTAATAGTTCCCGCAATCGCTATGCCGATTGGATTCTTTTTGCTCAAGCAGTTCATGGATACGGTTCCGATGACGCTTATTGAGGCGGCGAAAATAGACGGCGCAAAGGAGCTTTCTATTTTCTGGCGCATAGTTATGCCGACAATAAAACCCGCATGGCTTACCGTTATGGTGTTCTCGGTTCAGAACCTGTGGAACGCCCGCGCCACCAACTTCATCTTCTCGGAGGAGTTGAAAACCCTGCCGTACGCGCTGGGGCAAATCATCGGCGGCGGCGTACAGAGGGCGGGCGTGGGAGCCGCGGTCACGATGTTTATAATGATTGTGCCGCTTGTTGTTTTCATCAGTGCGCAGAGCAATATTATCGAAACAATGGCAAACTCCGGTATTAAGGAATGACGAACAATTGACAATTAACAATGTACAATTGACAATGAGGTGGTTATTTTAATGAAGATAAAATTTATAGTTATACTAATGCTTATTTTTGCATTTTTAACCGCGTTGCCCGTATCGGCAATCGGCACGGATACGGGCGCGGGGCCCTCCAACTATACATACAATTACACCTTCTGGGGTGAAGAAGTCGCCATGCCTGACCCTTATTACGTTTCCGCGCAGCTCACAGGGAACGACTTCGGAATCGGTAACTTCTTAAATCCGCAGGGGCTCTATATCCGCGGCAACCGCATTTATGTCTGCGATACCGACAATAACCGTATCGTGCTGCTCGAATATGATGAGTCTGCCGATTCATACAGCTTAGTTAAAGTTGTTGAATACGTTGTGATTAACGGTCAGCCGAGCCCGCTTAACAAGCCTCACGATTTGTTTGAAAACCGCAACGGCGAGATTTTTATCGCCGACACCGACAATAACCGTGTGCTCCGCCTTGACCGCGACTGGAATTACATTAACTCCATAATAAAACCTGAAGACAAAAGCTATGACCAGAGCATTGATTTTCTTCCCATGAAGCTCGTCGTGGACCACTCAAACCGCGTCTTTATTCAGGCTCGCCACATCAACAAGGGGCTCATGGAATACAACATCGACGGTACTTTTAACGGTTTCATGGGCGCGTCGCAGGTTCAGGTCAGCCTTTACGACTACTTCTGGAAGATGATTTCCACCGCTGCCCAGCGTTCGCAGATGGAACTTTTTGTGCCGACCGAGTATAATAACGTCGCTCTCGACCATGAGGGGTTCGTTTATGCAACGCTCAGCACATTTACCGGCAACCCGTTTGAAGCCGACCCTATTCGCCGGCTTAACGCCGTAGGTACGGATATATTAATCCGCAACGGCATGTTCGGTCTTGCGGAGCCTGCCGGAGACTGGTTCTGGGGGAATCTGGGCGGCGTTTCGGGCCCGTCGAGGTTTGTCGACGTGGTTACGTTTGAAAACGACGGCTACATCTGCTTAGACCGCAACAGAGGGCGTCTTTTCGCCTATGACTTCCAAGGCAACATGCTCTACGTCTTCGGCGGACGCGGTAACATGGAGGGGCGCTTCCAGGACCCGATTGCGATTGACAGGATGGGGACTTCCCTCTTCGTGCTTGATGCGCGCACGGCGGTCGTTACCCGCTTCAATCTTACTCAGTACGGCAGCTATATTGACCAGGCAATCAACTATTATTATGCCGGACGCTATGATGAGTCCGCCGCAATGTGGGACGAGGTTCTGAAGCTGAACGGCAACTATGAGCTCGCTTACATAGGCAAAGGCAGAGCCGCACTGAGAAACGAACAGTACCGGGACGCCATGAAGTATTACGAGGCAAAGCACGACCGGGAGAGCTACGGAAAAGCATTCCAGCTTTACCGTAAGGAATGGATAGAAGCGAACATAACAACAATTGTTGTTATATTGATTTCGCTGTGGGTTGTTACAAGAGCGCTTAGAATCTTATTTAAATTCCGTAAAAGAAGAAAGGGGGGCGCATGATGACTTTTGCCTCTCTGAAACAGAAAGATACATACAAAAGGCTCGGGGCTGAGCTGCGGTATTCGCTTTACTGCATATTCCATCCGGCGGACGGCTTCTGGTGTCTTACCCGCGAGAATAAAGCGAGCGTCGCCTCCGCCAATATCATGCTCGCACTTTACGCAATCATCGAGGTTTTAAGGCTCACGCTTACTAAGTTCCATGTTCTGCGCGAATATGTAAACGTGGAGTATTTCAACGCGCTGTACGCAATCGGCTCGATTATACTGCCGATTGTGCTTTGGAGCGTTGCCAACTGGTCTTTCACCACGCTTATGAACGGCAAGGGCAGGCTGTCCGACGTTTACATCGCAACCGTCTACGCGTTCACCCCTGCAATAATCTGCAACGCAGCCGGCATCGTCATAAGCCAGTTTATATCCTACGACGAACGCGCGCTCTACCAAACCATGCTTGTGATTTCGATGATATGGTCGGTCATGCTCGTGCTTGTGGCTATGATGCAAATTCACGACTACACCATGCTCAAAGCGGTCGGCTCCAGTATCCTCTCGATTTTCGGAATCGGGTTTATGCTGTTCATATTTATGCTTTTCTTTAGTCTTATCAGCGATTCGGTTATGTATTTTATCAGTCTTGTCAGGGAAATAACGTTCAGATTATATTAATTGGAGTTATAAAGTTTGAAAGCAAAAATAATTAAATCCGGGAAAACGATGTTTTCATAATTTGTTTGTGAAGAAAGGACTTAATGAAAATATTTATGAAAAGAATTTTGTCTGCGGCATTGGCGCTTATATTCATAACGCTTATTTTTGCCGCCTGCGCGCCATCCGGCAGCGGCGATATGCACATAGAAATCCGCTCGTTCCCGCTGGATTACGGCGGGCCGGATAAATATGTTTTTGAGAATGAGTTTTTAAAGCTGTCGTTCGACCCGCGCACGACCCTCTTTGTCATCGACGACAAGCTTACCGGCGCCGAGTGGACTTCGGGTCCCGCCGACGCGGCGGCAAGCGCGGTGGGTCTTACGCAGAGCGTAATGCAGTCGCTGCTCGTGGTGAACTATTCCACCATAGAGGGTAACACGACGCTGCTCGACAGCCATGACTTCTCGGTCATGAAAGAATTCTACGAATATGAGATTCTTCAGGATGAAAACGGCAAAGACAACGGCTTCGCCGTGCATTTTACAATCGGCAACATAGAGCGCGTTTACCATGTTCCGAAGGCCGTGCCCGACTGGAGAATGAAAGAAATCACTGCCGATATGCCCGCCGACGTTGTTAACAGGCTGCGGAATGTTTTTTACAGGGTTTACGATATAAACAGGCTCGGCTCACACGACAACAGAGAAGAGCTGATAGCACTGTATTCAAACGAGGACTGCACGCCCGAGCGTCCGCTGAATCTCGAAAACACCCAAATCTGGGTAATGAGCCCGGACCTGCGCCGCTTCCTCAAGGAGCAGGCTGAGGAATTGTTCGGGGAGTACGGCTACACGCCGCAGGATTATTATAACGACCTTGAGTTTTATGAGCGTGATATTCAGGTAACCGAGCCTGTCTTTAATATTTCGATATATGTTGAGCTTGACGACTACGGCTTTAATGTACGGGTTCCTTACGACAAAATTCAATACAGGGGCGAATACCCGCCCATCGACCTGCGCGTTCTGCCTTTCTTCGGAGCGGGCGGACCGGATGATGAGGGTTATATGCTTGTCCCCGACGGAAGCGGGGCGCTCATCAGCTTCAACAACGGTAAAAGCAATCAAAGCCCGTACAGCAACAGGGTTTTCGGATGGGATGAGGCTATTTACCGCGAAGCTATTATCCTTGACCCCAAGGCGCACTTCCCTGTCTTCGGGATTGAAAATAACGGTAATACAATGCTCTGCATAATCGAGGAGGGCGCGTCCTACGCCACTATCAGAGCCGGTGTTTCCGGCATGGCGGACAGCGGAACATATAATAATGTTTTCGCCGATTATACGCTAATCAGCAGGGAAAAGCTCGAGATTTCCGGCAAGTCCGCGACCGACGTCTGGATGTTCCAGCGCTCGCTGCCGGAGGGCGAGAGCATTGTTCAGAGATATATGTTCTGCAGCAGGAACGGCTATATGGGCATGGCTGAAAGGTACCGCGAGTATCTCATGGAGCAGTACCCGCATCTTGAAAAAGCGGAAGTATCAGCAGTGCCCGTGGCTGTTGAAATAATCGGCTCGGTTACTAAAAACCAGCACGTGCTCGGCGTTCCCGTTGAAAGGCCGTACCCGCTGACTACCTATAACCAGATGGCGGATATAGTCCGCGATTTGAACAGCAGGAGCTTCGGCGAGGTGGACTACAGGCTTGTGGGCTGGTTTAACAAGAGCATACTGCACGAGATTCCGACGAGCGTAAACCTTATTTCCCGCCTTGGAAGCACCCGCGATTTCAAGAGCTTAATAAACACGGTAAGCGAGTATGATTCCAATGTTTTCCTTGAAGCAGACTTCCTTTTCCTGCGTCAGAACAAACCCTTCAACGGCTTTAATCTCAACCGTGACGGCTCGCGGTACATAAACCGCAAGCGCATCGAAACTTATCCGTACAGTTTCATTTGGTACGGTCAGATGGACTGGTGGGGAGCTAAAGCTAATATGGCGCGCCCCGAATATATGATGGGTCTGATTGACGGCTTCATGACAAGGATTTCGGACTTCGGCGCGGAAAACGTCGCTTTCCGCACAATCGGCAATAACCTGGCGGGCGATTATAACGAGAAGCGCTTCGTCAGCCGCGAGAGCGCGATGAACACGCAGGTTGAGAAGCTGCAAGAGCTGTATGCGGCAGGTAATCGCATGATGATTCAAAGCGGGTATTCCTACGCTGCGCCTTACGCAAGCTTTATAACCGACTTTCCGCTTTCGTGGCAGGGCTTCGGGATTTTAGACGAGGAGATTCCTTTCTATCAAATCGTTCTGCACGGGCTCGTTCCCTATGCCGGACGCCCGATGAACCTGGCTGAAAACTTTGAGATGAACATACTGAGGAGCGTTGAATCCGGAGCGGGACTGCACTTCGCTTTCATGGACGAAAGCCCCATCGAGCTTCAAACCTCCAAGTTCCCCACTTTCTACGCCAACCAGTATTCAATGTGGGCTGACACCGCCGAAGCTCTGCACAGGGAATTCACCGAGCAGGTGGGCGATATATATAATCAGTTCATCACTGATTATATAATCCTTTCAAACGGCGTAAGCCTCACCGAATATGAAAACGGCGTGCAGGTGATTGTGAACAAGTCCAGCGCCCCTTTCACATATGACGGATATATTATAGAAGCGAAAAAGTATTTGGTGTTAAGGGGGGAACGTTAAGTGGCAGAGCTGATTAATGAAAAAAAACAGAAGAAGCGTAACTTCTTAGCTCAAAAATATCATGACTTTACTTTCGCGACAAAGAATGCAATCGCGGGCTACCTCTTTATCTCGCCTTTCATTTTAGGGTTTTTAGTTTTCATGTTCCTGCCGATACTCGAGTCGCTGCGGATGGTTTTCAGCAGTGTCGTGCCCGATTTGGAGCAGAGCAGATATGTTATGACTTTCACGGGGCTCGAAAACCTGCACCGCGTATTCTTCGACGACCCCGAATTTACCCGTCTGCTCACGGAAGAGCTGCTCAAAATGGCGTTCAACGTGCCTGCGACTATCGTGTTTGCGTTCTTCGTTGCGCTTATAATCAATCAGAAATTCAAGGGCAGAAGTATTGTTCGCTCAGTGTTTTTCCTGCCGGTTATTCTTTCGGCGGGCGTCATGCTCGGGCTGGAAACAAGCTCCGGCCTGCTCAGCGAATACCGCGATTTAATCCAGGAGAGCAACGCGCTTTCCACCGGAATCACCGGCGTGCTTGAGGAACTGCTCCTTTCTGGCGGAATGATGGACGAATTTCTTTTCTATGTTTTACATATTGTAAATCAAATTTATAACATCGCGCTTGTTTCGGGCATGCAAATCATTATCTTCCTCTCCGGTTTGCAGACGATTTCACCCAGCATGTTCGAGGCTTCTAAAATCGAGGGCGCGACCGCGTGGGAGAGCTTCTGGAAGATTACGTTCCCGATGATTAGCTCGCTGATTCTTGTAAACGTGGTGTACTCGGTAATAGACTACTTCGTAAGCTCGGATAACTCGGTCATGCTGAAAGTTACAACCGAAATCAGCAGAATGGACTACGGTTTCAGCTCGGCTATGGCATGGGCATACTTCCTGATTGTAATTTCCTTAGTCGGCGTCATTGCGGGAATAATTTCAAAGAGGGTTTACTACTATGAATAACGAAGAAAAACTTGCCTTTATGATGAGCAATAAATATAAGCCGCCCAAGCGGGACTTCAAGTCCCTGCTTAAAAGGAACCGTGAATCCGGCGGCTATCTCTTTAAGAAAAATGTCGGGCACTGGGTGTTTGTAGTGCTTCGCGGCCTGCTTTTATTCGGGCTTTGCTTTCTTATTCTGCAGCCCCTGCTCAACAAGCTCTCCCTGAGCTTCATGAGCGAGCGGGACTTGTTCGACTCGACCGTAATTAATATCCCGCGCGAGTTCACGCTGGGAAACTACGAGCTCACCGCGACGCTCCTTGACTTCTTCCCGTCCCTGCTTAAAACCTTTCTGATGGCGCTCGCCGTCGGGATTTTGCAGGTTGCCTCCTGTACTTTTGTAGGCTACGGCTTTGCAAGGTTCCAGTTCCCGCTAAAGAAGCTCTGGTTTACGTTCGTAATGTTTTTAATCCTTATTCCTCCGCAGACGATACTGTCCTCGCTTTATCTGCACTTTGCTATGTTCGATATTTTCGGGATATTCCGGCTTACCGCCGGCGCTCCGCTTAATCTGATTGACAGCCCCGTTCCTTATCTCATGATGAGCATGACCTGCATGGGACTTAAAAACGGGCTTTACATCTATATGCTGCGCCAGTATTTCCGCGGCGTACCGAAGGAGCTTGAAGAAGCCGCTTACGTTGACGGCTGCGGAAAGCTTAAGACTTTCTTCCGTATAATGCTGCCCGACGCAAGAGCGATTATTACCTCCTGTTTTCTGTTCTCGTTCGTGTGGCAGTGGACGGATTCGCTGTTTACCAACATGTTCCTGCGAAGCATGAATCTTTTGTCAACCTCGGTACAGTCCATACCGCTTACCCTGCAGTCTTATTATCAGAATCAGTTCG
>Ga0123353_10000635_pt1 | contig 42882 bp, 44 predicted proteins | sample TergutLab28metaG_3_FD_92763 | JGI IMG/M metagenome (GOLD analysis project Ga0123353, IMG submission 92763) | Labiotermes labralis P3 segment gut microbial communities from Petit-Saut dam, French Guiana - Lab288 P3 | ecosystem: Host-associated > Arthropoda: Insects > Digestive system > Gut ... | reverse complement strand
CATATTATATCATATTTTCGTTGACGAAAATATGATATACGATCTAGTCAGATATAATATGCCGTCTACGGCATATTATATCATATTTTCGTTGACGAAAATATGATATATGATCTAGTCAGATATAATATGCCGTCTACGGCATATTATATCATATTATACTATTCGTGTATATACTTTATATGAGAAGTTTGAAAAAAACAGACGGGTGTTTTCCCGTCTGTAAACATATATGTATATCTTGCCCATTAAATATCGGGGGTTCGGGGCAGCGACCACGTATCGGGCATCTGCCTAATATTTCCCGAAATCTCCGCCGCCGAAAGATGATGCCTCGGGCATATCAATGATTTTCTTAGGGGAAAGCCCTTTACGTCCCATGCTGCGCGCAGCATTGCCCGTCAGGGTGCCTGACCCTTCTTTTAACTTGAACTGCGCGATCAATTGTTGCAAAATGTCGGACTGCCCGCTCATCTCCTCCGATGCCGCGGCACTCTCTTCGGCCGTTGCGCTGTTCTGCTGGACGACTTGGGCGACCTGATCAATACCCTTGTTGACCTGCGAGATACCCGCGCTCTGCTCTTCGGATGATTTTGCGATCTCCGAAACAAGCTGCGTACTCTCATTAATACCGGATACAATTTCTACTAAGCTCGCGGCGGTCTCGTCCGCAATACGCGCGCCCAATTCTGCTTTTTCCATCGAGTTGGCTATCAAAGTGCCGGTCTCATTCGCCGCTTCTGCGCTCTTCGACGCAAGACTGCGGACCTCTTCGGCTACGACTGCAAAGCCCTTACCGTGCTGACCCGCTCTTGCCGCCTCGACTGCGGCGTTGAGCGCTAAGATATTGGTCTGGAACGCGATATTGTCGATGACGCTGATGACCTTGTTAATGTTCTGACTGGCCTGATTGATCTCCTTGACGGCATCCATCATCTGAGCCATCTGAGAGCTACCCTTCTCGGCGTTATCTTTGATAGTATTGGCCAAGCTGGCAGCTTTTCCTGCCATGTCGGCGTTGGTCTTGGTCTTCTGCGCTATCTCAGAAATAGAGCTGGAGAGCTGTTCGACTGCGGCGGCCTGTTCTGTAGACCCTTGCGCAAGAGTCTGCGCGCCGTCGGCAATTTGCTTCGAGCCGGTTGACACCTGGTTGGTGGAGACTTGGATCTCACTGAACATAGTGTTTAGGTTAGCCAGCATCTTTTTGAGTGAGTTGCCCATCTCATCCGATGGAGATAGAACCTCTATCTCAGTAGTCAGGTCACCGCTTGCCACGGTCTCCAGTTCACGGGAAATATTCGTGACATGCTGGAGGAATGCGGCACTGGCGCCTATGGTCTGCCCGATTTCATCCTTATTTCTAGCAAACTTGCTGATGGTTTCAACATCCTCGGGACGGAGGGTGATATCTCCCGTTGTACCCGCTTTGTGCATAAACGTGTACAGCGGCATAAGCGGTTTGCTGATCATGTTGGATATATAGAAAGCCAAAAGTATGCTAATGATGATGGCTACTACAATAAGCCCTATGATGATAAAGATAAAAAGATTTTCTAGAGCAAGGATTCCTTTGTTACATTCTTCGATAAGGCCGGTAAACCGCTCTTCCACTTCAGTCAAGAGCGAGATGACCTCTTGCGTTCTCGGGAGAATAGCCTCTACAAGATTATCTTTAGCCGCTTGTAAACTTCCCGCCTTAATGTACTCAACAGTCCCTCTAGCTTCGGTATGTATAAAATGATGAGGGCTTTCGATCCGCCGCAGGAGATCCAAAGCAACAGTGTCTGTTATGCCTTTCGCTTCTTCACTGCCGAGCCATTGACCCAGACGGCAGGTATTCGGGTCAAGAGAGCCGGTAAACTCCCCCCCGGTCAGCACTGCTTCGGTGAGACTATGACGCCACGTGTAATGAGCATTTAAGACACCGATAACTCCACTGCTCGTATTTTGCAGCGAGACAATTTCCTCCGAACGGTTTTTAATCATGAGTATGGATGCGATTCCGACCATACCAAGTATGATCCCAATGGCGGTTACAATAATAAATCCCGTGAACATTTTGGCGCGGACTTTCATATTTTTCATTGGTCTGCCCCCTTGTTTTTTTATGCGATTCTTGGTTAAGTATAACACTAAAATAGATAAAAGGCAATAATATTTTTAAAATCAGTATAACTATGAATATTTCCCCATCTGGGACGGAGATATTGACCAACACGGCTGTACAGTATATAATGTGTAAATCAAATAAATCGAAGGAGTGAAAAGCCATGCCGTTTGCAGGTACGATTAAACGTCCCGAGCCGCATGACTATCTGGCATTTGCACAGCTTTGTTCGCTGTGTTTTGAATATCCTTTTGTTGGCAAATCCGACCCGCAGGCGTACTACGACGAGATGGTCGCAAGCGCTGATACTGCTCTGGTGAAGAGCGGCGTCTACTATGATGCCAAGTACATAGCGGAGTATGACGGACGGGTTATCGGCGGTATGTGCGCCCTGCCCTATGAGGTGGAATTTGACGGTAACACCGCGCGGATGTGCGGGATCGGCGGGGTCTGTACCTTACCGTCTTACCGCCGCATGGGTTCGATTCGAGCAATCTCTCTGCAAATGCTGCGGGATGAGTATGAAAAAGGTACGGAGTTCTCCTTTTTATACCCGTTTTCGCAAGCGTATTACGATAAGTTTGGCTACGCGCAGTCCGAACCGGCCATGCGCTGGACTTTTTCTCTGAAATACATCGCCGCCCATAAGACGGGTACGACGCAGGACGGCAGCTTCAGCCTGTATCAAGGTGAACAGCTTCTTCGAGGCATACGCCCGTATGACCGGGCTGAACATGATGATTAGGCGTGAGCGTTGCGACTTTAGAAAGTTGCTGCAAGCCAATCCTTTCACCGGAAACGACTTCGCCTATCTGTACCGTGACGGCAACGGCGTCCCACGCGGGTATTTCATCTTCCATAAGACTAAAGAAGCGTTCGGTTCCCTCATGGATGTGACCGAGATAATTTACGACTCCCCCGACACGCTGAGAAGTATACTGCTGTTTGCAGCCGGATTCAATGCGAATTATTCCGTGATTAGGTTTTTTGCCCCCGTTAGCCATAACCTTGAGAGCATAATCTCTGACATGGAGTCGGAAGAATGCATGCGCGAGGTGCATACCAACGGTATGGTTCGGGTTGTTCACTTAGAGAACGCATTGCGCTTAGCGCGATATAAAGGCCATGGCGAAGCTGTCCTGCGTGTGATAGATGCCCCTCTCGGGCGAGACGAAACCATTACCGTCTGCTGGAAAGACGGACGGTTTGCCGATATGTCCGCCACAAACCGCGCACCTGATGCCGTAATGGATATCGGCAGTTTCTCTGCGGCGCTGTTGGGGCGTCATGACGTGGAGGATTTTGGGTTCTTAAACAATATTGAGGTATATAATCCGGAGCGGTTGCGGGGAATGTTCTACAAAAAGGGGATTTATATTGCGAATTATTTTTGAGGTAATGACAAGAAAATCCCTCCGGCGCTCCGTGCCACCTCCCTTTAACAAGGGAGGCAAGAAACAACCCTCTCGTCCCCCTTGCTAAAGGGGGATGTTGTCATAACGACAGGGGGATTGACAAAAAAATCACGGCAAAAGCCGTGATTTTTAAGTAGTTAGTTGTTAGTCTTATGGATTAGCTTTTTCACAGATACCACACGGGTCGTTGTCGTCATGTTCGCACTCGTGCTCGCAAACATCACACGCGCCGTCTGTCCAATCGGGATGCAGGCACTCGTACTCGCAAACATCACACACTCCGTCTGTCCAATCTGAGTGCTCACACGGGTACTCGCATACTTCACATACGCCATCTTCCCATTCGTGATCTGCTTCCGCTGTTGTTACTTCACCGCACTCTGCACATTCTTTCCAGTGTTGGGTTGCGTTACTTATCCAATCACCGGGAGTACAGGTTCCGCACGGTTCGTCACCGGGATCGACCGGATCAGTGGAACCACCGCCTGTGCCTGCCAGCTCAACTTTGATGATACCGAGCTTGGTTTTTTCGGTATTAGGCAGTTGGCCAACCGTGATGGTAAATAACACCGCTCTGCTGGCTGCGCTGCCGCTGTCATCAGTAAGATTGCCGTCTTTATCAGTCTTAATCTTACCTGCCTTGCGGCGAATTAAGCTGGACTCTGTACCGGCCGTTTTGCGAACTTTTATGCCGCTCCATTTTTCGTTGTTGCCTTCCATCTCGTGGTCTTTGGTAGTCTCTCGTTCGAACTTGCCTGTATCAGCGTTGAATGCCAAATCCGAAACCGTGGGCGCTCTGAACCTCCGGGCAAGCTCTAACTCAAACTTTGCCGATGCAGGCCTTTTGCCTGTCGCCGCTGTCTGAATTATGACACCGCCAATGGTATCAGGGTTCAAAACGTTGCCAATAGTCAGATTCATTTTAATGGATGTCATCGTGGCAGTGGCGCTTCTCGCATTAGCCATGCTGGTGCCTGTGGCATAAAACGTGTTCGCCCTGAGAGCAACCACCTCGGTTTTGTAGTTGGCTCTGGCTCTGGGGGCTCTCAGCTGACCCGATACGGTAACCCTAAAGACACTTGAAGCGGGGGTGTATACCGGTGCTGCTGTTGTGCCGCCTTTCGTCGCCGAATTGCGGAAGTGGTAGTTGGATCTTTGAACTTTCCCGTTTTCGGCTAGACCTTTAACAGTTTTCTCACCACTGGCGTTATTGAACGGTACGAAAACAGCGCCATCAGCGGGAGCTCTGTCCGTAGTTGCTGTCGGTACCCATTGGAAGCTGCTGAGTGAACCGGCGGGAAGCGCTTCGGTGGCTCTTCTCGCAGCAAAGCTCCAAGTGTTGTCCTGGTTGTAGAAAACCGTAAGCTTGTCGGGGTTGCCTTTCGGGCGTTTGTTAATTGCGGGGAATACGGTAATAGATGTACCGGACGCCGCTTTTTTGTTAGCGGTCAACTCGGTGGCAAACGTGAGTTTCGGTATGCCTTTGCCAAGCTGGGCTTTGAAAGCGTCGGGGGACAAATCACCTTCGAACCATTTCGTGCCGTTAAAGCTGTAGCCCGCATAGGTCCCGGTGATGCTGATGGTTTCGGCAACTAGGTTAATTGTTCCGCCGATAGACGAACCGGTACCTTGCGAAAGGAAGGGTATTGCCGCAAAGTTCACTTCGCTGCCGATGTCGCCGCCGTCGTCAAAGTCGCAGTCATCGCCGCACTTGCTGGTGCAGGATCCGCCGGGGCAAGTATCGCCACCGTCGCCGGGATCGACTGTAAACGGAACTACGAACGTCAGCTCATTTGTGTCGTCTTTTTCATCGCCTTTTTCAACATTGAACGATACTGTAATATTACCGGGTTCGTCAGCAGCTTCTGCGGCATCAAAATCTCCTGCTGTTTCTACTGTTACCGTGACAGAGTCGTCATCCGCAGCTTCAATCGCTATAGCCAAAGCAGCCGCCTCTGCTGATACCTCGGTGTATTGATCGGGGTGAGTCAGCGCGGGAAGATTCAAATCAGCCCCGCTTAGAGCATTTATTTTGCCCACTACTGCTGCAACATCATCGGCGTCAGTCGCCAGTGCCATCGGCGCGAGGGTGACCATAAACATTATGGCTAGGAATAAAGCTAAGTACTTTTTCATGCTTTTCATGGGATATTCACTCCTTTAATTGTGTTCCGGTCACGCGTTTCCTTACGCGTGCCTGCTTCGGGTGGGTGAACAACCCGCCCGAAACGCGGATTGCTCGGGGAATCAGTTGTAATTTTTGTCGTAAGCCTACGCGGCGATCGCGACGTCGCCGCGTATGGCAATCAACATCTTACACTTGCTTTCTAAATTGCGGCCACCACTAATGGCTAATATCTAAAAGTCTAGTAGTGTGGCGCCGCCTCAGCGTATAAGAGACAGGACAGTTTGAGGAGCCTGATTCGCCTGAGCCAGCATTGCGGTCGCAGCCTGGTTAAGGATGTTGTTCTTGGTGAAGTTCATCATCTCTTTGGCCATGTCTACGTCGCGGATACGGGCTTCGGCGGATTGCATGTTCTCGGCAACGGTGTCGAGGTTTGAGACCGTATGCTCGAGGCGGTTCTGCACGGCACCGAGGTTGGAGCGCAGTTCGTTAACCAGCGCGATACCGGTTGTGGGATCGCTCTCTTTGTCAATGGGTGTGCCGTCGGCTTGTTTGCCATCGATAATGTTGATTAGAGCTTGGAAGCCGGCTGTCAGCACTTCGTTGTTGTCTTCGTTGACAGTGCCGCCTATTGCCTCTTCATTCGGACCTTCAACTCCATCGGGGTTAAAGCCGAGACGATCAGAGGGATCGGCGCCGGGGTTAAGACGGCCATCATAATCTTCGATTTCCGCCCAAACTTCACCAAGCAGGTCTTTCGCGCCCACGCCTTTGATAGCGACTTGGATAACGTCACTGGCCAGAGTGTTTGCGCCGACTTGGAGATTCAGCGGACCGTATTTCTCTTCGATACCTGTCGCTTCTTTAATCTCATCGACCCAAGCAGATTCGCCTTCCCAACCTTGGGAGTTGACGCTTTCTTCTGTGTCATAGATACCGGAGAGTATGTACTTACCGTTGAAGTTTGTGGTCGATGCAATACGGTCGAGCTCAACGCCGAGTTGGTTGATTTCGCCAATAATAGCTTCGCGGTCTTCGGCGGCGTTGATGTCGTTTGCGCCTTGAACAGCCAGTTCACGAATACGCTGCAGAATGCTGTGGGTCTCTTGAAGGGCACCCTCGGCTGCTTGAATCAGCGAGATGCCGTCTTGGGCGTTAGCAGACGCGCGGTTAAGGCCGCGGATCTGGGCACGCATTTTTTCAGAAATCGAGAGACCCGCGGCGTCGTCGCCGGCGCGGTTGATTCTGAAGCCTGAACTGAGTTTTTCGGTGGATTTCGCTTGGGCTGCTTGGTTAGCTCCTAATTGCCTGTGGGTGTTGATAGCCATCATGTTGTTTTGGATACGCATTGTAGTTTCCTCCTTGAAATTACAGGTCACCGCATCATGCGGTGCCGCATAAAATAATATTATAATTCGGCGGGCATTATTCACTTTTTGGACTTGCTGCTCTCTATTCGCGGCGCCATCGCGGACATCCTGCCGCTCGCACAAACAGAGAATCTTGCCTGCCGTATTATACTGAAGTGGGGATAGCTTTGTGTCAACTGTTGCTGACAAAAACTATATCGAATGGAATGTACAGAACTTTAGCGGTTTTGAAAAATAAATTTAATTGTCGAAATATCTTATTATTTCCCCTCTAAAAGGGGGGACGCACGTAGGCGGCGGGGGATTTCTATGTAAGGGACGATGGTAATCGTCCCGCGATCGGATTGCCATCCGCACCTACTGGATATATTACAGTATATCACGTTGTCATCGCTTTGTCTAGTCTTTCGGGGGCTTTTTTCCCAAGATATTCTTCGTTGGGATATACTGCGAGGTAAACGATTCGACGTTGCTCGAACGCGTACCCTCTAACAGTTCCGAACGGAAGACGCGGATCTCGCGCGGTGCGTCGATGCCAATGCTCACACGATCATTCTCTATACTCAGTACGGTGAGTTTGATATTGTCGCCCAATGTGATGGATTGGTTTGCTTTACGCGTCAGAACCAGCATCAAGCCCACCTCCGTTCACATATTCCTGTAGCAGATCATAAATAGGTTGTTTGATCAGATACTCCGAAGTCTGCATAATGACCTGCTTGCCCAAATTTTTCGTGGCGTTGATGACAATGGGCGACACAAGGTTCGTTGTCATATTCTTAAACTCACGCGGCACAACAGCGACCGTGAGTATAAGAGTGTCGTCACCTTCATCGAGTTTAAGCTCTTCAATAACTTCTGGCGATAGATTGACATAGTAATTTGGGAACAGGATATTGGGATCTATTACGACAAGCGCAATTTCCGGTTCGTCCATGGCCTGGAACCAATTAAATGGTTCGGTCTCCTCATTGGAGATGAGGGCGAAACGGGTAAGCTGTTCAAGCCCGGGGATACCCTCGGGAAACTTGATGATCTTTTCATCAGCAATATCTATTTCGCCAAAGCGCACAGTATTTAGACGCATAAGCCACTCCTCCGTTGTTTATATTAGTTTTATTATACCACTATTGTTTACAAAACGCAAGGAAATATTTGCATACTACTCCCTGACATTGACCTTGATGATCACCGACTTGCCGCCATACCTCACCGTTATGTTCGTCTGACCCACCGCGACTGCGGTTATGTCGAGATCGCCTGTGGCCGGGTTAATATCGGCAGTTGCAATCGCGGGTCTGGACGACCTGGCCTGCCACTCGGAACTCACACCGGGATGCGCCTCGGGGAACGGTCTTGCTTCGCAAGAGATAGTCGCGGAGCCGTCGCCGCTAAGCCTCAGGTTCAGAGTTCGCGTGTTAGGTGTCATGGCAATACCCGTCACGGGTATTATAGTTTCTATTTCAACTTCATTGGACGTTACCTCTTCGCCGGCTGCGTTATAAGTCCACGCCCAAACTTTGGCCGTACCCGGTCCTACAACGGTAATAGCACCACTATTACTTACCCTAACGACTGATGTGTCTTCGCTCTCCCAGAATACCCTCTGGTTTGCCGATGCCGGCAACACTCTCGCATTGAGGGTAAGTTTTGTACCTCTTCTAAGCACTCTTGGCCCTTCGGGTCTAACTACAATATCGGTCGGGTCGCCCGCTACAGTGACTTTGATGCTTGCTCTTCTGCCGGTAAGCGGATGTATCACATTCAGCGTGACATTCCCGGGTTCTCCGGGTCGGATTACCAACCCGTCATCGTTTTTCTCTACATCGATAACGCTGTCTTTTCCGGCGACAGTAAACTCCCAGTCCTCCGCCTCTGACATATACGCACCATGCGGCAGGATCTCAACGCCGAGTTCATACGGCTCTCCGTTCTCTATAAGCGTGATTGCCCTTGAGGGGTTGAACCTAATAGAGCTAACAGGTACTACGCACTCGATTTCGATAGCATCCTCCAAAAATACTAGAGGTGCACCGTCTTCATCCACCGCCCTCGTGGCGATAGATATCGTGGCCGTTCCCGGTCCCATGCCTCTAATGTTGCCCTTGGCGTCCACTCTAACAACACTCTCATTAGAGCTATACCATACAACATTTTGGTCAGCCGTCCGAGGTTCTACATTAACCAAACTTCCGGCGGCGATGGTTCGGCCTCTCCATATAATGTTCTCTTGACGGTCGAGTAACTCTTCCAATCTTGATATATCAATTCCATCGGGCGGGTCTCTTACCGTCAATCTGAGATTCACTCTCCTGCCGTCACACACAAGCGTGACCGTAAACGGTCCTCCTCGTATATCTCCTATACTAAGCGTAATATATCCGTCGTCATCAACCTCGTCAGAATCCAGTTCGATTCCGTTAACTTTGTTCAGCATTGTTATAATCTGACTGGTCGCCGAAAACGGCTCTATCATGACCCTGAACCGTGCCTCCGAGTTAGATAGGACTGTAGCGCTGGTAGGTTGAACTTTAAAACTGCTTACCCTTATAACACAGTTTATAGTAACTTCAGCATATAAATCTTCGTCCCACTTGGAGGTGGCACGTACAGTAACCTCACCCTCGCCAATCGCTGTTACCCTGCCTCTGTCATCGACAGTCGCATAGTCCCCGTCAACAATCTCCCAATCAACTTCCTGTGACGCTTCTCTGGGAGTAACTATCGCTTTTAGCCTAACGGACTTGCCCGTCGCCAAATCCGTCCTTGGGACATTCTCGATTCTAATACCTGTCGGTCTGGGCAAGACCCTTAGTGTGGAGGTAGCTTTTCTGCCTGTGTCAGTAGCCGTAACGGTGATTCTTGTCGTGCCGGAGCCTATAATTCTAAGCTCTCCATTGTCAAAATAAGCTACATTCGTATTCGACGACGACCACTGTAAAAACTCCGAAGCAGCAAAGGTTGCGTTTCCGGGTGTCACAAAGCATGTGAACAAAGCATCTTCCATGCCTTCGTCACCGGGTATTACCGCACACGCAAATGAATTATTATTAGGATCGAACGTAACCGTTGCGTTTCTTGGCGTCAGTACCAGTCTAGTAATCGGGCGTATGACATTTACTGTAATCCTGACCTCGACCGGGTTGCATATGTGAACGCCGTTAACGGCATCTATACATAATTGCTCGCACCTGCCATCGCGGTCTATAGTCCTTCCGACAATCTCACAGCTACCCTCGCCCCTCGCGGTAAATATGCCGTTGGACGAGTGTATAGTTCCCACGGGGCATACCGTCGTCGCCCCATGCGGGTTATGGTTCGGGTCTTGGCACGCCATTGTCCAGTTTAACACTTGGCTTGCCTGCTTTGGTATAATGCTTGGTCTGAACGTCAGCCTGCCGCCCTCTATGACGGATACCGTTCCCTCACTTGTATCTGGGGTATCTTCATCAACAAATAATCTGGGCGCTGTAATGGTAATTCTGCGTCCTACGGGTATAACGTTGACCGTTATTTTTGCCGAAGTCCTCGAGCCATCGGCAGCTGTGGCAGTAATGGTCGCCGAACCCGGCTTGCGCGCGACAAGCAAAGCTTTGCCCGGTTCATCTTCATCTTCAAAGACGGCACATATCGCCGATGAACTGGTTTTCCATGTCACGCCCTCGTTGGCGAAGAAATCCGAACCATCGCTTTCATGCGGAAAATTTACTGCATAAATCGCCTTTGGAACGACGCTCTCCTTACCGTCTGCATCATAACCTATGTAGAGATCTATTGATCTAGGCTGATTCTGAGGAGTGCCGTCATACGGCTCCTCATAAATCCTTGTTTCGTCAGCAAATATACCGCACTCAATGCGTAACAAATCAAATACCTCGGGAATCTGCTTGGATTGCGCGCGTACCCAAACCTCTCCTTGACCCAGTGAGGTAAACATACCGGTCTCCGGGTCAATCTCGGCAATTCCGGTGTTTATTTCGCCTTCATAATCTAAGTCACGGGCATCGTATTCACTGTCGTGCAGAGACCAGATTACTTCTCTTAAATATGCAGACGACGGACGCACCTCTACTCTTAACTGGAGTGGGCTTCCCGCCTGTACAAGCCTCGATGGCCTAGGTGAGATTACTACTTCAACCGGATCGGGGCGCACATTGATAGTGATAGAGACATTTTTGCCGTTATAGGCGGCTGCCCTCAGTATGGTCGAGCCGCCATCTCTCCTGTTGCTGGGGCTGCCGAAAACCCACACGCTGTGTGTGACATTGCCCCACTCATCCTCGTCGGGACCCATAGGGATCATTATCGCTATATCAGGATTGTGTATCTCCCAATGAATATCCGAGTACAGGGCGTTCGCCGGATTGACTGTAACAGTCACTTTTTGCCCAAATCTGTAACCACGCCCGACATTTACCGAGTTTCTATCAGTCGTAACGGTTCTTACCGGCACAATATCCTCGTAAAAAACCTTTTTAGGAAGACGGAAAGGCCTGAGGCGGCGTGTAAATGTGGCGTCGCCCAGCTGTCCGAATCCGTTTTCGCCCCAAAGCCACAGTTCGCCGGACGCATCGATTGCCGCCGAGTAATAATAACCAGCGGTAATATACGATGCCTCAAACTCTATCTCAGGAACTTGCGGAATAAAGTCCTCATCTTCCATATCATAATCAAGATCAGGATCGAAATCGAAATCAAATTCAAAATCAGGGTCATCAATCATCACTAAATTACTGCTTTTCATCATCTCGGCAATCCCGTTGCCCAATTGCCCGCGGGAATTATAGCCATGGATTAAAACCGTATCGTCGGACTGGTGTATAATGGTGTGATGATAGCCGCCCTGAGCATCAACAACATTTTCGCGCATAATCATCGGTTCTAAAACCCTATTCGTTCTACCGCTAAGATCTATCTGTCCAAAATCGTTCGAGCCCCAACCATAGAGCGTACCTCCCTCAATAACCATGGCATGACCCGAACCGGCTCGCAAAGATTCAGGCGAGAGTTCCACTGGATCAACAAAGACCGATGTCCGATGTCCCCATACCCGCATGGGCCTGTTGCGGTTTATCGTGTCGCCCTGACCAAGCTGTCCCGATGTATTGTTTCCAAATGAGTATAAATTTCCGTTAAGTACTGCAAGTGTAAAGTTATAACCTGCCGCTACAAGTTCGGCTCCGCCCACACAATCTTCCGGCTCGTATCTATGCTGCCCGTATGCGTTAGGCTCCTCGCCGTCGGGTTCCCAAACATTTGCTACCAACGTGGGGTTTATCCTGTTTCTGTTATCTCCAAGCCCCAGTTGCCCGTGGTTGTTCAGTCCCCAGCCATAAAGCGAGCCGTCCCTGCCTATCGCCATAGTATGTCCGTGTCCCGCCGAGACATTGGGCTCATCGCCCGGATTCCAAGTTTCTACTATAAAATTGTTGCCGTTCGTATCTATGACATTTCTGGGTCTTAACCTGTTGGCCGTCGTTGAGTCACCCAACTGTCCGTTTCTGTTATTGCCCCACGCGAGCAGTTCGCCGTTGGCAAGCACGGCGAGCGTATGGCTCGCGCCGGCGGCGATAGCTACTACGGGAGTGCTTTCACTGGGTGGTATGACCATAACGGGTATTTCGCGCGTAAATGTAGTACCGTCGCCAATCTGTCCGTTCCTGTTGTTACCCCATGCCCAAACACTTCCGTCGTCTAAGAGCGCGACCGTATGCTCGTCGCCCGCGACGAGCATCGATATACTGTTTTCTTCGCCAAACGCCAACGCCGCCTGTTGCGGGATAACAGGCAAAAAGCCCAGTGTTATCGCAAACGCAAGGCAAAGCGCAACTGACCTTTTGATTGTTTTGAACATATGGTCACCCTCTATATATCATCATTCATTAACTATTATATGTATATGACAATCGGTAAGTACGCATACAACACGCCCCTACGAATCGTATATCGAAATAAATAGATTAAACTTTAGAAGATGAGATATGGCGCGAAATGCGCCGTTGATACGGCGCTTGCAAATCTATGAACACTGCTTCTTAATTCATTATAACTCAAGCAATTGCAAAAGGCAAGAGCATCAGGTGCAAAAACTTGAATTTATTGTAAATATTTGAGATTATCTGCGGTCGTACAGTATGCGCCCCTATATTATGTAGCACTCCCTTACTTCTGCAAGTAAAGACATATAGAAATTCTCCGCAGCTGCTTTTCGTTTCGCGGCAAGCTCCGCGCCCCGTTTTGTATAGAAATTATCATAGATTTTTACAAGTTTGAACTTGTACTCTTTGAAAAATGACGGCTCGTTATCATTTGCTCCGTCTAACACTTCGCCGCTGTCGTCCAGCAAGTATAATGGCTCTGAAACGTGCGCTTTATAAAGCAATGTGCGGGCGATGCCCATGGCTCCGCAGACATCTAGTTTATCCGCGTCAAAAAGGATTTTAGCCTCGATGCTTCTCGGCGGGTTATCCGAGCGGAATCGGTGCGTTTGTATGCAGCTTTTTACAGCTTCCGCAAATTCTTCTGTATACCCGTTTACCGTCAGCCATAGATATGCCTTCTCAGCGCCGCATTCGGCGTGGTCAGCAGCTGGATTACTAAATTGTTCCGCACGTCCGATGTCGTGCAGCAGACAGGCCGTTGTCAGCACATCTATGTTGACGCCGTCCTCATGCTTTGCTATGTTAAGGGCATAATTTAGAACACGGTATATATGTTCTCTGTCGTGTGCGCTATCAGTCATACAGGATTGCATATATGTTTCAATTGCGGAGAATTTAGTGCGAGCTGCCATAATCCCTGCAAATAAAGCTTTCAACTCATTAGTATCACTTGCAATATAGTTCACTCCGGCATTTTCAATTTCAGCTCTGATTCCATAGCCGTACAGCACACCTATACTTAATATACCGCACTTTTTCGCTCCCAGAATATCGTGTTCGCGGTCGCCGACCATATACACCTCTTCGTCAGGGAGTACACCAAGCACGGAAGTTACGTATTGTATCACTTCGGCTTTATCCGAGCGTCTGCCGTCAAGTTCCGAGCCGCCCATGAATGCGAAATATCTTGCGATATTAAAGTGTTCCGCGATTTTCTTGACATACACTTCCGGCTTTGACGACGCAATCGCAAGGATAAAGCCTTTTACTTTCAAATACTCCAACAGCTCCGCAATACCGTCATATAACGCATTTTCGTACAACCCCAATGTTCCAAAACGCTCTCTATACAACGCCACCGCTTTTTCTAGCTCTACTCCATATTCTGCAAATGTATCGCGGAGAGGCGGACCGATAAGCTTCCTCAATTTATCCGTGTCTTCTTCTGTGATTCCAAAGTGAGAAAATGCGTGTTGGAATGATTTTATGATACCTTCATAAGGGTCGGTCAGCGTCCCGTCAAGGTCAAACAGTATATATTTAGCCATTGCTCATTCTCCTCACAATAGTATTACTACACCCTACGGAGGGGGTAATGCCCTCAGACGTCGGGGGTTGCGTGTACTCTTCCAGCCATTTCGCAACGCCGTCGTTGTTGTTGGTATCACAGATATGATCCGCAATGGCTTTAACTTCCGGCTTCGCGTTTTCTACCGCAACCCGTATATCACAGGCCGCGAACATTGGCAGGTCGTTAAGGTTGTCTCCAAAACAAATAATACGCTCGTATCCGCATGTTTGCCGAAGATAATCCACACCATTTTTCTTAGATGCTTCGTCGCTGAACATTTCCAAATACCACAAGTCAGGGCTGTAAATATCTTTGTACATGGTTAGGTTTAGCCCGAGCTGTGCCGCAAGTGTATCATGGATAGGCTTTATTTTGTCATAAGTGTCGAGCAAGGTAAAATATATAATGTGTTCCGGCGAAACATCGGAAAAGGCGGTTTGCCGGAAGGTTTTATTATAGCGAGTCATACGTTCCTCGACAAAATCACGTATCGGCTTTTGCTCAAGGGACTCATAATATGTCATCATTTCGCTATCCCTGAGCTCATACATCAACCCTGCAGCGTTTAGCGATCGCAACACCGCGATGATGGCCTCGACGGTTTCGGCCGGAAGCTTGTTGGCTTTGATATATCGTTGGCGTTTAATATCATATATTAATACGCCATTCATAAGGACGATAGGGATACTCAATTTCAAGTCAGCAAGTATCTGTCCGGAAGTGGCAAACGTCCGCGCCGTTGCGATAGAGAAATGCAGTCCGTTTGCAATCATGGCGTTCAGCGCGTTTGTCGTATACTCGGACAGCTCGGCTGAGCCGTCCAGCAACGTCCCGTCAAGATCGGATATATATAGGGCTTTGTTTTTGTTCACTGTTTATTCTCCTTCTCCCAGATACTTCGCCATAAACAAACAAGGGTTCTCCTCGTCCCAAAATGTCGTGAACACTTCTAGCGGAATAAAACCCATCTTTTTATAGAACTCTCGCGTCCTCTCATACGGCCCATACTCCGCTGATGAATCAAGCGTCTTAACGGTCAGAAACTGATAACCGTTGTCAATGCAATACTTCTCGATGGCCTCCACCAGATCTCGGCCAATCCCTTGTCGGTGGTACTTCTCTAAAACGCCCAAGTTGTATATGTCAGCGGTAAATTTATTATGGATTTTCAGCGCGACAAAGCCAACGGGCGTATCTCGGTCATATGCTGCGAAAAACGGATAATCCTTGTGTATGACCGCCTTTTTCTCGATGTCCTCCGGCGGGCTGAACCAAGCAGGAAGCGAGTGCATGACCTTTTGGGTAATAGTCGTTTTCTCATCGGGTTGTTCTACCAGTTTAATGTTAATCATTTATATCTCAACTCCACTATCTCCTTATCGCGGTAAATCAGATCGGATCGGATCGCAAATCCCTGCTTCTCCCAAAAGGTATTGCCTTTCTCGTTCTTTCCATACACCACAAGCGCAACCTTGTTTATCCCTTCACGCTCAAGCGCGGATATTGCGGCGCTTAAAAGAGCGGCTCCAACGCCGTGCCGTTGTTCTTTTTGTGCCACGGCGGCATGGTGGATATACCCTCTGCGCCCGTCATTCCCGCTTAAAATAACACCAATGATTTTGCCGTCTCTTTCGGCGATGAAACAGGTGTTGGGATTTCGTGCGAGGTATTTCGCTATACTCTCTTTAGTATCGTCGAGGTTGTTTAGTCCCATGTTCGGCGTATTCAGCCAAAGGGCATAAACCTGTTCATAGTCATTAAGGGCCATTGTTCTAATATTCATAACACGTTCTCCTCTAGCCATCTCGCCACGCCATCGTTGTCATTAGTATCACAGGTATAATCTGCAACAACCTTGACTTCATCAATCGCGTTTGCAACCGCCACGCCGACGCCGCTTTCACGCAGCATTTCAATGTCGATGTAGTCATCGCCGAATGTGGCTATGTGCGCCGTATCAATGCCGGTATGGCCTGCCAACGCCTTTAAGCCGCGCCATTTGCTTGCAGTTTTATCGGAAAAGCAAACCCAGTTCTCGCCTGTCCATGTGACCATATCTAATGCAGGAAACTCGGCGGCAATCTCATAAGCTGCTTTAGCGGCGGAGATCTCCGCGCTGATTTTGTAAACAGCGCAACTCAACCCATGTGATAGATCCACAACTTGCGCCGGAAGGTAATCAGCCCACGTCGGGCTGCTTTCGTCCACAGGCTTATTCACAAAATATCCGTTTTCAGCGTCAACCGCAATGTATCCGACACTCGGCTGCTTTAGGCAAGATAACAGCAATTTATTTGTAATCTCCATATCCATTGTCGCTCGATAAACGATCTCATTGCCAACGCAAACAAAAGCGCCGCCGTTCGAAATCATCGCGTCGGGCTTAATCATACTCGTAAACCGTTTGCACGCGTTCTCTGACCGAGCCGTTGCGAACACAACCATAATCCCTTGTTGTTGACAGGCAAGCAAAATACGCGCTGTATAATCGGAGACGGTTTTGTCTGAATGTAATAGTGTGCGGTCAAGATCGGTGACAATCATTTTAATAGTCAACCCAGCCACTCGCCCTTCAACAGCCGATACTCCACTCTGTCTTTCATGCGCCCGTCATGCCAAATGGCTGCCTTGCGGTCAGCTTCTTTAATCATCCCGCACTTCTGCATAACGCGCTCGGAGGCACAGTTTTCCGCCAAACAACCCGTTTCGATCCGATATACGCCATTTTCCTCGAACGCGAAACGGATAACTTCCCGAACCGCCTCGGTCATATACCCCCGTCCGTGATATTCGGGCAGGATAAAATAGCCAACGTTAACGATTTTTCCAACAGGCGTGGTTTGCGTCACCGTATAACCTGTCGCGCCGACATAAGCGCCTGTCTGACACTCTTCAATGACAAGGTAATATTTTGTCCTGTTCGGATTTCGCACGTCGGCAACTGCGATTTCGACGTGTTGTCTGCTCTCCTCAAGCGAATGTGTCATTAAATCCTGTAAATAGTACATATTTTCAGGGTCGGACATAAGACGGTGATAACCGTCTATGTCTGACATCAGCGTGTCGCGGATAATCAATCTCTCTGTTTTAAGCTGTACCATAACATCACCTCGGTAGTTTCGTTGACGAAAATATGATATACGATCTAGTCAGATATAATACGCCATCTATGGCATATTATATCACATCACTTCGAAATCCGCCAGCTTTCCATGTCTTCCACGCCGCCGCACCTATGTCCGCAACAGCAATGATAATCAAAAGCGCAGAGAAAAACGTGACTGTTCCACTTCCCAAAATAAAGCTGATATTACCGTCAAATGTGCGCTCGATAAAATCCACAAACTTCACATCCAACAAGTCCGGCCAGTTAATGATATAGAGCGCGATGCTGACCCACACTATGTTATAGATCACGTTTGAGGCGCAAAGCGGTATGTTCCAGCGGCCCCAGAATAGCTTTAAGCCGGATATGACGACAGCCAGACATCCTAATATAATAACATACGGCACAAGGCGCAGCGCGATTTCCTGTGAAAAAGGATAGATAATCTCAGTGCCGCGTACAAAGATCAAAATCCACTCGTTGCGCGTTAGCATCAGCGCAAACAACCCGGTAAAGAACACGGTCATCGCTATGCTGATGATTGACTCAGAGCGAGGTATCGCTCCCCCTCTTTGATCCGACAGACTGGGCAAGTCTTCTATCGTCCAATCTTTCTCTTTATATATACCCGTGCGGTCGGCAACCACAAACCCTGCCGTGATCCAAAATACAGCTTGCAGCACGGCGCTCAACGCCATGCCGAACACGTCCCCTAATAAATGTCCTATCGACCAACCATCGTTGACTACATGCGGAAGTCTGAAAAGCAGCCCAATACAGGCGAGAACCGCCGCCACAATCGGTACGACTGTTGTCAGCACGGTTATATACAAGTCATACTGTACCGGTGAGATCAAGTATCGCGGTTTCTGTCTGTATTGTCCCGCCATCCCGGCCGGCGCGCCCAGTCCGTTGAGTACGTCAATGATGTCTTTCTCGCTCGGGTTGTCCGGGAGCATGTCTGCGATGTTTGCCTCTAACTCGCGCCGCACCTCGTCGCGTTCCTTCTCCGGCAGACGACGCGTTACGTCATGGATATAGCGTTCAATTAACTGATTCATTGTTGTTCTACCTCCTCTAATAATCGTTCCATTTCACAGCTCATACGCCGCCACTCTTCTCGCATTTGTGCAGAGAGCGCTCTCCCCCGATGACTGAGGGAATAGTATTTACGAGGGCGGCTTTCGGCAGTATCCCAACTGCTCGCCAGCAATCCCTGTGTCTCCAGCCGCCTAAGCAGCGGGTACAATGTGTTCGCCTCTACACGAATACCTTTATCCTCCATGTCCTGTAACAGCGAATAGCCGTATCGCGGCTTACTTAGGCAACTTAGAACCGCCAGCGTAAGCGTACCGCGCCGCAGCTCGGTAATCAAACCCGATAACAATTCATCATCCGGCATAGTTAACACCTCCTTACGAATATTATGCTATTTGTCGCACACTATTGTCAATAGCAAATTATAATATTCTTTGCAATATTTTCATAAAGTATAAAAACCCCCTTGGAACTTCTGGGCATCAAGGGGATAACGAAGACCTATATTCAAAAAAAGTCGCTTTACGCATCTTCTCCTGTATTACATATCCTTTGTATGCTTTCGTTTATGTGTAGTGCAATAAGTTCTTTGGCATAAATATCTTTATCTTTACTTGCAAACATTTTTTTCAATTGACTAGGTGTTATGTGTTCGCGAATATACTTTTGTTCTTTTTCTGAAAATTTCTCAAGTTGTTGATTTAATATCTCCCACATTTTTTGAGAATCGCTTTTTATGAGACGATTGAATAATTTATCAATAGCAAGGTTTGAAAAGAAACCTAAAACACTTGCGCCAATGATACCGCCAATTATTTCTAAAAGAGCTCCGAAAATTTCTATTGCAATCCATCGAGTCCCTAAGTTCCATCCTAATGTCCCGCCAGCAACCAGTAAGCCTGAAAGAATAAGATTGCGGATAAATTGCACTTTAGAGATTCTGTGCCTTGCGAAATCGATTATATCTAATATAAGAAGAGTTATACATGATAATATACGAGTTATGAGATTGGCTCTCAATAATTCAATAGATGAACGTAATATCATTCTCGGACCGAGGCGAAGGATATTATAGAGTGCTGTTACTAATTTTGGTCCAACCATTTTTGCCAAAGAATCAGCTTTATTTCTAATTATGCGTTTAATATTCTTCTTTGGCATACAGTATATCCTCCTTTCATTTTTTTGCTTATATTATAACATATAACATATTTCATTTACAGTCAACAGCTATCAGTATAAAGCAAAAAGCCTTCGCATGAAGTCTTCAGTCTGAGCTCTGTGTTATTACACAGTGCTTTTCCATATGATGCAGTTTTACATACATTTTACATTCTCTATACGTTTTACTGATTTTTCGCCCTGTTCATTTTTGCTAAGATGAGACCGTGATTTACATAAACAAAAATTAAGGAGAAAGAAAATGAAAAGACTACTTATAATCATATCCTTGCTTATCACGCTCGCGTTTGTTTTTGCCGCTTGCGGCGGTGAAACCGCTACTACCCCCGTTCCGGCAGCAACTCCGACTCCTGCTCCCATAACCGACGCATCTACTCCAGTTCCTTCCCCTGCCAATGATTTCGACGCGGACCGCGTTATCGCGGTGTTCACCCGTGAGGATGGCAGCGGTACCCGCGATGCTTTTGTCAGCATTACCGGAGTCGGCGATGACATGTACAATGAAGCTGGTGTTGAAAGCGACACGGCAGGAATCGTGACAAAAGTGGAAAACAACCCCTATGCCATCGGCTACATTTCCGTCGGTTCGCTGAATGACCGTGTCAAAGCGCTCAGCATTAACGGCGTGTCTCCCTCTGACGATACGATTATGAGCGGCGCGTACACACTTCAACGCCCGCTACTGATATGCATTAACGGAGACAGTGAACAAAACGATCTTGTTCAGGATTTCATTAAATTTATGCTCTCGGCTCAAGGTCAAGCGATTTCGGCGACTAGATGGACTATGGTTGACCCTAACGCGCCTGATTACACTTCGAGTGGATTGATCGGTACTCTCAAAATCGGCGGTTCCACCTCAGTAGAGCCGTTGATGCAGCCTTTAAGACAGGCATATATCGACATTAACCCCGGCATCGAGATCGAGATTTCCGGCGGCGGTTCAGGTACCGGCATCAGCGAAGCCACAAGCGGTGTCATAGACATAGGTATGTCCAGCCGCGCCTTGAGAGACGGTGAGAGAGAAGCACTCACAGCCATCAACATTGCTCTTGACGGCGTTGCTGTCATTGTTAACCCGGATAATCCCATCACCGAAATGTCCATTGTGCAAGTGAAAGACATCTTCACGGGCGCGGTCACCAGGTGGTCGGGTGTTGAGTAAGACAAGGGAAAGCTTGATGCGCGGTGTCTTTTTTGTCACCGCGCTGGCTTCAATTTTTGCGGTTATTCTTATCTGTGTCTTTTTATTCGCTCAGGGTCTTCCCGCCATACATCGTGTCGGTGTAATCAACTTTTTACTGGGACAGCGTTGGACACCCACCGCCGGCGACCCGGCATTCGGCATTTTACCGATGATTCTTGGCAGTATCTACATAACTGCAGGCGCTATTATCTTGGGCGTACCTATCGGCATTTTCATGGCAGTCTTTATGGCGCGGATGTGCCCTAAAGGGTTTTATCGGTTTATAAAACCTGCAATCAGTCTAATGGCGGGTATCCCCTCGGTTATCTATGGCTTTTTCGGCATGATGGCGCTTGTACCGATGATTTTCGAGCTTTTCGGGAAACGCTTTGACATGATGAGCGGTGATACGATGCTGGCGGCGTCAATCTTGCTGGGCATTATGATTCTGCCTACTGTCATCAGTATTGCCGAGACGAATATCCGCGCCGTGCCGCAGGAGTTGTACGAGGGAGCGGTCGCGTTGGGCGCAAGCCATGAACGGGCGGTCTTTAAGATTGTCCTGCCCGCCGCACGGTCAGGCGTTATGGCGGCTGTCGTATTGGGGGTTGGACGCGCCATCGGCGAGACGATGGCGGTCAGGATGGTGGCTGGCAATCAAGCTATGCTGAGAGCGCCGTATGAGTACCTAAAAGGTGTCCGCGCCATGACGACCAATATCATCATTGAAATGGGCTATGTCGAACACGGCAGCCTGCACTTCGGCGCGTTGATCGCGACCGGCGTTGTGCTGTTTGTTTTCATCTTGGTTATCAACCTGCTCTTCTCGATATTAAATCAGGATAAAGAAAAGAGAGGAACGCGGCGCAAAAAAGCGATGGCGGAAGGAGCGGCGTCATAATGAAAAACGTCTTAACGTTTATCCGGCGTAAAAAGCCCATGGATTGGGTGCGCTTTTTGCTGGTTTGGGGTTCCGCTCTTGTAACGTGTGCTATATTGCTGTATTTGGTCTGCTTTATTTTAGTAAAAGGCATTCCGCATATTACTCCATCACTTTTCTCTCTAATCTATACCGTGGAGAATCAATCGCTCTTTCCCGCTCTGGTCACCACCTTGCTCATGGTGGGATTGACGCTGGCAATCGCCGTACCGTTTGGGATATTCACGGCAATCTATCTGGTGGAGTACGCTCGGCGCGGCAACAAATTGGTACGGATTATACGCATGACGACCGAAACGCTGGCGGGCATTCCGTCCATTGTGTTTGGTTTGTTCGGTTACATATTTTTTGTTACATGGCTGGGCTGGGGCAAATCAATCCTCGCGGGCTGCTTCACACTTGCCATCATGATCCTCCCGCTGATTATGCGGACGACCGAGGAGAGCCTAAAGTCTATACCCGACAGTTACCGTGAGGGTTCTTTCAGTCTTGGCGCGGGGAAGCTGCGGACGGTGTGGCGGGTGACGCTTCCATCGGCCGCACCCGGGATTTTTGCCGGGATTATCCTTGCCGTTGGGCGGATCGTCGGGGAGACGGCAGCTTTGATGTTTACCATCGGTAGTGTGATTCAAATGCCCAAAGGTTTGTTTTCCCAAGGGCGGACATTGGCCTTGCATGTATATCAGCTCTCCAGTCAAGGGCATTTTACAGACCAAGCCTATGCCACCGCCGTTATACTGCTTCTCGTCGTCTTTGGAATCAACTATCTCTCGTCAACGGTCGAACGTAAGTTTATGCAAAAGCTGAGGTGACGCTATGAGTAAATATTTGCTTAACAATGTTAATTTGTGGTATCATGATTTTCAGGCTTTAATGAATGTTAACATAGACATCGAAGCCAACGAGGTCACCGCGTTTATTGGGCCGTCGGGCTGCGGCAAATCCACATTGATCAAAAGCCTTAACCGTATGAATGATTTGATTGAGGGTTGCCGGATCACTGGAGAGTTTTTGCTTGACGGCGAGGACATCTACGGCAACATCGACGTCAACATGCTCCGCAAACGGGTGGGCATGGTGTTCCAAAAGCCCAATCCGTTCCCCATGAGCGTCTATGACAATATCGCTTTTGGCCCGCGCACCCATGGCATCAAAGGTAAAGCTAAACTGGACGAGATTGTGGAAAAGTCCCTCCGTGACGCGGCAATTTGGGAGGAGTGCAAGGACCGGCTGAAAAAGTCCGCGCTGTCTCTCTCGGGCGGCCAGCAGCAGAGACTCTGCATTGCGCGGGCGTTATCAGTTGAGCCGGAAGTACTGTTGATGGACGAGCCGACCAGCGCTCTCGACCCAATTTCCACCGGCAAGATTGAGGAACTTATGAACGAGCTGAAAAGAGAATATACTATTATCATTGTTACACATAATATGCAGCAAGCGACGCGCATATCAGACAAAACAGCGTTTTTTCTGTTGGGCGAAATGATAGAGTTTGGCGGGACGGAAGAGGTCTTTTCAAATCCGAAAGATAAGCGCACCGAAAACTACATAACAGGACGGTTTGGTTAACCAGATGGCCGGAGAATGGAATCCCGGGGGCACGGAGGCAGCGCCCCCGCATTGACCGTCAGGTCACCTGACTCCCCGAACCCCCGGTCTATTTGCAATATTGCAATATTTATGAAAGAGGGGTATAGTAATGTCTATAAGAGCGCGTTATGAGAGAGAATTAAAAGGCGTATTCGATAATTTGGTATTGATGTGCCGGCATATCGAATTAGCCATTGAAAAATGCGTCAAGGCTCTTGTCGAACGGGACTTTGAGCTTGCGCGAGAAGTCTATGAGGAAGATAAGCTAATTGATAAAATGGAGCGCGACATAGAGCAGAGCTGCTTAAAAATCCTTATGATGGAACATCCCGTAGCGAGTGATTTTCGTGAGGTGTCAGCGGCGCTTAAAATGATTACTGACTTAGAGCGTATTGGTGACCAAGCGCGGGATATAGCCGAAATCACAATGCAGTTCGGTGATGAGAAGTATATCAAGAAGATGGTGCATATCCCGAAGATGGCGGTCATCGTTATCCAAATGGTCAAGGACGGCGTACAGGCATATATAAACCGCGACCTCGCGCTTGCCCGCTCACTTGATAAAACCGACGATAAAGTTGACGAACTATTTAACATCGTTATGAGCGACCTTACTGCGCTGATCAAGAAAAACCCGGACAATGCCGAGCAAGCGATCACATTTATGATGATTACCAAGTATTTGGAGAGGATCGGTGACCATGCCGTTAACATAGGCGAATGGGTCGAATACGCCATCACAGGACACCATCCCAAAACGTAGAGAGGGGCAGGAGCGACCCCCTCTGGAGGGGGTATTATGAGGGCACGGGGGCGGAGCCCATGTATTGCCCGGCAAGCCCCCAGTATGTAGGATAGGGCTAGAGAAAGACAGGTGCTAATTATGAAACAGACAGTCTTCGCAGTCGAGGACGACGCAGCATTACAAGAGTTGTATATGTATTCACTGGAAAACGAGTATAACTGCCATTGCTTTGATAAAGGGGAGGCATTCTTTGATGCGCTGTCAAGTAATATCCCCGACTTGATTCTTCTTGACATTATGCTGCCCGGCGACGATGGATTTGCGATTTTATCCCGTTTAAAAGCCGGTAAATCGACATCCCATATCCCGGTTATCATGGTGTCTGCTAAAGGCGAGGAAATATCTAAAGTCAAGGGGCTGAACATGGGCGCGGACGATTACATAGCCAAGCCGTTCGGGGTCCTAGAACTTGTAGCACGGATAAAAGCAAATCTCCGTAAAAATAATAAAGCAACGGTTGTAAGTGTTAATTATAAAGACATTGTTATAGATTTATCAAAGCATCAGATTATCGTAAACGGCAATCTAATTCAAACAACGCTCAAAGAATACAATCTGTTGTGCTTACTATGTGAAAACGCAGAAAAAGTACAGGAGCGCGAGGTTATTTTTAATGAAGTATGGGGAGATAATTTCATTGGCGAAACCCGAACGCTTGATATTCACATAAAGGAACTGCGGAAAAAGTTATCTGAGGTTGGGAGTGAAGCCGCCATCCAAACCATTCGAGGGGTAGGGTATATGCTAACATGAAAAAACGACTGTTTATCTATACAACACTCATTATATTTACGGGACTTTTATGCTTTTTCGCCGCGTCTGTTTATATTACGCACACGAATAACTTGAACATTGCCAAATATACGGTCATAGAGACGGCGCGAATCTGCGCGAATTTATATAACAATGATATTGATGTTTCCGCATTTGTCAAGGTTGGCGGCGATACGAGAATCACAATCATTTCACCGGACGGTGCGGTATTGGCTGACAGTCGCCCGCTTGACGTCGGAGCGATGGAAAACCACCTAAACCGCCCGGAAATACAGGCGGCATTGAGCGATTTTCCGACTGCGCATATCCGCTATTCCGATAGTCTCGGCGTTGATTTTATATACTACGCCTTAAAGGTGATCAGCGGTAATAGTTATGTGTTCATACGCGCCGCAATTCCTGTTGCAAAAATCGACGCATATCTGTTCCAATCGCTGCCGCTGCTTATTATGATACTGTGTATCGTCACTCTGTTCTGTTTCGCGTTTTCCCGCGGTATGATAGGGAGGATTATAAGACCGTTTGGATCGGTCGAGCAAAATTTACGGCTGCTCTCAAGCGGCGAGTATACACCTGAGCTTGCTTCCGGGAGCTACGATGAGATAGATGCAATTCTCAAGGGCATCGACGAAGTCGCGCAGGTTTTACTGCTCAGCATGACAGCCCTGAGGGAAGAAAAGACCAAGGCTGAATATATTCTAAATAATATCGGGGACGGGATCTTCGCCGTCGATGTTAACAAAAACATTACATTGATTAATAACGCCGCGCTTGATATTTTCAATGTCACACCGGACATAGCCGGTAAGAACTTGAATTATCTCTGTTTCGATAAGGCGCTGGGCGATGCAGTGGATGATTGTGTGCATAACGAAAAAGCCACCTTTTTTGAGATGACGCACAACGGCAGAATATACATTGTCACAGTGAAGATACTTCCTGGAACTATACTGACGATGGTCATACTATCGGACGTCACGGACAACCGTAAAAATGCGAGTCAGCGGGAAGAGTTTTTTGCCAATGCCTCCCACGAGCTGAAAACCCCCTTAACAGCCATCAAAGGGTTTAACGAATTGGTGGCACTCAACAATAAAGACAAGAATATCTGTAAATATATCGACAGCATCACCAGAGAAACAGACCGTATGCTAACGTTGATTGGTGATATGCTCAAACTGTCTGAACTTGAAAACACGCAAGACATAAATCCCGAATCCGTATCGCTGTATAAAACAGCGAACGAAGTGCGTGGGGTTTTGTCTGCCGCAATCGATGAAAAAGCTATTAACTTTGAAATAATCGGCGACGCTGCGGTGAGCGCAGAGCCGGGGCATGTTTATGAGCTGATGAAAAACCTGATTGAGAACGCAGTGCGTTACAACAATCAGGGGGGGCGGGTATCGGTCACGATTAAAAGAGATAGGGAGAGCGTATGGTTGGTTATCTCCGACGACGGCATCGGAATTCCGACTGAGGAGCAAACGCGGATATTCGAGCGATTTTACCGCGTGGAAAAGAGCCGTTCTCAGAGAAACGGTGGCACAGGGTTAGGGTTGTCAATTGCTAAGCATGTCTGCGCATTACATGGGTGGAGGCTGTCGTTGAAGAGTAAACCCAGCGTGGGGACTGATGTAACAGTGGAGGTTACTCAAGTAAGACACATTGACAAAAACCCTGAAATATGAACACTTGAGACAAGCCGCAAAAGGTTGCGGGAGAGAAATCTGACCCTCATAACCCAAAGGTCAAAGGTTCAAATCCTTCTCCCGTAATCAAACCCCTTGAAGCTAGGAATTTGAGTTTCAAGGGGTTTTTGTTTTGGAGTAAGCGTGGCTGGTGGAGGATACAGTGTGTTGTTAATCGCATTCAATTATCGAAATGTGGAATGTCGAAAAAACTTGTTTTATTGTTTTATTTGTGATATTCTGTAGGCGGATCAATCATTATATGCGATGTAATTTGAAGATACAAGGTAGAAAAATCGATTTAAATCACATAATATTTGGAGGAATTTAATGTGAAACCTAGAGTTTTTGTTAGTTCTGCATTTTATGACTTAAAGTACATTCGTGAAGATTTATCGAATTTTATTAAGGCACAATACAATTTATCCGTTTTTAAAAAGTCCGGAAAAAATGAAAGAAATCCATTTGATGCTTAGCATCCGCCCGTATTATATTTGTATTTTTCGTTTTAACCATGTATCTGAAAAAGACATAACAATCGTATAATAAAAGCCATCGTCGATTACTCACATTATCCATCATAATGTAATGGTTATAAAAAATCCATATTGCCTCCTAAAACCAACACCAAAAGACTGCCGGAGATGGCAGCCTATTAGATATTGCTATAAATTCACGGAGCCAACAAAGAATTGAAAACAGTCTTTGCAGCCTCTTTCTCCAACGGCTTTGTCAAAAAGTATTTAGCGCCCATCTGCAGCGCTTCAGCGATCAACTTCTCTTTCCCGACAGATGATATGATAACAACATTAGCGTCAGGATCCTTTTCAAGTATATGCCTTAAACAGTCAATGCCCCCCATAAGAGGCATGGTAACATCCAATGTGGCTATGTCCGGCTTATGCTGGACGTACATGTCATACCCTTCTAAACCGTTTGCCGCTTCGGCGACGACCTCGTGTCCGAACTCCTCGATCAGATTACTTATAAATTTCCGTGATACTCTTGAATCATCTACGATCAAGAATTTAGCCATTATTTTTACAACCCCTTTGAAGTATTATTTTTGAATATATAAGCAAAACTTTCCGAAGGATAGGTCAAACGGGAAAACAATCACTTCCTGGCTTGACGGCGGTTCTGTAAAAAACCCGGGCGGCTCAATATCCAACTCCATAGTCCCGCTATTAGACAATTCCGATACCAGCATACCGGTAACGCAATTCAAAAATTCGGTCAATGAATCTTCGGCATCCTCGTCAAAGGTGTCGAAAGAATCTTTAGCATAGCTTTCCGCAAAACATTTCGCCGAAAGCTCGTTCGCTGAAGAAAACGCAAAAACAGCCGTTGCATCGCCCGCGGTCTTTTGAACAGCTAGATACTTAAGTGAATTAAGTTTCGCGGTATATGCCTTTTTGACAAGCACCTCTCTGTCGATAAGACGAATAACAAGTGTGATAAACAGTTTGGTATACTCGCTCATTAGGAGGTCGCCGCAATCGATACCGGCTATGTGCAATATGTATGTGCCGGCATCATTGGCCAAAAGTTTGTCAAATGTTTCATCGTCAACACCGAGCGACAACTTAAAGTCGTCAAGGGCGCGATCAAATTGTGCGGCGTCCATAATCTGCTTATCGCAAATGATCTGCTTCAGTATAATATGCTCACGGGGCTGTTTTTTCAACAAATACATAACCTGCTCATCAGTCAGATAACCTTTTTGAACAGCAATGTCGCCAAAACGCGCATTTAAGGAGGCTTGCAAGCGATTCACAGTTTCAACCTGCTGCGAAGTCATCAGATTCTCCTCTTCCGCCAGCACGCCGATTCTGATCCTCGTGTTTTTTTGAGCATCTAAAACCTCTCGTGCCTGTTCGGGCGTAAGGATATTTTTTTGAGACAGTTTGGAAACGAAAATTTGATTAAACATATGATTCGATCATCCCCCTAAATTGAAAATGGCAAGTCCATGCCTGTCATCAAGTATAGCATATCCTAATAAAAAAATCAATGAAAAATTGGTATTGACATATCGCTTTATATCTGCTATACTGGCTAACAACTCTTACGAAAGGGGCAAGCGCTATGATTAGATACACAAACAACTATCATTTTGATACCACTATGAAGTCTGCGAATCCGAAAGGAAAGATCAGGCTTAGTCCTTTTTGTTTTTGTAAGGGTTAGAATCAGGGTATCAACTTATAAAACCATCAAGCGGCTAAGGGCTTATTAGAAACCTTAGCCGCTTTTATATTTAGGAAGAAAGGCGAGGGAAAGTCATGCTTGAGCAAATAAAAAACCATTACGAAAACTACGATGAGGACGGTCGGCTATTCCGCGACAAGGCCCATTTGCCGGAATACCTGACCACTATCCGCTATTTTGACCGCCTGTTCAAGCCGAAGAGCCGTATGCTCGACGCCTGTGCCGGAACAGGCAGATATTCGTTTTATCTGGCAGACAAGGGGCATATTATCACCGCTTGCGACCTTGTCGAGCATCACGTAAATATCATAAAATCTAATCCTGATACGGATAAGTTGGAAGATATAGCGGTTTGTAATGTGCTTGACCTGTCGCGGTTTTATGAAAATAGCTTTGATGTTGTGCTGTGTATGGGTGCAATGTACCATTTATCATCGGACGAAGAAAAAACAAAAGCGATTCAAGAATGTACAAGGGTGTGCAAGCCCGGCGGAATGGTCGTTTTGTCATATCTGAATTACTTTGCTGTTGTTGCCGCAGAAGTGCAAAATGGGCTCTGCAATCTTGATGATTTGTTGACGGCGTTTGAAGACGGAAGTGACTGTCTATGGAAAGCTACCATCCCGAATAAAATGGAACAGTATGTGAAAACCAGCGGACTTGAGATTTTACATAACATAGGCACAGACGGAATATCTTTTGTACTCTCGGAAAAAGTGAATGCCGCAACCGACGAGGATTTTTATAAGTGGATGGAATATATTTATAAACACTGCGAAGAACCTAGTATATTGGGATACAGTATGCACGGATTATTGATAGGGAGGAAAAGATGATGGACGAAATCACCAAAATCGTACGCGACTTTTACAATGAGAGTGTCGAATACGAATACAACCGTATAGCAAACCGGCCGGAGTTTCTGCTGACCTGCCGTATGCTTGACCGTTACATAAAGCCCGGTGATAAAGTGCTGGACATCGGCGGCGGCCCGGGGCGCTATTCGCTTTATCTCGCGGGGAAAGGCTGTGATGTCACTCTGTTTGACTTATCCCCTGAAAACACGGAATTTGCGGCAGAACGCGCCGCAGAGCAAGAACTGACCGTAAAAACAGTAACAGGTGACGCGCGTGAAGCCGACAAGCTGGTAAGCCAGACGTTTGACCATGTTCTGCTCATGGGGCCGTTGTATCATCTGCTGGAGGAAGCGGATAGAGTGACCGCCGTCAACGCGGCGCTGCGGCTGCTAAAACCGGCTGGACTGCTATTTGCTGCGTTTATCCACATGGGCGGTGGGTTGGTCTTTCTGCTGCGGGAAATACCGGAATTGCTCATAGACCCAGATGAGGAGCGCTTCATCACACCGTTTGTCGAAGGCAAAAGCTATGGCGGCGCGGCATTCACACAAGCGTTCTTTATTAATCAGAACGAAGTTCTGCCGTTTATGGCACAGTTTCCGTTGGAAAAACTGCATCTGTTCGGTCAAGAGAGTATCCTTGCTCCAAATGAGCAAAATGTTATGAAACAGCCGCCGGAAGTTATTGCGGCATGGCTCGGCCTTGCTGAAAAAATGTGGGAAAAAGAGGAGTATCTCAGTTGGTCAGAGCATTTGATGTATGTTGGGAGGAAAGAGTAATGAACCACACAGGCACACAAACCATAACCACAGACCGCTTAATTCTGCGTCGTTTTACGCTTGCCGACGCTGAGAGTGTCCGGCGCAACTGGGCGGGTGATGAGCAAGTGCAGAACGATTACGGCGAGCCGGCATATGAGACGCCGAAAGCAGCAAGAGAGTTGCTTGAGCGGTATATTAATGCCTATGAGAAATCGGAAATCTATCGATGGGGTATATTTCTTAAAAATGAGAATGACAATTGCATCGGTCAAGCGGCGTTTTTCATCGTGGACAGCAAGAACGAGTTTTGCGAGATCGAATATTGTATCGGCAGGGATTATCAGAACAAAGGCTACACCACGGAGGCTGTCAAGGCGATAAAGGCATACGGCTTTGATACTGTGGGTTTTAACCGCATTCAGGTGAGTTGCCGCCATGTGAATATCCCGTCAAAACGGGTAATCGAAAAGTGTGGTTTTACATACGAGGGTACACTGCGGCGGTTTTTCAACCACTTAGGAGAGTTCCATGACCGTCTGTATTATTCGATGTTGAGTGACGAATGGGTGGATCAAAGAGAAATTACGTATTACAATTCTCTGCCATTTGAGTTTGATGACTTTATTGAACTGCCGGAACTGCATGACGGCACAATCTATCTCGTCTGTACTGAGAAAAGACCGGCAATGCCCGAAAAGAAATGGGTTCCTGGTTATCATTTCGCAATTTGCAAAGGCGGCGAGAAAGCTGGTTATATCGACTTGCGAATCGGCTATACAGACGGTTTATACTACGGAGGTCATATCGGCTACGGCATTGACGAAAATCATCGCGGTAACGGATATGCCGTCCGCGCTTGTCGGCTGCTGAAACCTGTCGCAAAGGCTCACAAAATGACAAAGCTGCTTATTACCAATAATATAACAAACACAGCGTCACAGCGTGTTTGCGAGAAGCTGAGAGCGCGGTTTGTGCGAATTGTCCGCCTGCCGGAGTGGCATGACTTATATAAAAATGGTGCTAGGTTTGCTAATATTTTTGAATGGAGTATGGAGTAAATGATGGATACAAGAGAAGAAAAGGCGCGTGATTTGTTTGCAGATGGTTATAATTGCGCTCAGGCCTTTGCTCTCTCATTCTAACAGCTTAGGCAACAAAATGGCAAAAGGCATGGCTGGAGGTCATGACCATTACCAAATATATTGTAACAGGAGGAAATAACTATGAATCTAAACAATGAAATCACTGAACTGCTAAACCAGCACGGCTGCAATATCGTCGGCTTTGCCGACCTGCGTTGTCTGCCTAGCGAAGCACGGCAGGATTTCGATCGAGCCATTCTGATTGCGCTATCTTTTACAAAAGAAGCCATGCTAGAGAACAAAAATGGTTCGTCGCAGAGGTATTCCGTCGAACACGCGCCGCAGTCAAAAAAGCTGAAGAAACTCAAAGAACTGACCGCTGATTTTCTTACCAACAGAGGCTATGACGCGCTTCTGAATACTCCGTCTTTTGTAGCAGATGACGATAATTTGCGTTCGTTATTGCCGCTGAAAACCATTGCTACACTGGCAGGTATCGGTTGGATAGGAAAAAACGCGATGCTTGTAACTAATAAGGTTGGATCCGCACTGAGAATGACCGCCGTTCTGACCAACGCACCGTTTGATTGCGGAACACCTGTAACGAAATCCTTATGTCCCCCAGATTGTAAAATCTGTGCCGATGTCTGCCCCGGAAATGCGCCGCTCGGCGGTCTGTGGGAGGTAGGTATTGAAAGAGATAATTTCTTCGATGCTCATGCTTGTAAAAAAGCGGCGATGGCTCGTGCGAAAACTATGTTAAATATTGAGGCATCCCGCTGCGGGTTGTGCATATCAAGTTGCCAGTTCACGAAAAGAGGGCTGGGGTATGAGTAAGGCAGGTGCCCTGCCGGGCAATGCGGGGGCACTGCCCCCGAACCCCCAGATTGCCGAGTCCATACACATTCGTCGAGCCGTGTCCGGCGATAGTGACGGGGTTATCAGGTTGCTTTTACAAATAGCAGACCTGCACCATAAGGGCAGACCGGACATGTTTAAAGCGGGCAGTCAGAAATATACCAAGGATGAGTTTGAAGCTATACTAAAAGACGAAAGTCGTCCCGTATTTGTGGCAGTTGATGAAAGCAGAAACGTCTTAGGTTATTGTTTCTGTATTATAAACCGTTATGAGACTCACGCTGTTTACAGAGATCACAGCTCGCTTTACATAGATGATTTCTGCGTGGATGAGAACTGCCGCGGACAGGGTATTGGACATACACTGTTCGCGGCGGTCAAGGAATACGCCGATCAAATCGGCGCGCATGACATTGATCTAAACGTGTGGGAGTTTAACGAGGGCGCTGTGAAGTTCTATGGGAGCTGCGGGTTTGCGACCCGCAGCCGGAGAATGGAATTGATTTTGTAGCTTTGCTTTTTTTAACCGCAAACCAAAGTTTAATATAGCCAAACTCTCCATCGTCGTCAAATGTCAGCCAAAACTGCATATTATTACCATTCACAAAATCCATGTCATAATGTGATGTTTCGCTTATCGGCCAAAACCGTCTGATTGTTTATCACAACTTCTGCGTGAATATAAAAAGACTCATCTTTACTTTTGAAACAGGTTGCCAGCTTATCGTTGAACGCTTTGCAGTAAACGTCTGCGGCTTCCATACTGTCTTGTAGATATGCTTGAAATACCATCCTCATATTGAATTACCCCCTAATAAATTTTTCGATCTTCTTTTTCTGCGCCGATGGATTCAGCTTAAAGATCTGCTCTGTTATTTTTTCGGCGGCTTCATCAGCGCTTATACCCACCGCTTGCTCGAATACATCTTCGCCCCAAAACAGCTCGGTCGTGCAGAACATAGTTGACGCCCAGCCGTATTCTCCTCCATTCTGCGAGATTTTGTGCTGCTTACCACACATGGTCAAATACAGCTTCATCTGCAATTCGGTCAGGGCGGCGCCAAACTTGGATTTATCCTCTCGTCCAAATCCTGCAAGCCGCTTAATCTCGTCTAATGGTAAGCTGTCGTTTTCGTACACCACATCATATATACGCTTAGCAAAATGGCTGACTGCACCGTCCGAGTAGGCGGTGCTGAACGGGCGGATACACTCCGCCTGTTCATTCCCGTCAGAGTAATCCCTCTTAAACGTCCTGCCGCGGCGCCGCGCCGCCAGAAAATACGGATACCACTCCTTAGTAATATACCCGGCTTTTTTGAAGAATACCTTAGAATAGGCGATGTCGTCACGTTCATCGAGTACGCGCGTGCGCCACTCCCACGGGTCTGTATCCGGGTCGCCCGTATGCCACACAATACCGGTTTCATCCTCCGCGCCCCAACCGTAGCGGAACAGCGCAAACACGCCGTCCTCTTTGCCGCCGACTGCGCCGGAAAAACCGGCGTCTAGCAACGCGGCGATGAAATCGTTATAATTTTTGATCATAGCGTCCCTGCCGCTTCTTGCCAATCGATAAAAAGTTTGTAGCGTTTCGTAGTGAATCTCAGCACGCAGTAGTTGGGGTCGTCCGGGCCGTTATAGTGCCCGCTGAGTCCGTCATACCACATTTCGCGTTTTACATCGTCCGATGTAATCACCTCTATCTCACCGACAAGGTTGATACAATGCTCGTCTGTACCGAAGCAGACGCTGGCGCGGTTGCAGTTTTTTATGCGGTTTGGCGTGTTACTTTCAAGACCGGTGGCGAATGTGAGCCAATTGATACCGTCAGCCTTTGACGGTGTTAAGACTGACGCGGTTGGGAAACCCTCCGCATCAATCAGCGAAAGGACGCAGATCTGTCCATTGTATTCGCCGCCTTGGACAGCGTTCTTCTCAACAATTTCTCCCGCTTTTTTAATGATTTCCTGATTCATGGTGTTCTCCTTTTTTAAAAATTCATTATTCTATCCAAATAGACTGATGTTCAGGTATGCCTTGCGAACGCAAATGCTTCAAAACCACTTTTAAAATTTAATTCCTCCTGTTATTCAACACATGACCTGACAAAATCAACAGGGTGTTGTGTCCTATCTACCGTTTCTTCAATGGAAAGCCCTTGCTTAAGAAAACGCCTTACCACGCTGCACATCGACTCCCCAACTTCGATAACATGATAGTCTAAATCATAAAAGCGAATTACGCGTTGCCCCCATGGATACTCTTTCACATCATGGACATAAACAATTTCCGGATGTTTTTTTAGATTTGCAACAAAACCATCAAGATTTTCTTCTTCAAAGTATAATTCAAAATTATTAGTTTTGTAAGTAACATCGTCGGGCGAAATGCCGATCAATTCAGCAAAACCTTGCTGCAGCGCCAAACCGCAGCTAAATGCAATATTCGTTCCGAAGTCAAACATAACCTCTAAGCCGAATAAATCCTCGTAGAACTTCCTTGAGACAGCAACGTCTTTCACCGATATTAACACACATGAGAATTTCATTTTATTAACCCGCCCTTTTCTTTTGCTCATTTTCAATAAATGTCGATATGGCATTCATACTCTCGGTGTTCACGGCAAACTGAAAACAGCTGTAGCGGCATTTTTGATAGCGGTCACCCCTAATATAGAAGTCATAGCCCATCGCACACTTCGGGTTGCACTCGGCAGGATTCAACATTCGTTTGCAGACAGAAGATTTTGCGATTTCTCTTTCCATAGTATCCGGTAAGCTATTCAAAAAGTCGGCGTGCTCACTGGCATTGTCGACATATATACGCGCAAAGAATCCGCTTTTGCGGAAGAAAAAATTGAGGATGCTCCGTTTGGTTTTAGGATACGAGTACGAAGCAAAGGGTCCGCTTGCCTTAAATTCGATTTTTAATTTATACCCGTCTGATATTAACCCCTCGTGTGCCTTCGATACAAAATCTTTGCATTCCGGCGATACTGCTGCAAGAAACTCCTCAAACGATACTGATTGTGCTGAACTCATATGATTCTTCCTCCTTAAAACTTTCCTTCTGCTAAAAACGGCTTACCGTCGATATATCTCCACTGGCGTACGCTGCGGACAGTAACTTTTACGATACACTCTTTCACATATGACGCATAATTCTTGAATGTCTCGGGATGTTTTTCTTTCATCAGCCGCACAAACAATTCATCACTCAGCGGATGCCCAAGCTCGGCCGCTGTCCCCTCGATATCATAGGTTCCGACAGACACTGCCACATTCGGGTTCTTCCTGATCTGCTGCATTTTCAGATAATCCGTGCCTGTCATAAAATAGATATCCAAACCATCGTTAACATGGCTCATGTACCGCGTCGTCACCCTATTATCTGCACAGGTCGCAAACAGCAGCACTTCTTTCTTCTCAAGAGTGCGAATGACATCCTCTTTATCGACCGCACATGTTCCGATTATTAATTTTTCCACAATTATTGCCCTCCTTGTCATGTTTATTATATCCTATCACACCAAACACGACAACAGTATGCCGTGTTTAATTATATCTCGACAAAATATTTTCAGCAGCAGCTTTTACATCATCCGCGATGTCTTTCGGCTCTAATACCTTAACCTTGCCGCCGAAGCCAAGCAGCCAGTTTATCATAAAATCCCTGTTAGTATAACCGACTTCCAAACTGAGTAAGCCGTTCTCCGTCTCAGTATAGCAATTTAAGCCATAAGTTTCTATAATTTGATACTTTACTGACGGGTCGAACAGCATGACGAGCTTTTTATCATCGGGATAGACCGAGCTCAAATTCCGCCTTTCGGGTGGTATTTCACGAGGAGTAAAGCCATCGTCACACAGCGTCAAATTCCACAGCCGCTGCAATTTGAACATCCGCCAGTCTTGACGCTCCAGGCAAAACCCGAACATATACCACGCCGTCCACTGGAAGATAACGAAGTGCGGCTCAATGTGCCGTCGGGATTCGCCTTTTTCATAGTAATAGTCAAACCCAATAAGCCGTGTTTCAAGTATGGCACGTTTTATCAGTTCAATCTTTTCGGTAAGTTGTCCTTTATAGTGTGAGGCTAGGTCGATGATAATAGGCTCGCGCATGGAGACGACCGCGTTACCGGCGTGGAGTTTATCCAGAGTGCGCTCGACATTCGACCGCTCCGACACACTGCCGATACCTTTCAGCGCGGCAATAATGCCGGACAGCTCATCTGTGGTCAACACACTTTTGTCCAGTTTAAACCCCTCGGCAATCGCAATACCTCCGCCAACCCCCTGATGGGTAACTATGGGAATCCCCGCTTGACAGAGCGCGTCAATATCGCGCCCGATGGTACGGCGATTGACCTCGAATCTCTCGGCCAGTTCCGGCGCGGTCACGCGGTCATTTTGCAGCAGGACGGTGAGAATACCTAGTAAACGGTCAAGTTTCATGCGCGTAACCTCCATTATAAATCCATTATACCACAAAAACACGACAACAGTGTGTCGTGTTTATAATAAATATATTGATATTATTTCTACATAGTGTTATCCTATTAAATAACACAGGAGGTATTCGCTATGAAAATTCTAGTAACAGGCGGGGCGGGCTATATCGGAAGCCATACATGTATCGAGTTGATAGAGCAGGGCTATGATGTTGTTGTTCTGGATAACTTCAGCAACAGTAAACCGGAGGCGGTAAAGAGGGTCAAACAGTTGTCAGGCAACGACTTCCTATTTTATCAGGCGGACGCGAGGGATGAGGCGGCGCTGGACGAGGTGTTCCAAAAACATCCGGATATCGGTTGTGTCATCCATTTTGCCGGATTAAAAGCTGTGGGGGAGTCCGTCAGTTTTCCGCTTATGTATTACGCCAACAATTTGCAATCTACTATTACGCTCTGTGAGGCGATGAAGCGTCACAGCGTAAAGAAGTTTATTTTCTCATCATCCGCCACGGTGTACAGCGGCGATAACGAAATGCCGCTTACCGAGGTGTCTAAAACCGGCAACTGCACAAACCCGTATGGATGGACTAAATATATGTGCGAGCAGATATTAAGGGATACCGCGGCGGTGAATCCTGACTGGTCTGTTGTTCTTTTGCGCTACTTTAACCCGATCGGCGCACATTCAAGCGGTCAAATCGGCGAAGACCCAGCCGGTATACCCAACAATATAGTGCCTTTTATAACTCAGACCGCTGTAGGTCGGCGGGATTGTCTGTCTGTTTTCGGCACGGATTACCCCACACCTGACGGTACGTGTATCCGTGATTACATCCATGTTAGCGATTTGGCGAAGGGTCACGTTGCGGCGATTCGGTACTGTGAAAAGCATAAAGGCGCCGAAGTGTTTAACCTCGGCACCGGACGCGGAACAAGTGTGCTGGAAATGATAGCGGCGTTTGAATCAGCGACGGGTATTAAAATACCCTGTAAAATTACAGAGCGCCGTCCCGGTGACCTACCCGAGAGTTATGCCGCAACAGACAAGGCGGCGACCGTGTTGGGCTGGAGGGTTGAAAAAAATATCGCGGACGCTTGTGCGGACAGTTGGCGTTGGCAGAGCAGCAACCCACATGGGTATGGGGAATAGTGAAATAAGAATTGAAACCGCTGGAAACAAAATGTTTCCAGCGGTTTTTTATTGGTGATAGTAAAACTATAGGGGTTTCCAAGAAACTGTGCAATTATTTGGGCGGCTTATGCAAAGCGGCTGCCTTTCTTATAATACATGCAGAGTAGTTACCGTAAGTCCGTCTTCAAAAAGGGTTGGGCTGTCCCTTCCTGCCGCATTTATAACTTAATACTTCCTTGTCGGTGGGTGCGGATCCGATGATAACGACGCTATTAATTCCATAACGGTTCATCTGCTCCTTTTTCTGGCTCTTTTATTCCGATTTTTGTTGTTTTTTGTCAAATATACATTATAATAATAAAAAATGCAAAGCAAAAACAAGAACACTATTTACTTGTCTCGCTGTTATCAGTATTAACAATGTTGGGGATTTTTAAGCTGGGGCAACGCGCGAATCTTTAGCTAAGCGCATACCCGCAGCCATGCAGGAGTACCGCCAAAAAATTGGGAGCAGGAGGTGATATCAACGGGCGCTGTCAAAAAGAAATAGAACACAAGGGGGTGATACCAAATATGTCAACAGGCGAATAGTCCCATTCAAAATATAAAACAAAAATTTAGGAGGAATAAAAAATGACTTTGTTTAAAAAAAGTAAAATGCGCCATGTATTGGCTATGCTTCTTGTATTTGCGGTTATTCTATCGGTCTTTCCCGTATCGGTACCGGTTAGTGCGGTAAGCAATTTGCCCCGTAATATCGCTATTGGTTATTGGGAAAACTGGGGCACCATTCCCCTTCGCGATGTTGATCCCAGATGGGATGTTGTCAATATTTCATTTGCAATCACAGATTCGTCAAATAGGGTCGCAATATTAAGCTGGATGAGGTTCCCTGATGCCGAATTCATGGCGGACATCAAATTCTGCCAGGCACGCGGCCAGAAGATTGTTCTTTCACTTGGCGGTGAAACCGGACATGTTGTACTTAACAGTCTTGCGGACAGGGATATTTACTATAACTCCCTTGTCGCACTGATTGACAAATACGGCTTTGACGGTGTTGATGTTGACTTTGAAGGGCAAACCCTCCGTGATATGAAGCCGACCGATACCCTTGCAGGCGGGACGGCGATGACCAACCATATAGCAGATATCCTCCATCGTCTGAAGACCAAATACGGCCCGAACTTCATGATCACGATGGCCCCGGAACATCCCTATGTACAGGAAGGCTCTCTAAACGGTTGGGCAACAGGCGGTTACCGTGGTACATATCTTCCCCTCATCGACAAGTGCCGCGACATCATAACCTTTATTCATCCTCAGTATTATAACAATCCAATTAACTATCCCGCAATCGGCGCCCACGGCTATAACGCCAACAGCTACTACCGTCTTTCAAAAATGCTGATTACAGGCTTCCAGACAACAGATCCGGTGGGAAGCTACTTTGCGGGACTGCGTCCGGATCAGGTTGCCTTTGGCGTACCCTGCGCTTCAAGCGCGGCCGGCTCGGGCTTTTCCTCTATTAATGACTACTCCCAGGCGCTGGACATGCTGATTCAGGAGTATCCTACATTCCGCGGAGCTATGACCTGGAGCCTGAATATTGATGCAGGACAGAACTATGCTTTTCTCAATGCCATGAAAAATGTTATCGCAAAGTATAATACGGGAGTGGCCATACCCAATATCACCGGTCAGCCAACCGACAGAACAGTAACCATTGGGGGAACAGCAGCATTATCAGTAACAGCCAATGTGCCGAGCGGAACCCTCAGCTACCAATGGTTCCAAAACACCAGTAAAACCAACACCGGCGGCACTGCCATTTCCGGTGCGACAAGCGCAACCTACAATGCTCCTACAAGCGCAGCCGGCACAAGACACTACTACTGCGTTGTTACCAACACAGTCGGCAATCAGACAGCCACGGCAAGAAGCAACGCGGTATCAGTTGTAGTAAACGCACAGACCGTTAACGCCCAAACGCCCAACATCACCGGTCAACCAACCGACAGGACGGTGACCATTGGGGGAACGGCAGCATTAACGGTAACAGCCAATGTCTCACAGGGTACACTCAGCTATCAGTGGTATTCGGTTTCCAGCAAAGTTAATACTGGCGGCACCGCTATAAGCGGCGCGACAGGCGCAACCTACAATGCTCCTACAAGCACAGCCGGCACAAGGTATTACTACTGCGTTGTCACCAATACCGACAACTCGGCAATAGGTAATAAAACAGCAGCAGCAGCAAGCAACGCGGTATCGGTAACGGTGAACAACCAGACACTCCCTCCTCCTTGGGTGCAGCCGTTTGGCGGACATGACGCTTACCCCATGGGCGCTGAAGTTTTGTATAATGGACAGGTGTGGGTCTCCAACATTAACGGTAACGTGTGGGCACCGGGTGTTTACGGCTGGAGCTTGAAATAATCTCAAAAGAAATAAGCCGGAGGCGTAATTTGATTACGCCTCTAGGCGAATAATTCCATCCCAATATAAATCAAAAAATTAGGAGGAATTATAACCCCCTGTATTGCAAGAAAAGGCACAGGCACGAAAAGATTCTTGTGCCTTTTTTATAGGAAATGCGCGGAAGCACGCAAACAAGACTTAAACTTAAATATGAAAGGAATAAATAAAAATGACTAGAAAAACATTGAAAAAACTCGTAAGCTTATGCCTTATTCTTACACTGTTGATAGGTATCACTCCTTCCCTGTGGGGAGTTAATGCGCTAGGCGCAGCCGACATCCCGTTTGTATCTGTATCGGCGGGCTTCTCACATACAGTTGGCATCAAGGCCGACGGCAGCCTCTGGGCTTGGGGATACAATTGGAACGGCGAGCTTGGCGATGGAACCAACACTAGCCGGCATATGCCTGTGCAAATTGGCACGGCGACAGATTGGGCAAGGGTAGCGGCTGGTGGCTATTACACAGTAGCCATCAAGACCAACGGTAGCCTCTGGGCTTGGGGATACAACTGGTACGGTTCGCTTGGCGATGGAACCTACACCGACCGAAATGCGCCTGTGCAAATCGGAATGGCAACAGACTGGGTCAGCGTGACGGCGGGCAGCTTTGACACATTAGCCATCAAGTCCGACGGCAGTCTCTGGGGTTGGGGCAATAACGGTCACGGTCAGCTTGGCGATGGAGCCAGGTACCGCCAGAATACTCCTGTGCAAATCGGCACGGCAACAGATTGGGCAAGCATGGCTTCAGGCGGCGCACACACAGTAGCCATCAAGACCAACGGCAGTCTCTGGGCTTGGGGATACAACGGCCACGGCCAGCTTGGCGATGGAACAACAGTCATTACCCGAAATGTGCCTGTGCAAATCGGCACGGCAACAGATTGGGCAAGCGTGGCGGCGGGCGTCTATCATACAGCGGCTATCAAGACCGACGGTAGCCTCTGGGCTTGGGGAGATAATTACTTCGGTTCGCTTGGCGATGGAACCACGATCCAACGAAATACGCCTGTGCGAGTTGGCACGGCAACAGATTGGGCAAGTGTGGCGGCGGGCAACTATTGCACAGTGGGCATCAAAACCGACGGCAGTCTCTGGGCTTGGGGTTCGGGTCATCTTGGCCAGCTAGGCAATGGAACCACGACCAACACATATGCGCCTGCGCAAATTGGTACGGCAACAGATTGGGCAAGCGTAACGTTGAGACACTTACACACAGTGGCACTCAAGACCGGTGGGAATCTTTGGGCTTGGGGGTACAATTACGGCGGCCAGGTTGGCGATGGAACCACGAACGACCGATATGCTCCTGTGCAGATCTACCCGGTATTTATTCCTGAATGGGTGCAACCGCTGGGCGGTCATGACGCTTACGCCAAAGGCGATAGAGTTTTGTATAATGGAATGGTGTGGGTTTCCGACATAAATGCTAACGTGTGGGCGCCAGGTGTTTACGGTTGGAGCTTGATATAACTCAATAAAGCCGGAGGCGTGTGACCACACCTCCGGCTCAAACGTTCAAACGCCCAATGTCCGTGGGAGTTGATCAGCTGACATAAGTACTTAGTAAAAATAATATTGATTAAAAAACCTTAGAAGCCTTGCGGCTCTAAGGTTTTCCACTGGCGCGAGTGATCTTTTTGCCGAATTGTGAAACCGCTATAATCATGTTTAAGGAATAAGCATGTCATCCATGATATGCTTTGGCGTAGTGACGTGAACATCGGTGTCACCATCACCAAGCTCACCATAATTATTGGTACCCCAAGCCCAAAGGCTACCGTCAGTACGAATCGCAATTGCATGGAATCGACCGGCTGAAACAGCCGCCATATCGTCCATTATTTTCACCGGGCTATGTTTGTTTTCTACAGCGGTACCGTCACCAAGGTTGCCCCTATAATTGTCACCCCAAGTCCACAAACTACCATCATTACGAATGGCAGTGGTATACCTGTAACCGACAGAAACAGACGCAACATCATCTACTATCTTCATAGGGGTGGGGCTATCTGTGGTAGGCAAATACGGTGCCAACGAATACAATATCGGTATACTTAAGAGGTATACCGATGACTATTATAAGTTATGCGCTCTCAAAGTAATTCGTAAAAAAGGATTTGAAGAAAAGAACCCCTCGGACTGAACTGCCCCTGATTGTACGGACTGTACAAAAGCCCCCCCTCGTAGGGAAAAAAGATTAAGTAAACTGGCGTCGTTTTTCGAGCGGCGTCAGTTTTGTCTTGAGTTGAATACGCTCATGAT
>Ga0123353_10000633_pt1 | contig 42953 bp, 34 predicted proteins | sample TergutLab28metaG_3_FD_92763 | JGI IMG/M metagenome (GOLD analysis project Ga0123353, IMG submission 92763) | Labiotermes labralis P3 segment gut microbial communities from Petit-Saut dam, French Guiana - Lab288 P3 | ecosystem: Host-associated > Arthropoda: Insects > Digestive system > Gut ... | reverse complement strand
CGCGGTCGGCGATCAGCGCGGCCAGCGGCGCGAGTTGCTGGAAGTCGTTGACGTGCGAGGCGGTGTCGCCGAGCCGTGTGCCGATCTTCAGCGCCTGGCCCGCCTCGCGATAGCTCTGCCGGGTCTCGGCCGTTCCCCGTGCGACACCGCCCACGGCGACGCCGTCGACGGACGTCCGGGAGCGCGCGAAGCGCTCCAGGCGGCGCAGGAGTTCGTCCCGTTCTCCGCCCTGGCCCACCGGGCAGGCGGCGACCACGCTGCGGTGCCGGGTCGTCCAGTACGCCGCCCGGGCCTCGCGGGCGAGCCCCGCGGCGAGTTCGTCGAGGGACAGCCTGGTGGTGCTCCGCGGCGCTTCGACCAGGACCACGCAGTGGTCCCGGGCGAGCGCGCCCGCCTCGGGGTACTGCTGGTGCTGCCCGGCGAGGACGGCCTCGAACAGCGCCGGGTGCCCCCGTTCCTCGCGCTGCGGATCGGGTTCGGGGGTTTCGGCGGCGTAGGCGCTCTCGGCCGCGGTGGTCAACCGGTCCACGAACTCGAGCATCCGTCTCGACAGCGGGGCCATCAGCTCCTGGTCGACCGGCAGTTCGAGGATCTCCTGCCAGACCGTGCGGGTGGCGATCCGGTAGGCGCGCAGCATGGCGTCCATGCCGACGCCCTGCAGCGCCCGGCGGCCCCGCGCCTCCAGTACCGGAGTGAGCAGGTCGTCGTCGATGGGCCGGTCGACGTCGAGCGCCTCCAGCCAGCACAGCAGTCCGGTCAGGGACACGGCCTTCATGTCCGCCAGCAGCACCGGATCGGTGACGACGGCGTACTGGGGGATCTCCGCCTGGTAGGCGAGGATCAGCTTGTCGGCCAGCGAGTCGGCGCGGGACCGGATCTGCTCGGCGATCTCCCGCAGCCGCGCCTTCTCCGGCGCCGACAACCGCAGGGGCGCCTCGTCCCCCGTCCCGCTGCCCTCGTCGTCGAGCGCCACCGCCATCGCCTTCTCAACCGATCCTGCGCCTGGTCCGGCGCCACCACCCTATCCGCGACGGCTCACCGGCCGGGGCCGCTCACGCCCCTGCCGTTGCACCGCGGGCGGAGGCGACGACCCGTACACCGCCCGCGGGCACCACGATCTCGTCCTCGTGCACCGACCCGTCCAGCAGGTCCGTCCCCGATCCGGCGACGACGGCGTCGTCCGCGCCGTGGTTGATGAGGAAGAGGTAGTCGCGGTCGGCCGCCCTGCGGATCACGGCGTCGAGGCCGGGCCGGTGCGGCACGGCGGTGGCACCGGAGCGCTCGACCAGCGCCGCCAGCAGCGCGGCGCGGGCCTCGGACTCCAGCTCCCCGCCGACGTACCACGCCTCGCCGGAACCGCGGGCTGCCCGGGTGACCGCCGGCAGTCCGGCGAAGTCCCCGCCGGCGTACGTGGCCTCGGCGACCGCGTCGGTGAGATCGATCTGCTCGTGCCAGGTCGACACCCGTCCGGGACCCGTCACCCCCTTGATCTCCACGGTTTCCGCGTCGAGCAGGGGCGCGAACTCCTCCACCCGCACGCCGAGCAGGTCGCGGAACGCCCCGGGGTAGCCGCCGAGCCGCACCCGGTCGAGCGGGTCGACGATGCCGGAGAAGTAGGTCACCAGCACGGTCGCCCCCGCCTCGGCCGCGGCGGCGAGGGCGCCCGCGTCCTCGTCGGAGACCAGGTACAGCATGGGCGCGACGATCAGCCGGTAGCGCGACAGGTCCGCGGACGGCGGCACGACGTCGACGGTCAGGCCGGCGTCCCGCAGGCTCCGGTACCAGCGCAGGGCGGTGTCCGCGTAGGAGAGCCCGTTGTGCGGATGGGACTCGCGGTCGGCCGCCCACCAGGCCTCCTCGCCGAACAGCAGCGCGCAGTCCGCGGCCGTCCGGCTGCCGAGCACCTCGGCGCAGGCCGCCAGGTCCGCGCCCAGGGCCTTCACCTCGTGGAACTTGCGGCTGCCGGCCCCGGCGTGCGGGAGCATCGCGGAGTGGAAGCGCTCGGGACCGGCCTGGCCGGCCCGCCACTGGAAGAAGCAGATGCCGTCCGCTCCCCGGGCGACGTGCGCGAACACGTCGCGCCTCAACTGCCCCGGGCGCTTGGCCGGGTTGACCGGACGCCAGCTCGTGGCGCCGGTGGCCGTCTCCATCAGCAGCCAGGGCGACCCCGTGGCCAGGCCACGGGCGCGGTCCGCGGAGAACGACAACTCGGCGTCGGCGTCGGGCGCCGGGCGCAGGTAGTGGTCGCTCGACACGAGATCCATGTCGCCTGCCCACGAGCTGTAGTTCATGTTCTTGCCCGCGTCGAACAGCACCATGTTCGTGGTGATCGGCACGTCCGGCGTGTGGCGCCGCAACACGGCGCTCTCGGCGCGGAGTTGCTCGCGCAGCTGGTCGGAGCTGAACCGGTCGAAGTCCAGCACCTGCGTGGGGTTGGAGTCGGTGAACGTGAGCCGCGGGGGCTGGATCTCCTCCCATGCCGAGTAGCTCTGGCTCCACACGCGGGTCGCCCAGGCGGCGTTGAGCGCGTCGAGGGAGTCTCCGTACCTCTCCCGCAGCCAGCCGCGGAAGGCCACCGCGCTCGCCTCGCCGTAGCAGCGCGAGTTGTGGCCGCCGAGTTCGTTGGAGACGTGCCACAGCGCGAGCGCCGGGTGGCCGCCGTAGCGGGCCGCCAACTTCTCGACCAGGGCGAGGGAGTGCTCGCGGAACACCTGCGAGGACGGCGACCACGCCTGGCGGCCGCCCTGGGACATGGTGCGCCCGTCGCGGTCGACGGGCAGCACCTCGGGGAACCGCGTGGTGAGCCAGGGCGGCGGGGACGCGGTGGCGGTGGCGAGGTCGACGGCGATGTCGTTCGCGTGCAGCAGGTCGAGCACGCGGTCGAGCCATCCGAAGTCCCAGCGGTCCGGGCCCGGTTGCAGCGCCGACCAGGCGAACACCCCCACCGTGACGAGGTTGACGCCGGCCTCGCGCATCAGCCGGGCGTCCTCGGGCCACACGCTCTCGTCCCACTGCTCGGGGTTGTAGTCGCCCCCGAAGGCGACCGGTTCGCCACCGAACCGGCCCGCCACGTTGGCGGGCCAGCGGATCCACCCATCCCTCACGTGCTCTCCTCCTGACTTCATTGTGCTGACGAGCAACCCTGCACCCCGGCCGCCGGCCGGTCCTGGACGGGTCCGGCGCCGCGGGCCCCGGGAACGTGTACGGCCTCGCGGGCGGCGGGGCCGTCGAGCCCCAGACCGTTGAGGACGCCCTGCAGGTACCCGATCGCGTGGGCCCGCCCGCGGCTGCAGTACGCCGCGGAGGAGGTGTCGCCCCAGGTGTCGAGGTCGCCGATCATCGCCGGGACGTGGTCGTCGATGAGGAAGCCGTCGAACCCGGCGGCCTCCAGGCGGCGGATCACCCGCGCCGGGTCGAAGTTGCCCTCGCCGAGGAAGCACTCGGTGAACCGCGGCACGGTGCCGCGCACGTCCCGGAAGTGCACGTAGAAGACCTGCGGACCGAGCAGGTCGATGACCTCGTTGATGCTCTCCTCGCCGGCCATCTCCGACACCGTGCCCAGGCAGAGGTTCAGCCCCCAGGAGGGGCTGCCGCCCGCCTGGGCGCGGGCGCGGGCGATGGCGGCGGGCGAGGTGAAGATCCGGGCGATGCCGCCGAGCGGCTGGTCCACGGGCGGGTCGTCCGGGTGCAGCGCGAGGCGTACCCCGGCCTCCTCCGCCACCGGCAGCACGGCGTCCAGGAAGTACTGGTGGTTCGCCCACATGTCGTCGGCGGTGATGGGCTCCTCGACGGGGTGGTCCGGGGTCAGCCGGTACCCGGCGAGCGCGTTGCCGCGGGAGACGTCCGCCAGGTCGAAGGTGGTCACCTTCGCGCCGCCGCGTCCCGCCGCCGCCATGTCGGTGCGCCAGACGTACGTGGCGAGGAAGTTGTAGCCGAGCAGGTCGATGCCCACCGCGGCGAGGTTGCGGATGGTCTTCCGGTAGTTCTCGATCTGCTCGTCGCGGCCCGGCAGGCCGCGCTGGATCTTCCAGAAGTGCGCGAGGGGCACGTTCTCGAGGCCGTCGATCGCGAGGCCGTCGGCGTCGCAGCGGTCGCGCAGCGCCCGCAGTTCGGACAGGCTCCAGTGCCCGTCCTCGCCGGGCAGCAGATCCGGTGTGTGCAACTGGACGCCGGAGAGCCCGAGTTGGTGCGCGAACGTGGCAACCCGGTCGTCGTAGGTGTCGATGTGGCCGAGGGAGAGTCGTATGGTCATGCCTGGCCGACCCGCAGGAGCTTCACGGTGATCCGTTCGGTGGTAGGGGGATGGTCAGCCGGCGAGCAGGCCGCCGTCGATGACCAACTCGGTGCCGGTGATGAACGTGGCGGCATCGGAAGCGAGGTACAGGGCCGCCGCCGCGACCTCGGTCGGGGTGCCCAGCCGGCCCATGGGCTGCCGGGCGACGAGCCCGGCCCGCGCCCGCTCCGGGTCGTCGGCCGCGGCGAGCAGCCGGCCCACCCACGGGGAGTCGACGGTGCCGGGGCACACGCAGTTGCAGCGCACGCCGGTGCCCGCGTACTGCACGGCGACCTGGCGGGTGAGGGCGATCACGGCGCCCTTGCTCGCGCAGTAGGCCGCGCGGTCCTTCAGCCCGACCAGCCCGGCGACCGACGCGGTGTTGACGATGGCGCCGTCGCCCTGGGCCAGCATGTGCGGCAGGGCGAGTTTGGTGCCGAGGAAGACGCCGCGGCTGTTGACCGCGAAGGTGCGCTCCCACTCCTCCAGGGTGCAGTCCAGCACGTCGGTGGTGGAGGAGGCACCCGCGTTGTTGCAGAGCACGTGGAGCGCGCCGGTCTCGGACACGGCCCGGTCCACCGCCGCGGCGAAGGAGTCGGGGTCGGTGACGTCGACCTTCAGCGGGGTGCTGCCCTCGGGCACGGCGCCGGGGTCGAGGTCCGCCGCGTACACCGTTCCTCCCTCTTCGACGAACTGCCGTGCCATCTCGCGGCCGATGCCGGAACCGGCACCTGTGACGAGAATCGTCCGTCCGGCGAACCTGCTCACGTGGGATCGTCCTTTCCGGGGCCTTCATCGGGCGTGCGGGATGCACGGGATGCAAAGGGGTGCGCGGGGCGCACGGTGGTGCGGGGCGTCCTGACCCCGCCGGGCCGCCGCCGAGGCGGCGTCTGCCCGGTCATTCGGTGAAGTAGTCCGGATACTGCGCGCACAGCGCCGGGACGCGTTCGAGCGCGCGCCTGGCGTGCCGGCTGATCAGCTCGCGCCCGCCCGCGAGGTCGCGGGCCTCCAGCGCGTCGACGATCAGCCGGTGCTCGTCGATCAGGTCCCGCATGCTCGCGGTGTCCGGCTGGGCGAGCCGGCGCAGCCGGTCGAGTTGGAGCTTCATCCGCTGCACGGCCTGCCAGGCGCGCAGGTACCCGCTGAGGGCGAACACCTCGGCGTGCAGGGCCTCGTCGGCCAGGAAGAACGCGTCGTGGTCGTCGGCGCGGTAGCTCTCCTCCTGCTGGTCCAGCAGGGCGCGCAGCCGGCCGACGTCGAGGGACGAGCTGCCGCACGCCGCCTCGAAGGCCGAGACCTCCAGGCTCTCGCGGACGAAGCGCGCCTCCTCCACGTCCCACAGGCGGATCAGCCCGACCCTGGTGCCGACCTGCGGCACGACGTGGACGAGGCCGGCGTCGGCGAGCCGGGCGATCGCCTCGCGCACCGGCGTCCGGCTGACGTGGAGGCGCTCGGCGATCTCCGTCTCGGACAGGGAGGAGCCGGGCGCCAGGTGCAGGGTGCGGATGGCGGACACCAGTTCGTCGTGGACGAGATCGGAGGTCCGGGTCCGCCGGCCGTCCCGGCTGATCGGCGACAGCACTCCGGCGGGTCCGTACGGCGCCTGATCCGGCATGCGCGCTGGTCGGGGAGCGTTCATGTCAGAATCCTTGCATGCCAGCGTACTTGTATGCAAGTATTCCCCGCCATCGGCCGGGCAGCACAAGCGCACCGCGCTGTAAGAGCAAACCGAGGGGACGTCATGATCAAGCGCAGGGCGAGGCTCACTGCCGCAGCGATCCTCGCTGCCACCACCATCATGCTGAGCGGGTGCAGCAGTAGCAGCAGCCCGACAGCTGAATCCAAGGGCCCGGCCGACATCACCTTCTGGGGCTGGGCCGCCGGCTACGACAAGTCCGTGGCCCTCTGGAACAAGACGCACCCGGACATCCACGTGAAGTACGAGGCCGTCACCAACGGCGGCGCCGGGGGCTACGACAAGATGCTCACGGCCGCCAAGGCCGGCAACGCCCCCTGCCTGGCGCAGGTCGGGTACGAGACCTTCTCCAGCTTCCTGGCCGCGGGCGTCCTCCAGGACGTCAGCACGTACGTCGAGAAGGACCGCGCGGAGTTCCCGAACTGGGTGTGGAACAACGTCGGCGTCGACGGCAAGGCCTACGGCGTGCCCGTGGACACCGCCCCGATGGCGATGTTCTACCGCACCGACCTGTTCACCAAGGCCCACATCGCCGTGCCGAAGACCTGGGACGAGTTCGCGGCCGCCGCGGCCGCCGTGAAGGCGGCGGACCCGTCCTCGCGGATCATGAACCTGCCCACCGACCCCTACCTGTACGCCGGTTTCGCCTGGCAGGGCGGCGCCCCGTGGTTCGGGGTGAAGGGCGACTCCTGGTCCGTGTCCTTCGACAGCCCCGCCAACCGCAAGGTCGGCGACTACTGGCAGGGCCTGTTCGACAAGGGGCTGCTCACCTCGTACCCGGCCTTCGACGCGTCGCTGTACTCCGCGTGGAGCAAGGGAACGGTCTGGGCCGAGGTCGGTCCGGTCTGGTCGGCGTCCCTGATCCGCGACAACGCGGCCGGTTCCACCGGCAAGTGGGGCGTCGCGCCCATGCCGCGCTGGGCCGGTTCCGACGCGGTCGGCAACTCCGGCGGATCGGCCACGGCCGTGATGAAGGACTGCGCGCACCCCAAGGAGGCGACCGAGTTCGCGATGTGGATGTCGACGAACAACGACTCCGTGTCGAACCTGATCGCGTCCGCGGCCATCCTGCCCGCGTCCAAGTCCGGGCTGGCCAACTCCGCGCTCGACGCGCCGCAGGCCTACTACGGCGGCCAGCGCATCTACCAGCTGTTCCGCAGCGAGTCCGCCAAGGTGAACGACGGCTGGGTGTGGGGTCCGATCATGTCGACCTCGGCGACGTCGCTCGGTGACGGTCTCGGCAGGATCCACACGAAGAAGGGGACCTACCAGGACGCCCTCGACGGTGCCCAGAAGAGCACCGTCACCGCCCTGAAGTCGCAGGGCTTCTCGGTGAGTTGACCATCCCCGGCGGGGGGCCGCGGTCCCGCGGCCCCCCGCTCCCCCGCACCCGTTCCTCCTCAGAGAAGGTGACCGTGTCCTCCGTGACGTCCGCCGTGACGAACCGCCGGCGCCGACTTCGCGAACTCCGCCGAGCCGCGCCCTTCGTCCTGCCCTTCCTCCTGCTCTTCGTCTGCGTCTACCTGATCCCCACCGGATACTCCCTGGAGCAGAGCTTCTTCGCCGTGAAGCGCTCCGGCCTCGGACTCACCGGTTCGCGGACGGTCTTCGCCGGCTTCGACAACTACGTCCAGGTGTTCCACGACACGGACTTCCTCGACTCCCTGGGACGGGTGGCCTTCATCGGCGTGATCCAGGTGCCGCTGATGCTCGCCATCGCGCTGGTGCTCGCCCTGATGCTGGACTCGGCGGCGGCCAGGGGCGGCCGCCTGTTCCGGGTCGCCTACTTCGTCCCGTACGGGCTGCCCGGCGTGATCGCCGGTCTGGTCTGGTCGTTCCTGTACGCGCCGTCGCTGAGCCCGGTCACCCGGCTGCTCGACTCGGCCGGCATCCACGCCAGTTTCGTCAGCGACGCGGCCCTGCCCTTCTCCATCGCGAACATCCTCACCTGGGCCTGGACCGGCTACAACACGATCCTGATGTACGCGGCCCTGCAGGCCGTTCCGCAGGAGACCATGGAGGCCGCCGCGCTGGACGGCTGCACCGGCTGGAAGGCCGCGCTGCTCGTCAAGGTCCCGCAGATCCGCCCGGCGCTGCTGATGACCCTGGTGTTCTCGATCATCGGCACGTTCCAGCTCTACAACGAGCCGGCCACCATGAAGTCGGTGGCACCGAACCTGTCGTCGACCTACACACCGATCATGGCCACGCTGCGGTCGGTGTCCTCGAACAACTTCAACTACGCGGCGACGCAGTCGGTGGTGCTCGGTGCGCTGATCTGCGTGCTGTCGGTCGCCGTCTTCCGGGCGTCGGCCAAGAGGACCGACTCATGACCAGCACGATGCACCCGCCCGCGCCCACCACCACGGCGAAGGCCGCGCCCCCGCCGCCGCGGCGGCGCTCCAAGGGCAGCCCGCTGACGACCGTGAACCCGGCGTCCCGGCTGTTCGTGCTGGCCGTCATGTCGCTCTTCGCGCTCTACTTCCTGCTCCCGGTGTGGTGGCTGATCGTGTCCGCCACCAAGGGCAGCGGGGAGCTGTTCTCCGGCAGCGGCTTCTGGTTCGGCCACCACTTCGCCCTCTGGGACAACGTGCAGACGCTGTTCCGGGCCCAGGGCGGCATCTACTCGCGGTGGCTGCTCAACTCGCTGCTGTACGCCGTGGGCGGCGGCGTCGTCTCCACGCTGCTGGCCGCCATGTGCGGCTACGCGCTGGCCAAGCTCCCCTTCCCCGGCCGCGAGGCGGTGTTCGGCACCGTGCTCGCCGCGGTGCTGCTGCCCGCGCCGGTGCTCGCCGTCCCGCTGTACCTGCTGTTCAGCCACACCGGGGTGGTCAACACCTTCTGGTCGGTGTTCATCCCGAGCATCGTCAGCCCGTTCGGCGTGTACCTCAGCCGGATCTACGCCGCGTCCTCGATACCGGACGCGCTGATCGAGGCCGGACGCATCGACGGCGCGGGTGAACTGCGCATCTTCGCCATGGGGATGAGGATCATGGCTCCCGCCATGGTCACCGTCTTCCTGTTCCAGTTCGTGGCGATCTGGACCAACTTCCTTCTCCCCTCGCTCATGCTCGCCAACAGCAGGCTGCAGCCCGTGACCGTGGGTCTCGTCGGCTGGCGCGAAATGCAGGGCTACCCCATCGGCTACGCCACCGTCGTCACCGGGGCGATGCTGTCGGTCGTGCCGGTCGTCGCCATGTTCGTGTCGCTGCAGTCGTTCTGGAGCAAGGGCCTGGTCGCAGGGGCCGTCAAGTAGTCAGTCAGTGTCAACGAAAGGATGCTCGATGAGAGTCCTGTACGGAGCCGTGGCGTCGCTGTGCGTCACCGTGCTTCTCGCGGCACCGTCCCAGGGTGCCGTCGCCGCCGACGACACGCCCGTCAACCTGCTCGCGGCGGACATGGACACCACGATGGACAGCGGCACCAGCCCCCTGACCCTGGGCAGCACCACCACCGGCGGTTCCCAGCAGATCGTGGACGTGGGCGGCGACAACGCCCTCGAACTGCGGGACGCCTCCCAGGGGGCCGCCCTCGCCAGCTACTTCTACCACCGCTTCTCCACCGGCTCGCTCAAGGACCGGATCAACGCCGTCTACAGCCAGCCGGTGGGCAGCCCCGCCGAGCAGTTCGTGCTGAAGTTCGACCTCAAGCGCAGCGCGGCCAGCGACAAGCCGGTCGCCAAGGACATCTACGCGCAGATCCAGTTCGGCAACTTCGACAACGTCATGGTGCCGCGGTTCCCCGTCCCGTCGGTGAGCCTCACCGGCACCGCCGCGTACAAGAACACCTCCGGCGCGCTCCAGCCGGTCGACGACAGCGACATCCCCCAGTACCGCTTCACCGTCGTGCCCAACGGCGGCAAGCGGCTCGTGACGTCCGTCGAGCTCGGCTTCCAGGTGCGCGTCGACACCGGCGGCACCGACGAGGCGATCACCGTCGACAACCTCGGGGTGTACGACGCCGGTTCGATCAACGACACCACCCCGCCGACCGCGCCCGCGAACCTGACGGCCGGCAAGCCGTCCCAGGACAGCGTGCCGCTGGTGTGGAGCCCGTCCACCGACGACACCGGCGTGACCGGCTACGACGTCTACCGCGACGGCTACCTGGTCCAGTCCGTCAGCGGCTCCACCACCCAGGCCGTGGTCACCGGGCTGGTGCCGGGCACCGCCTACGACTTCACGGTGCGGGCCAAGGACGCGTTCGGCAACGTCAGCCCGATGAGCACCCCGCTGCACGTCTCGACGGCCCCCTACGTGCCGTCCGACCCCGCGCCCTTCCCCGGCACCCAGCAGACGCGATCGCAGTGGCTGTGGGACAAGACCAAGGCGATGAAGGAGGAGGAGGGCCCGATCAACATCGCCGAGTACACCGCGCAGCTGGTGGACCACCAGGACGTCGCGACGAACCTCGGCAAGCTCGACAAGCTCTACCAGGGCTACGACTACGAGCAGTACAAGTGGCTGTCGCGGATGTACGCCTACCTCATGGCCGGCGACCAGTTCGACCCCGCGATGCTCCAGGACGTGCGCCACTACTTCGGCCAGTACAGCTACAAGAAGCTGCCGCAGACCGAGAACCTGCGGATGAGCACCTACGTCACCGGCTACCTGGTCGGCCAGTACCTCCCCGACGTGGCCGACACCAACGGCACGTCCGGCGCGGCGCTGATGGCCGCGAGCAAGGCCAACATCGAGGAGATGGTGCAGAAGGCGGTCCACGGCGGCTGGGCCGAGTACGAGAGCCCCGAGTACACGATCATGACGTACTTCGGCCTCAACGCGCTCTACCAGTGGTCGAACGACCCGCAGTTGCGCAACGAGGTCAAGATGGCCATGGACGTCATGTGGTTCGAGTGGGCCAACGACTGGGACAACGGCTACATGATCTCGTCCGAGAGCCGCGCCAAGGGCGACCTGTCGTCCGTCAACGACCCGACGTGGCGGCCCGCGGACCACACCTCGCTCGCCTGGACGTACTTCGGTGAGCACCGCGCGCAGCAGGGTGTGGGCGAGTCGGACAACACGGCGCCCTCGGCGTACCGCCCCGACCTGGAGTACGTCGGCCTGCTCGCCTGGTCCGGCACGACCTACACGCCGCCGGCCCTGGCGGTGAAGATCGGCCAGATGACCGACAAGTCCTACACCTCGTTCAAGACGAACATGCAGAACTCCAGCGGCAACGCCATGGACGTCTACCGCACCACCTACGTGCGGCCGACCTGGGGTCTGGGCACCGAGGTGCAGTACCGCAGGGTCGACAACTGGATCGAGGACCAGCCGCTGGACCTGCGCTGGCAGTCGGACGCGGCGAACCCGCTGTTCCGGGTGTCGGTCGACCAGGGCAACGCCCCGGTCGGCAACTACGACCAGCCGGCCGAGCACCGGGTGATGCAGGACGGCCCGACGGCCGTGGGCGTCTTCAAGTCCGACGGCGACCAGACCGAGAACTACGTCAACGCGATGTTCCCCGACACCGGCTCGATCAAGGAACGGCGCCAGGTGGACGGCTGGACGGTCGTGGACACCGGCACCATGTACTTCGCGTTCCAGATGGCGAAGCCGGCGACCTGGTACCACCAGACCCCCAACGACCCGTCGAACAAGGTGAAGACCACCACGCAGATCCACCCGACGACGACCCCCAGCTACAGCTACGACATCCTGCGCAGCCAGGCCGACCGCAACGGGTGGGTGCTGGAGACCGGGGACACCTCCAAGTACGCCAGCCTCGACGCGTTCGCGACGGCGCTGACCACCAAGACCCGGCTGGACACCAGCCACGTCGACGACGCGAACCCGCGGCTGGTCTACCACAGCCTGAGCGGTGACGACCTGGACATCACCTTCGACGACCCGACGCAGGCGCCCGGTGCGACCCACCTGGTGAACGGGAAGCCCATCGACTACGACGGGTTCAAGCTGTTCGACACGCCGTGGCTCCAGCAGGACCAGCAGGGCTCGCGGTTCGTCGCCAGGGTCGACGACCAGGCGGTCGTGTACGACTTCGACAAGTGGACGATGACCACCCGCGGTGAGCACGGCTGACGGCCGATCCGCGCGGCGGCGGGGCGCGGGCGGGGACGCATCCCCTCCCGCGCCCCCTCGTCCGCGGCCGGTCGCGCACGGTGGCACCTATCCTGGCCCTGCCGGAAGTCCGGCATGCGCCTATGCAAGGGAATGATCGGTGAGCAGCACCCCAGCGGGCACCCAGCGTGATGCCGGATCGCTCCGGCCCATCACCCGCGGTCGCGTCCGCACGTCCGACCGGGTCCACGACGAGCTGATGTCGGCGATCCGGACCCTGCGGATCCCGCCGGGGGCCTCGCTGTCCGAGACCGAGCTGTCCGCCAGGCTCCAGGTGAGCAGGACGCCGCTGCGCGAGGCGATCGCGCGCCTGGTGGACAGCGGGCTGGTCTCCGTCATCCCGCAGGTCGGCACCACCGTGGGCCGGATCAGCCTCCGTGACGTCGAGGAGGCGCGGTTCGTTCGGGAGAGCCTGGAGGTCTCCGCCTTCGCCGTCGCGTGCGGCAAGGCCGACCGCGGCGTGGACGCGTGCCGGGCGCTGCTGGCCGATCAGGCCCGCTACCGGGCCGACGAGGACCTCGCCGGCTTCTTCGACGCCGACGAGGCCCTGCACGAGCAGATCTTCGTGATCAGCGGCTACCACGGCGCATGGACCGTCATGCAGCCGATGAAGGTCCAGCTCGACCGGTTGCGCCGGCTCGCCCAGCCGGACATCGGCAGCGTGGGGGACCTGATCGAGGAGCACGCGGCAATCGTCGACGCGCTGGAGGCCGGCGACGTCGCGGGCGGGCAGCGGATCCTCCGCGCGCACATCGGCCGGGTGCGCCGCTACGCCCCCACGCTGCGGGAGCAGTACCCCGACTACTTCACCGACTGAACGGCGCCGCATCTCACCGGTCCACCACGGGGCCCCGCCACGAGCGGCGCGGCCCCGCGGTCCGGGCTGCCCTCGCCGGGCACCGCCCTCCCAGGGCGGTGATCGCTCACGTGACCGGCGATGAGCACCCCCCACGTCCCAGCCGTCACAGCGAAAGTGGTGCCAGGCATTGACGCGGCTCAGGACCGGTTCTAGCTTTACCGCCGTCAAGTGAACGGACACTCGCTCGGCTCGGCAGGCCCTCAGCGGCCGGCCCATGACGAAGGACCCCTGATATGAGCGAGCAGGAACCCGCACAGTCGTCCTCCACGCCCGAGTCCACGTCCCCCGACCGCTCCATGAGCCGCCGCCGGCTGCTCACCCACGGCCGCAACGCGGCGTTCGTCGCCGGCACCGCCCTGGCGATCCCGGCGGCCGGGACCGCGGCGGCCCGCGCGGCGGCGGGCACCCAGGGCACGTCCGCCGCCACGGCCGGCGCGGCGGCTCCCGCGGCCATGACGCCGATGGTCACCCCGACCACGCCCCTGACGAACGTCGTCACCTCCTGGACCGGGAACACCTTCTCCGGTGCCACCGAGTGGGTGCAGGACTTCGTCTTCAACATCGCCGTCGCGTCCGACGGGACCGTCTACACCGTCAGCTTCTGGGACGAGGCCGGCAACTACGCCGGTATCTACAAGGACGGTCACATGATCGGCAACTGCCGCGGCGCCAACGGCGACGCGGTGGCGGTCAACGACTCCTACGTCTACCTCAGCGTCGGCAACGGCCTGACCCGCTACAACCGGGACGGCACCGCCACCTCGCTGACCTTCGCCGTCGGCAGCCCGCCGGCCGCCGCCGCGGCCTCGGCGACCCAGGTGGTGGCCACCGACCGGTCGGCCAACCAGGTCAAGATCTTCGACGCGGCCACCGGTGCCCTGGTGCGCAGCTGGAGCGTCAACCAGCCCGGCTCGGTGGCGATCGCCGCGAACGGCGACATCTGGGTCGTCGCGAACGTCACCCGCGACACCAACGACGGGCACTTCTGGCACGTCGACGCGTCGCGTCCGGCGCAGATCCTGCACTTCTCCAACACCGGTACGCAGCTGGGCGGGACCATCAGCGGCCCGTCGTCCGCCTGGATCCCCACCTCGCTGGCGATCGACGTGAGCGGGAACCTGCTGGTCGGCGACAACGGCCCGCTGCGCCAGGTCCACACGTACACCAACCTGTCCGGGACGCCCTCGCTGGCCCGCAGCCTCGGCCAGGCCGGCGGCATCGGGGCGGGGACGCCGGGCCGGGTCACCTCGGACAAGTTCTTCGGCATCGTCGGCGTCGGCGGCGACTCCGCGGGCAACGTCTACGTCGCGATGTTCGAGTTCGGCACCTGGCTGCGGAAGTTCAACTCCGCGGGAACGGTGGTCTGGCAGCTGCAGGGCAGCGCCTTCGTCGACGCCGGCGACTTCGACCCGACCGCCGACGGGATCGAGGTCTACACCAAGCAGTGCCACTACAGCATGAACTACGGCCGGGCGCCCGGCACCGACGCGACGTGGCGCAGCTACACCCTGGACTCCGTCGCCTACCCGCAGGACGCCCGGCTGTTCCTGACGGGCCATCAGCACCATGCGGCGTCGCCGTTCCTGCGGCGGCTGAACGGTCAGCTGTACATGTTCGTCACCGGCATGTACTGCTCCCACATGCTGATCTACCGCTTCCAGGGCGAGATCGCCAAGCCGTCCGGGGCGATCTTCAAGGCGCGCTGGAACGGTGACGACCCCACGTGGCCGCCGAACCAGCCGGCCACCGGTGAGTGGATCTGGCGCGACATCAGCGGCAACGGCGCCTTCGAGGCGGGCGAGTACCTCCAGACCGGCACCGGCCTCAACTCCCCCAGCAACTGCTGGGTGTGGTTCGTCGACGACCACGGCAACATCTGGGAGGGCGGCGACCGCGACCTGCGCTACTACCCCCTGCAGGGCTTCGACGCGCAGGGCAACCCGATCTACACCTACGCCAGCCGGCAGACCATCCCGCTGCCGGCCCCCTTCACCGTCGTCCGGCGGCTGCACTACGACGTGACCACCGACGTGATGTACATGTCCGGGTACACCGCCGACCAGGTCTTCGACAACGCCCACTGGAAGGAGTGCGGCAAGGTCCTGGTGCGCTACGACAAGTGGAGCACCGGCAACCGCACCCCCACCTGGTCGCTGGTGCTGCCCTGGGACACCGCCGCGAACCCGGTGGTGACCATGGTGACCATGGACTACGCGGGCGACTACATCTTCGCCTGCGGCATCGCGACCCGCGGCCAGGTCTGGGTGTGGAAGGCCGCCGACGCCAGCCCGGTGGGCACCTGGCAGCCGGGCGCGAACGTCGGCGGGGTGGACCGCACCGGCTGGGTCGACGTCCCCTACGGGCTCACCGCGACCCGCCGTTCCAACGGGGACTACCTGGTGCAGGTCGAGGACGACCTGTTCAACAAGGTCCTGCTGTACCGCTGGACGCCGTGAGCCGTCCCCGAAACCCCGACCGTTCCACCGGCACCCGAGGAGGCGACGAGCACCTGTGAACGACGAGATGCACGTGCACGAGGCGCACGACAGGCAGAACGACCGGCCCGTACCGGACGCGTGGGACGTGCGGCGGGTCCGGGTGACCGCACCGGACGGCGTCGAGCTCGACGCCGTGGTGCACCGCCCGGCACCCGGCTTCCCCGCGGACGGCTCCCGGGGCACGGTGCTCCTCGTGCACGGCATCTCGGCCACCATGGACGAGGGCGGCGCCTTCGTCCGGCTCGCCCAGGGCCTCGCCGAACTGGGCCTGACCACCGTCCGGTTCAGCTTCCGCGGCCACGGTGAGAGCGGCGGCGGCCCGCGGGGCGTGACGATCGCCGGCGAGATGCTCGACCTGGAGGCCGTCGCAGGCTACGCGGAGCGGGAGTTCCCCGGTCCGCTGTCGGTGGTGGCGGCGAGCTTCGGTGCCGTGTCCACCGGCCTGTCGATGCCCTGGCTGGGCCCGCGGCTGCACCGGCTGGTGCTGTGGAACCCGGTGCTGGACCTGCGCCGCACCTTCCTCGAACCCGAACTGCCGTGGGGCCTGGCCAATTTCGGTCCCGAGCCGATGGCGAAGCTGGCCCGCGACGGCCAGTTGCTGCTCGACGGCCGCTTCGCGCTCGGCCGGGTGCTGTTCGCCGAGATGGCGCGCTGCCGCCCGCTCGACGGCTACGCCGCGGCGGCCCCGCCGGCGCTGGTGCTGCACGGTGACCGCGACACCCTGGTCTCGTTCGACATCGCCAGGCAGGCCGCACAGGCGCTCCCGCGCTGGGAGTTCCACGCGGTCACCGGCGCCGGCCACGGCTTCCACACCCCGGAGCACGAGCGCGAGGCGATCGCGGTGACCGCCCGCCACCTGTCCGGCGAGCAGGCCGGGTAGGCCCTCCGCCGCCACGTGGCGGGGCCCTCTTGCCGCGGGCCGGCCGTTGCGGTCTGATGCGTCGTCATGGACGCGAGTGCGGTGGCGGTGATCGGTACGGCGGTCGGCACCATCGGCGGCCTGGGCGGCAGTTGGCTCTCCATGCTGGGACAGTCGCGCCAGCACCGGCAGCAGGCCCGCGACGAACGCGAGCGCTGGCGCGAGGAGATCCGGCGCGAGGCGTACAACACGTTCATCGCCACCGCGAAGCAGCTGTCCGCGGCGTGGTGGCGGGCCGCCGACCAGTTGTGGGAGGAGGGCAGCGGCCCGGACGACTGGCAGGCCCGGTTCCTCGAAGCACACGCCGCCTGGGCCCAGTTCAGCACCGCGGCGGCGGCGGTGAGCGTCGCCGGGCCCAGCGACGTCGCCGACGCCGCGGACGACCTGCGCAAGGCCATGTCCGAGTGGGAGATGGTGGGCACGGCCTGGAGCCATGCCGCCATCCGCGGTGGTCAGGGGCGTCTGGACGACTTCGACGTGCGCTTCAAGGCGGCTGCCGAGGCCAAGCGGGCGCCCGACCGGGCGTTCCAGCAGGCGGCCCGCAAGGCCCTCGGCACCGACACCTGACCGCACGGCCTGCGGTCAGCAGATCCGCGGCAGTTGCTCCCCCAGCGGGAGGTCGACCACACGGGTGCCGCCCAGGGCCGTGCGCGCCACCACCATGCCGGGGTGGTCCGGGACGCACTCCCCGATGACCGCCGCCCCGGCGCCGAGCGGGTGGGCGCGCATGGCGGCCAGCACCGCGTCGGCGTCCTGCCGGGGCACGAACGCCACCAGCTTGCCCTCGTTCGCCACGTACCACGGGTCGAGGCCCAGCACGGCGCAGGCGTTGGCCACTTCGGGCGGCACCGGCACGCGGTTCTCGTGCACCACGACGCCCACCGAGGCCGCGTCGGCGATCTCGTTCAGCGCCGCCGCGAGGCCGCCGCGCGTCGGGTCGCGCAGGACGTGCAGGTCCGGGGTCACGTCGAGCATCGCCTGCACCAGGCCGCCGAGCGCGGCGCAGTCGCTCTGGATCTCGACGCCGAACTCCAGTCCCTCGCGCACGCTCATGATGGCCACCCCGTGCTGCCCGACGGGCCCGCTGACGATCACGACGTCGCCGGGCACCGCGCGCTGCGGCCTGATGTCCACGCCGTCGGGGATCAGGCCGATGCCGGCGGTGTTGACGTAGATGCCGTCGCCGTGGCCGGACTCGACCACCTTGGTGTCGCCGGTGGCCACCTCGACGCCCGCCGTGCGGGCGGCCGCCCCCAGGGCGCGGGCGACCTCGGCCACCACGGCCACGGACACCCCCTCCTCCAGGATGAAGCCGCAGGACAGGTACGCGGCCCGCGCCCCGCTCATCGCCAGGTCGTTGACGGTGCCGTTGACCGCCAGGTCGCCGATGCTGCCGCCGGGGAAGAACAGCGGCCGCACCACGTACGAGTCGGTGCTGAACGCCAGCCGCGCGCCGCCGAGTTCGATGCGGGCCGAGTCGCCGAGCCCGGCGAGGACCGGGCCGCCGAAGGCCGGCGCGAAGACGTGCTCGACGAGTTCGGCGCTCAGCGCCCCACCGCCGCCGTGCCCCATGACGATCCGGGGCAGGTCGCGCAGCGGCGCGGGACAGGTCCAGCCGGAGAAGTCCGGGGCGGGCGCGGTCGTCTGCGCGGGGACGGGGCCCGCGGACGTGCCGGTGCCGCTGCCGGCGGCCGGGATGCCGGTGGTGTCAGCCAACGGGAGTCGCCTCCACGGGTGCGGGGGTGCCGCCGAGCCGGCGGTACAGGTAGTAGGCGGCGCAGGCCCCCTCGCTGGAGACCATGGTGGCCCCGAGCGGGGTCCGCGGCGTGCAGGTGGTGCCGAACGCCTCGCACTGGTGCGGCTTGAGCAGTCCCTGCAGGACCTCGCCGCTGCGGCACTCGGCCGGCTCCAGGGTGGTGATGCCCTCCACCGAGAAGCGGTGCTCGGCGTCGAAGTCCCGGTAGCGGGACGCCAGTCGCCAGCCGCTGCCCGGGATCACCCCGATGCCGCGCCAGGCGCGGTCGGTCACCTCGAAGATGTCGGCGAGCATCGCCTTCGCGGCCGGGTTGCCCTCGGGGCGCACCGCGCGGCTGTACGCGTTGTCGACGGTGTGCTCGCCGCGTTCCAGTTGGGTGACCGCACGGCGCACGCCCTCCAGGATGTCCAGCGGCTCGAACCCGGTGACGACGATCGGCACCCGGAAACGGTCGGCGAGTTCGGGGTACTCGCCGATCCCCATCACGCTGCACACGTGCCCGGCGGCGAGGAAGGCGTCCACCCGGCAGTCCGGGGAGCCCATGATGGCCTCGATGGCCGGGGGGACCCGCACATGGGACACCAGCAGGCTGAAGTTGCGGATGCCGAGCCGCTTCGCCTGGTGGACGGTCATGGCGTTGGGCGGCGCGGTGGTCTCGAACCCGATGCCGAAGAAGACGACTTCGGAGTCCGGGTTCTCCTGCGCGATCCGCAGCGCGTCCAGCGGCGAGTACACCACGCGCACGTCGCCGCCCTCGCCGCGGACCTGGAACAGGTCGCGGCCGGTGCCCGGCACCCGCAGCATGTCGCCGAACGAGCAGAAGATGACGCCGGGCCGGGAGGCGATCTCCAGCGCCTTGTCGATGACGTCGAGCGGCGTGACGCAGACCGGGCAGCCGGGACCGTGGATGAGTTCGATCCGGTCCGGCAGCAACTGGTCGATGCCGTGCCGGATGATGGAGTGCGTCTGGCCGCCGCACACCTCCATCAGCGCCCACGGCTTGGTGACCGTGGCGTGGATCCGGTCCAGCAGCCTGCGGGCCAGTTCCGGATCCTGGAACTCCTCGATGTACTTCACCGTCGGGCCTCCTCAGCGGTGCGCGGGTGGGCGGGCCCCCGCCCCTCGTCGGTCGGGGCAGGCTCCGCGGCCGCGCCCGCGGCCTGCTCCCAGGGGTCGCCGAACTCCTCCTCCAGGAGTCCGAGGTTCTGGAACAGCGCCAGGCTCTGCAGGGCGGACTCCTCGTCGAGCCTTTGCAGCGCGAAGCCGACGTGCACGATGGTGTACTCGCCGACCTTGAGGTCCGGCAGGTACTCCAGGCACACGTCCTTGACCACACCGCCGAAGTCGACGGTCGCCATCCGCGTCCCGTCGCGTTCCTCGATCTCCATGACCTTGCCGGGCACCGCCAGGCACATGCCGTTCTCCTCGCTCTAGGCTTCCGGTTGAAGGGTCCGGTCGGCGGGGTGCGCCGCCCGCGCCGCCACGACGAGCTGGCCGAGGGCGAGCCCGCCGTCGTTGGGCGGCACCAGGCGGTGGCGCAGCACCGTGAAGCCGTCCTCGCGCAGCCCGCGGCAACAGGCCGAGGACAGCAGGGCGTTGGCGAACACCCCGCCGCTCAGCGCGACGCAGCCGATGCCGGTCCGCTCGCGCAGCCGCCCGCACACCGCCCGCACCGCACCGGCGACGGCCGCGTGGAAGGCGGCGGCGATGCGGTCCGGGGCGACGCCCGCGGCAAGGTCGGCGACGACGGCCGCCAGGACGGGTGCGGGGTCGAGCAGCAGCGGGGCGGGCTCCCCCGCGCTCCGGACCGCCGGGGTGAACGCGAACGCGTAGCCGGGGAGTTCGGCGTGCGATCCTTCGAACGACGCGGCGGCCGCCTCCAGTTCGACGGCGGCCTGCGCCTCGTAGGTGGCGTGGTGGCACAGACCGACCAGCGAGGACACCGCGTCGAACAGGCGCCCCATGCTGGACGTCGGCACGCAGTGCAGCCCGCGGTCCAACTGCCGTTGCAGCACGGCGCGTTCCGCTTCCGGGCAGGCGGCGGTGCAGGGCAGTGCCGGATCCCAGGGCAGGCCCGCCGCGCGCAGATGGGCGAGTGCCATCCGGTACGGGTGCCGGACGGCGGCGTCGCCGCCGGGCAGCGGGGTGTACCGGAGATGGGCGGCGCGCCGGTAGCCGTCGTAGTCGGCGACCAGCACCTCGCCGCCCCACACCGCGCCGTCGTCACCCGCGCCGGTGCCGTCGAAGGCGATCCCGATGACGGGGCTGCGGCCGTCGTGGCCGTTGTCCGCCATCACCGCGGCGACGTGCGCGTGGTGGTGCTGCACCCGGCGCAGCCGCGGCCCGTGCATGCGCTCGGCGAGCCGGCCCGAGCGGTATCCCGGGTGGCGGTCGGCGGCCACGACCTGCGGGGTGACGCCGGTGATGTCCTCCAGGTGCCGCTCCGCGTGCGCGAAGGCGGTGAGCGTGGCCAGGTCGTCCATGTCGCCGACGTGCGCGGACAGCCACGCCTGGCGGCCCTCGCCGAGGCAGAAGGTGTTCTTCAGGTCGCCGCCGACCGCGAGCGACGGGAGGACCGGGACGGGCAGCGGCACCGGGAACGGCGTGTGGCCACGGGAGCGCCGGACCGGCAGCTCCTGGCCGTCGACGACCCGTACCACCGAGTCGTCGCAGGGGACGTGGATCGGGCGGTCGTGGGCGAGCCAGCCGTCGACGAGCGGCGCGAGCCGCTCCAGCGCCTCGTCGTCGCGGGTGACGATGGGTTCGCCGCCGAGGTTGCCGCTGGTCATCACCAGCAGCCGCGGGCCCGGCGGGTCGCCGGGCAGCCCGAGCAGCAGGTGGTGCAGCGGCGTGTAGGGCAGCATGACGCCGAGGTCGGCGCAGCCGGGCGCCACCGACGGGGCGAGCACCGCGGGTCCGGTCCCGGCGCCGCCCGCTCCCCCGGCGCCGGCCCGGCGACGCAGCAGCACGATGGGCCGGCGGATCCCGGTGAGCAGCGCGCGTTCGACGGCGTCGAGGTGCACCAGCGGCTCGACGTCGTGGGCGCCGGCGGCCATCACGGCGAACGGCTTGTCCCCGCGGGCCTTGCGGCGCCGCAGCGTGCGCACCGCGTCCTCGTTCGCCGCGTCGCAGGCCAGGTGGTAGCCGCCCAGCCCCTTGACGGCGAGGATCGCGCCCTCGGCCAGCAACTGCCGTGCGCGGGCGACCGGTTCACCGCTGCGGTCCGCTGCGTGACCTGCCGGGCCGCCGAGCAGCAGCCGCAGTCGCGGCCCGCAGTCGTGGCAGGCGACCGGCTGGGCGTGGAAGCGGCGGTCCGCGGGGTCGGTGTACTCCCGCTCGCAGCGCGGGCACATCGGGAACGCCGCCATGGTGGTGTGCGCGCGGTCGTAGGGCAGCGCGGTGACGATGGTGAACCGCGGTCCGCAGTGGGTGCAGGTGATGAACGGGTGCCGGTACCGGCGGTCGGCCGGGTCGCGCAGTTCGGCCAGGCACGCGTCGCACGTCGCGGTGTCCGGCGCGACCAGCGTGCGGCGGGGCCCGTCCTGCCGGGACGCCACGATGTGGAACGCGGTGTCGCCCTGCGGCGGGACCGCGAGGTGGTCGACGGACTGCACCACGGCCAGCGGCGGCGCCTCTCCGCCGATCCGGTCGCAGAAGGCCGCGGTCGCCTCCGCCGGGCCCTCGACCTCGGCGACCACGCCCTCGCCGGTGTTGGTCACCTGCCCGCACAGGCCGAGTTCACCGGCCAGCGCGTACACGTACGGCCGGAACCCCACGCCCTGGACGACACCGCGCACGGTGACCCTGCGGCGCGTCACGGGGACCGGCGCGGACCCCGCGAGCGGGGGTGCGGGAGCTGCGGGCGCGGCGGGTTCCGCGGTCATCGGGGTGCGGCCGTCTCAGCGGGCCGCGGCGGGCGCGCCGTCGTGCGCGCCGTCGTGCGCGTCGGCGGGGTCGTGCGGATGGGGGTGTGCGTGGGCGTGCGGGTGGCCGTGCCCGAGGCCGAAGGCGTGCGCATGCGCGTGCCCGTCCTCGACGAGTGCGACGGTGGCGGTGGCCATCACCGGCCGGTGCGGGGCGGCGCCGTCGGCGACCGCCAGCGCCCGGTCGAGCAGCAGCCCGGCCCCCTCGCCGCTGCGCGCGGAGGTGAACACCACCTCCACCCCGGGGTTGACCTGCCGGACGTGGCCGAGGAACGCCTCGCGGTCGAACTCCACGGCCTCGGCGATGTCGTTCTTGGTGACGACCACCAGGTGCGCGAGCCCGAAGGCGGTGGGGTACTTCAGCGGCTTGTCCTCGCCCTCGGTGACCGAGGCGAGCACCACCCGCAGCGACTCGCCGAGGTCGTAGGACGCCGGGCACACCAGGTTGCCGACGTTCTCCACGAACAGCAGCCGGACGTCCTGCTCGGGCCACCCGTCGAGGTGCCGGCCGAGCATGTCGGTCTCCAGGTGGCACAGCCCGTCGGTGAGCACCTGCCGCACCGGCACGCCCGAACGGGCCAGCCGCCGGGCGTCGTTCTCGGTGGCGAGGTCCGCGGTCAGCGCCGCCACCGCCAGGCCGCGCTCGCGCGCCAGCCCCAACTCGGCCTCCAGCAGCGCGGTCTTGCCGCTTCCGGGGCTCGACATCAGGTTGACCAGGGCCGTGCCGCGCGCCGCCATGCGCGCCCGCAGGTCCCTGGCCCCCTCGTCGTTCTTGGCGAGCACCGCCGTCTGCAGGTCCGCGGCACGGCACATGGTCGTCACACCTCCTGACAGGCCGTGGCGGCACCGGCGTCGGCCCAGCGCACCTCGGCGATCTCCAGTTCCCTGCCGGACAGCAGGCCGCCTGCGGCACCCCCGCAGCACGGGCAGCACAGCTGCGGGGGCAGTCCGGTGTCCCAGTCCGACCCGCACGGGGCGCAGGAAGCGCGTCCCGGCACCTGCTGGGTGAGGAGCGTGGCCCCCGCCAGCAGGGTGTTCTCACAGGCGAGTTCGAAACAGAACCGCAGGGCGTCGGGCACCACTCCGGCCAGCTCCCCGACCCGCAGCGCCACCGACTCGACGGCGGTGTGGCCGTGGGAGCGCGCGGCGTCCTCGACCTGGCCGACGACGGCCAGTGCGATGGACATCTCGTGCATGGTCACTCCCTGACGCGGCCGCCGGAGGGGTGTCCCGCGGCCGAGTCCAGTACAGGGGCCGCCGGTGGGGCAGGGGGCCCGCCACGCCGCGGGGCCGCTGCCGCCATCGCCCGTTCGGCGGCAGCGGTGCGGCCCCGTGGGTCACATCGCGCGCATCTTCAGGTAGCGCCTGACGTCGGGCAGGGACGTCGCCACGACGGCGGCGAGTCCGCCGAGGACGGCACCGAGCACGTACTTCACTACGATCACCTCCTCGCCTCGTCCGCCCCCGCAGGGGCCCGGTCGGATGTGCCCGGCTCCTCGCGGAGCAGGCCGAGGACGGCCTCCACGGCCGGCTCCACCGCGCCGGCGACGGCCGGGCTCAGGCCCATGCCCTCCGCCAGCACGGCGGGTTCGCAGCCGATCACCGTGACGCGCCCGGGCCGGGTGCCGCCGGTGCCCGCGCTGAGGGTGTCCAGCAGCGCGAGGACCGCGTCGGGCGTCATCCGGTGGCCGTCGATGAGCACGTCGCCCTCGGGGCGGTCGGCCTCGGCACCGTCGATGCGGTAGACGGTGCCGGGGACGCCGCCGCGCGCGGTGGCGTCGAGCAGCACCACGGTGTCGTAGCCGTCGAGCAGTTGGTACGCCAGGTGGACGCCGCGCACTCCGATGTCGGCGGTCTCCACGCCGGGCGGCAGGGGCCGGCGGGCGAGCCGCTGCACGGCCTCCACGCCGAATCCGTCGTCGCCGGCGAAGATGTTGCCCAGTCCCGCGACGAGGACCCGCCGCGGAGATCCCGAACCGCCGTCCCGCGCACGGTCGTTCCCGACCGGGCCGGGGACGCCGTCGTCGCTCGGGCCGGCTTCGCTCCCGCTGCCGCCGTTCACGCGCCGTCCTCCACCGGGGTCAGTTCGTCGGGCTGGAAGTACAGGAACCGGCCCTGGGCGCGGCGCAGTTCCGCGCCCGGATCGCCGTCGACGGTGACCGCGACGTGCACCCCGCCGTCGACGTCGTGCAGGACCGCCTCGACGAGTGCGGTGCGGCCGTGCAGGAAGATGTCCTGCGCGTCGGTGCGGCGCTTGCCCGGGCGCAGCCGGACGCGGCTGCCGGCGCCGACCAGGACGCCGTCGACGGGCACGCGGTCGCGCTCCGGGTCGACGCTGCGGTCGGCGGCCGGGTCCCACCACGGGGTGTCCGGCCGGAGCAGCTCGTCCAGGTCGGCTTCCGGGTCCGGTGTGGTGAGGACCGGCGGGCCGGTGACCTCGCGCAGCGAGCGGACCGCGCCGTGCAGGCGCTCCAGCACCTCGGGCGGCATCGAGTCGGCCAGGTCGATCACCGCGCCGGCACGCTCGTCGGTGCCGCGCGCCTCCCGCTTCTCCTGGTCGGTGAGGGCGGCCGTGCGCAGCGCGAGGATCTCGTCGATCTCGGTGGCGTCGTAGAGGGCGCCGGGGCTCTCGGGGGCGATGCCCGGGTGGTCCTCCAGGACGATCGGCAGCGAGAGCGCCACGTCGTCGCGGGCCGCGGCGCCGGCCAGCACGGGCCAGGTCTGCTCGTTGCGGCACTCCACGGCCGCGGCCCGCGCCCATTCCGGTGGATCGGTCATGGACAGGAAGGCGCCCGCGCTCAGCCCGAGCATCAGGTGCGCGGAGACCAGGGCGTGCGGCAGCGCCGCCTCCCGGTCGGCGGGGCCGCCGTCGGCCGGCTGCCAGGCACCGGTGTTCTCCACCACCGCGGTCAGCCGCAACGCCCGGTAGGGCCCGGGCAGTTCGGTGGCGGACAGCCGCAGGACCCCGTCGACCTGCTCGCGGCGGCGCACCAGCCGGCCGATCAGCGTGCCGCCGGAGTCCCGCACGTCCTCGGTGTCCTGGCCGGCGGGGCGGCGGAACGGCAGCGCCAGACCGCCGTCCACCGCGGCCTGCAGATCGGCGACGGCGCAGGTGAGTTCGGCGGTCTCCACCACGCCCTCGTCCCAGGGGACGAGTACCCGGTCGGGCAGCTCCAGCGACCCGGACGGCTCGAACCCGCCGTCGGGCAGGGCGCGTTCGACGGTCCGCCGCTGGGCGCGCAGGAACCGCACCTCGGCGTGCAGGGTCGCGTCGCCGCGCGGCTCCATCAGGATCTCGGTGCGCATGGCGCTGTGTTCGCCGTTGCGGTCGCCCCAGGCGGGGGGCACCAGCACGCCGAACTGCCAGCGCATCCGGTTCTTCGCCGCGGACGCGCGGTAGGGGTAGAGCACGTAGCCCTCGAAGAGCACGACGTCGGCGACCGCGCGGGCGGTGTCGAAGCAGGGCGCGGCGGCGGGCGGGGCAACGGGGTTCACGGCGCCGCCACCTCCACCGGGGCCTGGGCGGCGGGGAGCACGGTGGCGCCCTCGGCGGCGCCGAGCAGTGCCTCCATGGTGTGCTGCCACGACGGCAGCGCGTGCCGGGAGCGGAACGCCCGCAGCGCCTCCATGGTGTCGCGGGGCAGCCGGAGCCAGCCGCAGCCGGGGAAGTGCTGGTCCATCATCTCCCGCCAGACGGCGACCGGCAGCCGCACCGGGGCCTCCTTGTCCCAGGGGATCGGCTCCACCTGGAAGCCGCCGGGGCCGCGGAAGGCGATACCGGAGAAGAGCATCAGCAGCGGTGCCGCGCCCTCCTCCAGTGCCTCGAAGTACTTGGTGGCGGCGATGTCCATGTCGTAGGTGCAGGGCACCGGCACGTCGACCTCGGTCTCGCCGGTGAACCCGGGGCAGACCAGGGAGACCTGGGCGAACTGCAGCGGGTTGAGGGTGCTCCCCCACCGCGACCGGTCGCCGAACAGGTCGCCGAGCCCGTCGGCCTCCCGGTCGCCGTAGCGGCGCAGCGCCGGTTCGATGCGGATCTGGCAGCGCAGCGCCACGGCGTGCACGGGCTGGTCGCCGGGCGCGGTGATCCGCAGCCGGAACACCAGCGTGGGGCCGGCCGCATAGGGGTCTGCCCGCACTCCGGTGCACGCGAAGTCGAAGCTGGTCACGGAACGTTGCCTCCCTCACCGGCGGTCGCGGTGACCGCCTGCGCCCTGCGGTTCAGGTCGTCGAAGAACGCGTCGACTTCGCGGTGCACCAGGGCGCCGCCGTCGAAGCCCTGCCAGTGCATCCGCAGCCGGCCCACGAGCTGGTAGGCCGCGTCGACCGGCACCAGGTGGCAGGTGTCGCCGTGGTCGGTGCGGCGCACCAGCAACGCCTCGACGTCGGGCTGCAGTTCGTGCGCCAGCGGCGAGTCGCCGAACACCGCGTCCCAGGCGTCCTGCTGGACCTCGCTCTCGGTGGCCCCCGCCGGGCTCGGATAGAGCGCGACCAGCCGTTCGAGCGCGGAGTTGCGGAAGAAGAACGCCATGTCGACGGGGATCTGCAGGGCCTGCCAGCGCACCGGGTCGGCCTGCCACGCCGGGTCGGTGAGGTAGCGGTCCGGCACGGTGCGGAACCGCCCTCCGCCGGCGCCCGGCCGGTCGAACAGCACGGCGCACGCCTGGCAGGCGCAGGCCAGCGACCGCTGCTCGACGTCGACGAGATGGCGGTGGCCGGGGCCGAGTTCGAGGGAGCACAGCTCGCAGCACTCGGTTCCGGCGTCGGTGCGGGGGGTGAGGAACCTGCGCAGTCCGGGCGCGGCGCCGGCCGCCCTCACCGGGCGTCCGCCGGCCGCGCCCCGGGCGGGCGGGTGCCGATCTGCAGCAGGACCGGTTCGCGCGCGCCCGTCTCGGGCTCCTCGAACTCGACGGAGACGACCTCCGGTGCGAAGCAGGCGAGGGCGTCCTCGATCCGCCCGCGGGCCGCGCCGGCGCCGCAGCCGCAGCCGCCGGCGCCCTCCTCGCGCAGCCGCAGCAGCCCCGACTCGGCGTCCAGCGCGGTCACTTCGGCCGACGCGGCGTCGGCCGCGCGCAGCGCACGCTGCACGCGCCGGGCCAGGTCGTCGGGGTGCAGGTCGTGCAGCACCAGCAGCCCGGCGGCCAGTTCGTCGTCCAGCAGCGCCTCCAGCGGCGTGCCGCTGCGGCCGGACAGCAGCGCGACCACCCGGGCCAGCCCGCTGCCGTAGAACTCCATCAGGGCACTGACGAGGTCCTCCGCGGTGCGGGCCACCGCGGGGTCGCCGTGTGCGGCGAGGCGTTCGAGGATCTCCTCGACCCGGCGCGCGGTGGCCTCCGCGGGCCGGGCCGGGCGTGCGTCCTGTGCCGCCATCAGGCCAGGCCGCTCAGGCCGGTCGGCACGTGCATCTTCTCCACCGTCTTGCCGCCGCCGACGTACATGTGCACCCCGCACGGCAGGCACGGGTCGAAGCTGCGCACGGCGCGCATGATGTCGATGCCCTTGAAGTTCTCCGGGGAGTTCTCCTCGAAGATCGGGGTGTTCTGCACCGCGTCCTCGTAGGGCCCTGGCGTGCCGTAGCTGTCGCGGACGCTGGCGTTCCACGGAGTGGGCGGGTACGGGTGGTAGTTGGCGATCTTGCCGTCGCGGATGACCATGTGGTGGGAGAGCACGCCGCGCACCGCCTCGGTGAAGCCGCAGCCGATGCTCTCGTCCGGCACCTCGAACTTCTCCCAGGTCTGGGTGCGGCCGGCGCGCACCTCGGCGAGCGCCTGCTCGGTGAAGTACAGGGCGCAGGCGGCCGAGTACGCCTGGAAGTACGTGCGGGCGCGGTTGCGCTCCAGCGCGTTGCTCCACTGCGGGATCTTCCACTCGAAGGTGGTCTCCGGCTTGGTCAGCGACTTCGGCAGGTTGATCACCACGCTGTGGCCGGTGGCCTTGACGTAGCCGATGTCGACCAGGCCGGACAGCGCGGTGGACCACAGCCGGGCGATGGGGCCGCCGCCGGTGTCCAGCGCGAGGTGGTCCTTGCCGTCGAACCAGCGCGGCGACATCACCCAGCTGTACTTGTCGTCGAAGTCCCGCTTCTGCGGCGCGGGGATGGTGTGCTGGTTCCAGGGGTGGCGGGGGTCGACCGGGTTGCCGAGCGGGTCGCGGGTGACGAACTGCTCCTGCCCCTCCCAGTCCTGGTAGTACGAGCTGCCGAGCAGGATGCGGATGCCGAGGTTGATCTGCGTGAGGTCGTTGGTGACCAGCTTCCCGTCCACGATGATGCCCGGGGTGACGAACATCTTCCGTCCCCAGTCGGTCATGTTGCGGTAGGTGAAGTCGCAGTGCTCGGGGTCGTTGAGCGCGCCCCAGCAGCCCAGCAGCACCCGCCGGCGGCCGACCTCCTCGTAGCCGGGCAGCGCCTGGTAGAAGAAGTCGAACAGGTCGTCGTGCAGCGGCACCACGCGCTTCATGAACTCCACGTACCGCATGAGCCGCGTCAGGTAGTCGGTGAGCAGCTGCACCGACGCGACCGTGCCGACGCCGCCGGCGTACAGCGTGGACGGGTGCACATGGCGCCCTTCCATCAGGCAGAACATCTCCCGCGTGTAGCGGCTCACCTGGAGCGCCTCGCGGTAGAACTCGCCCTCCAGCGGGTTGAGGGACCGCATGATGTCGGCGATGGTGCGGTAGCCGTGCTCGGCGGCGTGCGGGGCCTCGGTGCGCTCGGCCTGCTCCAGCACGCCGGGGTTGGTCTCGCGGACCATCTTCTCGCAGTAGTCGACCCCGACCAGGTTCTCCTGGAAGATGTTGTGGTCGAACATGTACTCCGCGGACTCGCCGAGGTTGATCAGCCACTCGCCCAGGTGCGGCGGCTTCACCCCGTACGCCATGTTCTGCGCGTACACCGAGCAGGTGGCGTGGTTGTCCCCGCAGATCCCGCAGATGCGGCTGGTGATGAAGTGCGCGTCGCGCGGGTCCTTGCCGCGCATGAAGACGCTGTAGCCGCGGAAGACCGACGAGGTGCTGTAGCACTCGGCGACCCGCTTCTGCTTGAAGTCGATCTTCGTGTGGATGCCGAGGCTGCCCACGATCCGGGTGATCGGGTCCCAGGACATCTCCATCAGGCCGCTGCCGTCCGCCGCGGCCGTGGGGGTGGGTGCCATCGTCAGTGCCGTGCCCTTCGTCATGTGTACGGGAGTGGGGGTGTCACCAGGGCTTGCTGTAACCGGTGGTCAGTTCACGGCCGGTGTGGCGCCACTTGGGCTCCTCGTCGACCGTCTTCGCGGTGATGCCGCGCAGCCTGCGGATGACCGTTCCGTACAGGCCGCTCGCGGTGCTGGAGACCTTCGCGCCGGGCGGCTCGTCCATGAACGGCATGAACTTGTCGGGGAAGCCGGGCATGGTGCACGCGATGCAGATGCCGCCGACGTTGGGGCAGCCGCCGATGCCGTCCATCCAGCCGCGCTTGGGCACGTTGCACTTCACCACCGGGCCCCAGCAGCCCAGCTTCACCAGGCACTTGGGCGAGTCGTAGGTGGTGGCGAAGTCGCCCTGCTCGTAGTAGCCGGCCCGGTCGCAGCCCTCGTGCACGGTGGCGTTGAACAGCCAGGTCGGCCGGAGCTTGTCGTCGAGCGGGATCATCGGCGCCGAGCCCGCCGCCTGGTACAGCAGGTAGGTCAGGGTCTCGGCGAAGTTGTCGGGCTGGATCGGGCAGCCGGGCACGCACACGATGGGGATGCCCGCCGAGGACTTCCAGTCCCAGCCGAGGTAGTCGGGCACGCCCATCGCGCCGGTGGGGTTGCCCTCCATGGCGTGGATGCCGCCGTAGGTGGCGCAGGTGCCGATGGCGACGACGGCCAGGGCCTTCGGGGCGAGCCGGTCGATCCACTCGCTGGTGGTGATCGGCTGGCCGGTCTCGGGGTTGTCGCCGAAACCGCACCAGTAGCCCTCGGCCTTGATCGCCTCGTTGGGGATCGAGCCCTCCACCACCAGCACGAAGGGGTCGATCTCGCCGCGCTCGGCCTTGAAGAACCACTCGATGAACGCGTCGGCGCCCTGCGTGGGGCCGCACTCGAAGTCGATCAGCGGCCAGTGCACCGCGATCTTGGGCAGGCCGGGCAGGCCCTGCAGGGCGATCTCCTCGATGCTCGGCAGGGTCGCCGCGGTCAGCGACACCGAGTCGCCGTCGCAGCTGAGACCTGCGTTGATCCAGAGGATGTGGATCGGGTCCTGGTCGTCGGCCGCGGCACCCGGGCCGCCGGCGGCGCGGGACTGCGTGGCCGAGTTCGCACCAGCCATCGATGCCTCCTGGGTGCTGTGGTCGACATACGCCAGAAAACGGCGTCTCCTCCCTGCGTACCGTGCGCCGCGCCGCCGGATGCGGTCGAAGGCGACCATCGGGGTGAGGGGCACACCGCCACTCGGGCAGTCCGGTCACGGTCCGTGACCGCGGGGCCCTCCGCGGGCGACCTGCGGCGGGCGTTCCCGCGGTCAGCCGCGCGCGCCGGCGAGCGCCCTGAGGTGGTCCGGGGTCGCGGCCGGCACCTCCTTGTGCACGAACGCCCGGCGCAGCGCGTGGTAGGGGTGGTCCGGGTCGAGGAAGATGGCGTGCATCCGCGCCAACTCCTCGTCGCGGTAGGCCGCGAGGGGCTTGGCCTGCTCGCGCTTCTCCCGGTCGGCCTTCTTCTCGGCGATCCGCGCCTGCACGCCCGCGGTGGACGCCCACCGGGTCGCCAGCTCCACCGTCTGCAGGGCGAAGCCCTCCGCGGGGGTGGGCAGCACCCGGTCCACCAGTCCGAGCCGCTCCGCGCGCTCGGCGCTCACCGGGAGTGACTGCTCGGTGAGCGCGGCGGCGACCGAGGCGCCGACCCGGCGCGGCAGCGAGTACGTCCAGAACTCCGAGCCGTACAGGCCCATCAGCCGGTAGTGCGGGTTGAGCACGGCGCCGGCCCGGCACCACACCTCGTCGGCGGCCAGCGCGAGCATCACGCCGCCGGCCGCGGCGTTGCCGCCCAGCGCGGCGACCACCATCTTGTCGGTGGTGGTGAGCACCGCCTCCACCAGATCGTCGATGGCGTTGATGTTCGCCCACGACTCCTCGCCGGGGTCCTCGGCGGCCTCGATGACGTTCAGATGGATGCCGTTGGAGAAGAAGTCCCGCTCGCCGCCGAGCACCAGCACCGAGGTGGGGCGGGCGCACGCCGCACGGTAGGCCGCCAGCAGGCGGCGGCAGTGGTCGGTGCCCATCGCCCCGCCGGGGAAGGAGAACGACAGGATGCCCGTCGCGCCGACCTCGTGGTAGCGGATGTCGCTCCACTCGCGGCGGCCGTGCGCCTGGAGCAGCGGCGCGGGGACGTCCGGCACCCCGGCCAGCCGGTCGCCGAGCGCGGTGGCCGCGGGCAGCGAGAAGGTCCGCGGGCCGCCCGGGGTCCGGCGGGGGCGCAGCTGCGGGATCCACACGGCGCCGTCGACGGTGGCCCGGCAGATCGCGCCCGCGCGGGTGGCCAGCACCTCGCCGGGGGCGCCGCCCGTGCCGTGCGCCCGGTGGCCGCCCTGAAGGAACCACTCGCCGCCCAGCAGCTCGTCCAGGACGCCGGGTTGGGAGTCGGCGGCGCGCAGCGTCCGCAGGACGCGGTCGGTGGGGTCGCTGTCCCAGCGGATCCGCCGGTCGGCCTGCCGCATCGGCGGCCGGGTGCGGACGGCGGCCCGCAGCTCGGGGCCGTCCTGGGAGCGGGGCCGGTGGTCGCCGGAGGCGAACCGGGCGACGGCCGTCAGCACCGCCTCCAGCGCGGCGTCCGCGATCTCGTTGCGGTACAGGTCGCTCTTGCCGCGGGCGGCCAGCGGGCAGGGCACGGACGCCCAGACCGGGCCGGCGTCCATCTCGGCCTCGGCCTGGAGCACGGTGACGCCCCAGTGCCGGGCTCCCTCGTGGACCGCCCAGTCGAGGGAGGAGGGCCCGCGGTCGCCGAGCGGACCGGGGTGCACGATCAGGCAGGTGACGGTGGACCAGATGTCCTGCGGGATCGCGGACTTGAGCATCGGCGCGATGACGAGGTCCGGCGGGTCGCGGCGTACCGCCTCGCGCAACTGGCCGTCGCCGAGGGCGAGCTCGACGCCGACGCTGTGCCCGCGGTCGCGCAGCGCGGTGAACACGCGCTGGGTCAGGCTGTTGAACGCCGTCGCCACTAGAAGGATCTTCACCTGGCTCCTCCCGGCCCTCGCCGTCGGGTCGCTGTGCTCGAACAGCCACCGAGCATGGCGCCCGCCGCGGCGGGGGCCGGGGAGCCTCGCGGTCAAGTCACCCGATCGCCCAGGTCACCTGCGCCGCGGGGACGACCCGGCGGCGGAAGGGCCCGGGGCCGGAGGAAGGCGCCGGCCCGCCCCACCGGGCGCACGCTTCGCACCAGGGATATGGACAGGCCGACCGCGGTGTGCTGTCATGCCTGACGCAGCGCCCTTTGCAACGATGCAACCGCGCCCCGCCCACTGCGCAGACCGCTTCGCCGTTCCCCCACGCGGAAGGCTTCCGTATGCGTACCCCCCCGTCCCTCCACCGGCTGCTCGCCGCGCTGGCAGCCCTCGTCCTGATGTCGATCGGTGGTCTCGCCCGCGGCGGGGCCGGCCAGCGGCCGGACACCGCCACCGGCCGCGGCCTCGTCCGCCACGGTGAGCCCGGACGCCACCGGCACCGCCCTGCGCAACGGCACGGGCCTGTACCCGCGCGTCGTGCGGCTGGCCCACTCCGGCGCGGCCAACGGCCAACTGGTGGCCAGCGTCGTGGACTTCGACGCCAACGGCGGCGTCGGCGTCATCTACCGGAGCACCGACGACGGCGCGACGTTCCAGGAGGTCGGCGGCATCCACGACCCCGCGACGGCCAACGGGCTGTGCTGCTCGACCCTCTTCGAGCTGCCCCGGCAGATCGGCGCCATGCCGGCCGGCACGCTGCTGTGGGCCGCCTCGGTCGGCCAGAGCCCGGCCGACCGGCGGATGTCCCTCGACGTCTGGCAGAGCCAGGACCACGGCACCTCCTGGTCGCAACTGCCGCCCTGCGCCACCGCGTCCAACACCGGCGGGCTGTGGGAGCCGGAACTGTCGGTGGACAGCGAGGGCGACCTGGTCTGCCACTACTCCGACGAGACCGACCCCGCGGCGCACAGCCAGTCGCTGCAGGAGCGGTTCTCCTCCGACGGCCGCACCTGGGGCCCCGCCTTCCCCACCGTCGCCCCGACCACCCAGGCACTGCGCCCCGGCATGGCCACGGTCGTCCAACGGGCCGACGGCAGCTTCTACATGACCTACGAGGTGTGCGGCACCGGCAACCAGTACGACTGCGCCGTGCACTACCGCACGTCCTCCGACGGCGCCGACTGGGGCCCGCCGACCGACATCGGCCCGATGATCACCACCGAGACCGGCCAGTACTTCACCCACACGCCCGTCGTCGCCTGGCTGGCGAACGGCACCGCGGCGGGCCGGCTGGTGCTCGTCGGGCAGCAGTTCCGCGAGGCGAACGGCGCGCTGGCGACGACGAGCGGGCGCACCGTCCTGGTCAACACCGAGAACGGCGGCGGCAACTGGTTCCCCGTCGACGCGCCGGTCGCCGTACCCTCCCCCGACGCCAGCTACTGCCCCAACTACAGCTCGTCGCTGCTGCCGAGCACCGACGGCACGAAGCTGCTGGAGATCGCGACCGACTACGTCGGCACCCAGTGCCGGCCGTTCTACGCCACCGGCTCGTCGCAGGGCACCCAGGACTCCTCGGGGGCGGGCCTGGCCTCCGGCAGCACCTACCGGCTGATCAACGTCATCAGCGGCAACTGCCTGGACGTGTCCGCCGATTCCCGCGTGGTGGGCGGCAACATCCAGCAGTGGACGTGCAACGGGCTCGGCCCGCAGAACTTCCGCTTCACCAGGACGGCCGCCGGCGACTTCACCCTGACCGGGCAGAACTCCGGCCTGTGCGTGGCGGTGGCGGGCTCGGGCACCGCGCCCGGCGCCAACGTCGACCAGGAGGGCTGCAACGGCTCGCCGGCGCAGCGCTGGCAGGCCCTGAACCAGGGCGACGGCTACTGGACGTTCCGCAACACCGGCAGCGGCCTGTGCCTGGACGTGGCCGGCGGGTCGGGCGCGCCCGGCGCCAACGTGCAGCAGTGGACGTGCAACAAGCTCGCGCCGCAGATCTGGAAGCTGGAGGTCCGCTGAACCGGTCGGCGCCGAAGACCCGCCCCGGGAGCGTCCGTTGAACCCCGCGTTCAGTCCTGGGGCGGGCCCGGCACCCACGGGTCGAGGACGGCGTCCAGGCCCTCGGTCAGGCCCTGCGGGCCGCCGCGCTCGGCCAGCGCCGGGGTGATCGCGCGCAGCTCGGGGAAGTCGTGGGCGGGCATCCGGTACAGGCCCAGCCGGAAGGCCGCCTCGGGTTCGTCGGGGTTGTCCACCATGGCCTGCAGGTCGGCGAAGACGTAGCCGAGCAGCCAGGCGCTGACCGCCCGGTACGCGGCGGCTGCCGTGTCCTCGTCCAGGCCGGCCGCCGCCAGCAGCCGCAGGATGTCCTCCTGCGCGCTCAGCACGGCCGGCGCGCGGCGGGCCAGCGGCACCGCCAGCATGCGGGTGGCCAGCAGCGGCACCACCTCGGGGTGCGCCATGGCCACCTGGTAGGTCGCCCGCGCGATCCGGTGCAGCTCGCTGCGCCATCCGGGCTCCTCGGCGCCGCCCTTCGCCGGCGGCCGCGCGCCTTCCTCGGCACCCTCGTCGAGCCGTTCGCGCAGTTCGAGGTAGAGCGCCTCCACCAGGCCGTCCAGCAGCGCGTCCTTGCCCGCGGCGTACCGGTACAGGGCCATCGCCTCCACGCCCAGCTCGGACCCGAGGCGGCGCATGCTCAGCGCGGACAGCCCTTCCCGGTCGACCAGTTCCAGGGCGGTGGACAGCACGCGCTCCCGGCTCAGCCGGCCGTAGCGGCCGTGGTCGGCGGCGCGGCGGCCGGTGCGCCGGCCCTGGGCGTGGTCCGCCGACCGGTTCGGGGCCCGCTCGTCGCGGCCCGCGCCGGCCGGCTCGTCGCGCTTGCGTCGCGCCATCGCCGCCCCTTCGGGGAGGGGGACCGCTCGGCTCGCGGTCCCGCCCTTTGACTCTACGGACAAACCGCCGCAAAATGTACGTATACATCGTAAATTTCAGGCGTCAGGATAGGGCGCACACCGACTGCGTACACGTCCTGGCACCCCGACCAGGAGCGTCGTCATGTCGCACCGGAGCCCGCCCCCAGAACCACCGGACGACGGCAGCACGGACACCCTGGTCGGCGAACCGGAGGACATGGGCCTGGAGGAGTGGATGGCCCTGATCTCCGACGGCAACGTCGCCAGGATCACCCGGCACGGCCCGCTCTTCGGCCGGCCGCCGCGCAACCTCAAGGCCGCCCCCGGAACCTTCGTCCCGACGCTCTCGCACCGTGACAAGGTCTGGATCTCCGTGCTGGCGGTGGGCTGGGGCGCCTTCTTCGCGTACTTCTGGCAGTGGTGGCTGAACCCCGCGCACCGGGTCAGCTGGATGGGACTGGTGCTGACCAGCGCGCTGCTGTTCTACCTGACCTGCCAGGCGAGTTACTTCCTGATAGCCGTCTCCAAGCTCCCCCGCGTCTCGTCCTCACTGCCCATCCCCCGGCTCCGGCTGGCGATCGCGGTGACGCGCGCGCCCTCGGAGCCGTGGGGCATGGCCCGCAGGACGCTGGAGGCGATGCTCACGCAGGACTTCCCCTACTCCTACGACGTGTGGCTCTGCGACGAGGATCCGCGCGCGGACATCCGCTCCTGGTGCGCCCGCAACGGGGTGCGGGTGTCCAGCCGCAAGGGCGTCGCGGCCTACAACCGCACGACGTGGCCGCGGCGCACCAAGTGCAAGGAGGGCAACCTCGCCTACTTCTACGACCACTGGGGGTACCGGGACTACGACGTCGTGGTCCAGCTGGACTGTGACCACCAGCCGCACGCCCGGTACCTGCGGGAGATCGTCCGCCCGTTCTCCGACCCGGCCATCGGCTACGTCGCCGCGCCGAGCATCTGCGACGCCAACGCCGCCACCTCGTGGTCGGCCCGCGGCCGGATGCACCGCGAGGCGCCCTTCCACGGCCCCTTCCAGCTCGGCCACGCCGACCGGCTCGCCCCGGTGTGCATCGGCTCGCACTACGGCGTGCGCACCCGCGCGCTGCGCGACATCGGGGGCCTGGGGCCCGACCTCGCCGAGGACTTCACCACCACCTTCCTGTTCAACTCCGCGGGCTGGCAGGGGGCGTTCGCCATCGACGCGGAGGCGCACGGGCTGGGTCCGATGACCTTCGACGACATGGTCACCCAGGAGTACCAGTGGTCCCGGAGCCTGGTCGCGATGATGTTCGGCATGATCCCGCGCCACATGCACCGGCTGACCTTCCGGTTGCGGCTGCGCTTCACGATCGTGCTCATGTACTACCCGCTGCTCGCTGCCGGCGCGCTCGCCGCGATCGCCCTCCCGTCCGCCGCCGCGATCACCGGGCAGGTGTGGGTGAGCGTCAACTACCTCGCCTTCCTGGGCCACTTCTGGGGCATGTCGATCTGGCTGGTGATCCTGCTGCTGTTGCTGCGGCACAGAAAGCTGCTGCGGCCCTCTACCGCGCCTGTGTGGAGCTGGGAGTTGTGGCTGTTCGCCATGGCCCGCTGGCCCTTCGTGGCCTGGGGGGTGCTGGGGGCCGTCATCCAGGAGACCTTCCGCCGGCCGATCTACTTCAAGGTGACACCCAAGGACCGCAGCGGACTCGAACTGCTGTCGAAGCGCCTGGTGCTGCCGTTCGTCGTCATCGCGACGGGGCTGTCCGCCGCCGCCATCATCGGCGAGCTGACCGGGCCGTCCGTGGGCTACGTGTTCCTGTGCATCCTCGGCGGCCTGGCGTACTCGGTGGTCAGCGTGTCGGTGGCCGTGCTGCACGTACGGGAGGCCTCCCGCGCGGCCGGCACACCGCTGAGGTCCGCGTTCGCCACCGCCAGCCGCCCCCTGTTCATGTCCGCCGTCCCCCTGCTCCCCCTCGCCCTGGCCATCGCCATCTACCCGGCGTACCTGACCGCCGTCACCACCTGGTGACGCGGTACCGCGCCGAACCCCGAGGAGGTCCGTCAGATGCCTCGCACCCTGTCCACCGCGCTGGTGACCGGCGGCGCCGGGTTCATCGGCAGCCACACCTGCGTGGAACTGCTGGAACACGGCTACGAGGTGATCGTCGTCGACGACCACTCCAACAGCTCGCCCGAGGTGTTCGCCCGCACCGAGAAGGTCGCCGGCCGCTGCCTCGGCGCCGTCTACCGGATCGACCTGCGCGACCGGGACGCGCTCAACGCCGTCTTCAACCGCCACCCGATCGACGTGGTGGTGCACTTCGCGGGCAAGAAGGAGGTCGCCGAGTCCGTGCGCACCCCCGTCGAGTACTACGACGTCAACGTCGGCGGCACGCTGACCCTGCTGTCGGTGATGCAGGAGCACGGCATCCACCGGCTGGTGTTCTCCTCGTCGTGCTCCATCTACGGCGAGGCGGACCGGATACCGCTGACCGAGGCCGACCCGGCGCGGCCCACGAACCCCTACGCCGCGTCGAAGTGGACCTGCGAGCAGATCCTGGCGGACGTCTGCCGCCGCCGCGACGGCTGGGCGGTGATGTCCCTGCGGTACTTCAACCCGGCGGGCGCGCACCCCAGCGGCCTGCTGGGCGAGGTGCCGCGCGGCGCGCCCGGCAACGTGATGCCGTACATGGCCCAGGTGGCGGCCGGCCGGCTGGACCGGCTGAACGTGTTCGGCGGCGACTACGCCACCAGCGACGGCACCGGCATCCGCGACTACATCCACGTCATGGACGTCGCCGAGGCGCACCGGCTGGCGCTGGAGCACCTCGCCGGGCGCCCCGGGATGCGGGTCTTCAACCTCGGCCTCGGATCGGGCACTTCGGTGCTGGAACTGCTCGCCGCGTTCCGGCGGGCCTCCGGCCGCCCGATCCCCTACCGGATCGTGCCGCGCCGCCCCGGCGACGTCGGCGCGCTGGTCGCGGACCCGACCGCGGCGGCGCGCGCGTGGGGCTGGCGGGCCACCCGGGACGTGGCGGCCATGTGCCAGGACGCATGGCGCTTCACCCGGCTCAATCCTGCGGGCTACGCGGACCGGCCATGACCGGCCGCCCGACCCGCGAAGCGGCGGCGCACCGGAACCCGCGCGCCGCCCCCGAACAGCAACCCCTTGGGAGGCTGCCATGAGGATGACGGTCATCGGCACCGGCTACGTCGGAGTCGTGCACGCGGCCACAATGGCGGACCTCGGGCACGAGGTCCTCGGCACCGACATCGACGAGGAGCGGATCGCCGCGCTGAGCAGCGGCACCCCGCCGGTCTACGAGCCCGGACTGCAGGAGCTGCTGCAGCGCACGGTCGCCTCGGGGCGGCTGCGGTTCACCACCGACGTGGCGTCGGCCGCCCGGTTCGCCCCGGCGCACTTCGTCTGCGTGGGCACCCCGCAGCAGCCCGGCGCGAAGCGGGCCGACGTGCGCAGCGTGGAGGCGGTGGTCGACGCCCTGGCGCCGCACCTGGGACCGGGGGACCTGATCGTGGGCAAGTCCACGGTGCCGGTCGGCACCGCGGCCCGGCTGGCCGAACGGCTGCGGAGAACGGCACCGCAGGCCGGTCTCGCCTGGAACCCCGAGTTCCTGCGCGAGGGCTTCGCCGTGCAGGACTCGGCCGCACCCGAGCGGATCGTGGTGGGCGTGACGTCGGAGCACGACGAGGAGGTCCTGCGCGAGCTGTACGCGCCGATGCTGCGCGTCGGCGTCCCGTTCTTCCGCACCGACCCGAGCACCGCGGAACTGGTCAAGGTCGCGTCGAACTCCTTCCTGGCGACCAAGATCTCCTTCATCAACGCGATGGCCGAGGTCTGCGACGCGGCGGGCGCGGACGTGATCATGCTGGCCCAGGCGGTCGGCGCGGACTCCCGCATCGGCCCGCGGTTCCTGCAGCCGGGCCTGGGCTTCGGCGGCAGCTGCTTCCCCAAGGACATCCGGGGCTTCATGGCACGCGCCGAGGAGCTCGGGGTGGGCGGGGCCGTGGCCTTCCTCGACGAGGTCGACGCGATCAACACCCGGCAGCGCACCAGGACCGTGGAACTGACCGGCCGGCTGGTCGGCGGCTCGTTCGCCGACGCCAACGTGGCCGTGCTGGGCGCGGCGTTCAAGCCGGACAGCGACGACGTGCGGGACTCCCCCGCGCTGGCCGTCGCCGAATCGATCCGTCGCCGCGGCGCGCGCGTCCGGGTGCACGACCCCGAGGCGCTGGACAACGCCCGCAGCGCGGCCCCCGGGCTGCAGTACACCCTGGACGTTCCCAAGGCATGCGAGGACGCCGACGTGGTGCTGCACCTGACGGCCTGGCCGGAGTACCGGGCGATCGACCCGGCCGCGCTGGCCCCGCTGGTCCGCCGGCCCACCGTCGTCGACGCCCGCCACACGCTGGACGCCGACCGGTGGCGCGAAGCCGGGTGGTCCCTGCACGCGCCGGGCCGCCCCCAGCCCGGGGAGTAGCCATGCGTGTCGTGGTCACCGGCGGAGCCGGATTCCTGGGATCGCACCTGTGCGACGCGCTCGTCGCCCGCGGCGACGAGGTGTGGTGCGTCGACGATCTGTCCACCAGCGGTCCCGGCAACCTCGGGCACCTGAGGGACGAGCCGCGCTTCCGTTTCGTCGCCGGCGACATCAGCGAGAGCCTGCGGATCCCGTGCCCGGTCGACGCGGTGGCGCACCTGGCCAGCCCGGCCTCGCCGCCGGACTACCACAGCCGGCCGCTGCACACCCTGGCCGCCGGCAGCCGAGGCACGGAGAACGCGCTGCGCCTGGCCGGCCGCTACCAGGCGCGCTTCCTGCTGGCCTCCACCAGCGAGGTGTACGGGGACCCGCTGGTGCACCCGCAGCCGGAGGACGACTGGGGCCATGTGAACCCGGTCGGGCCGCGCAGCGTGTACGACGAGGCCAAGCGCTTCGCCGAGGCGCTCACCATGGCCTTCCGGCGCAGCGAGGGCACCGACACCGGGATCGTCCGCATCTTCAACACCTACGGCCCGCGCATGCGCCCGTACGACGGCCGGGTGGTGTCCAGCTTCATCCGGCAGGCGCTGCGGAACGAGCCGCTGACGGTGTACGGCGACGGCAGCCAGACCCGCAGCTTCTGCTACGTCGACGACCTGGTCCGCGGTCTCGTCGCCATGCTCGACTCCGACGAGCCCGGTCCGTTCAATTTCGGCAACCCGGACGAGCGGACCGTGGACGAGCTCGCCCACCTGGTCATCGAGGCGACCGGAACGGCTTCCGGGATCCGCCGGCTGCCGCTCCCGGTGGACGACCCGACCCGCCGGTGCCCGGTCATCGACCGCGCCCGCGAGCACCTCGGATGGAGTCCGAAGATCACGCTGGGCGAGGGACTGCGACATACGGTGGAGTGGTTCCGTTCCCGGCCGCCGGACGACGGAGGGCCGGAAACGCCGCACGACGACGGATTCTGACGGAAGGGGCCGGGCATGGCGGGTCCCGACGGCCCTGCGGGGGGCGAGCGCCCCGTCACGCGCCGCGTGCCGCGGCGCGTGCGCCTGGCGGCGCCGGCGTTCCTGGCGCTGCTGGCCCCGGTGGCCGCGGGCTGCAGCTCGCTCCCGCACTTCCGGCCGGGCCACACGTACTACGTCAGCGCGACCGGCGACGACAGCAACGACGGGCGCTCGACGAGCCATGCCTGGCGCACCCTGGCCCGTGCCGACCGGCAGCAGCTGGTGCCCGGCGACCACCTGCTGCTCCAGGGCGGCAGCCGCTTCACCGGCAGCCTCACCGTCGGCCACGGCGAGGCGGGCCGCGCGAGCCAGCCGGTGGTCATCGGCTCCTACGGCTCCGGGCGGGCGACCGTGGCCCCCACCGACAAGGCCGGGATCACCGTGGTCGACACCGGCGGGGTGGAGATCCCCGACCTCGTCGTCACCGGGAACGACCGCACGCTCAAGAAGCCCAGCGGCATCCTCGTCTACAACGACCGGAAGGGCACGAAACGGCTGGACCACGTGGTGGTCTCGGGCGTCGACGTGTCCCGGTTCTGGATCGGGGTGTCCGTCGGCTGCGCCGACACCTCCGTGGGGTTCAGCAACGTCCGCGTCTCCGGCTCGTCGCTGCACGACAACACGAACGACGGCCTGCTGACGTACGGACCCCGGCTCGACGTGAACCATCCGCGGTACTCCCACCAGAACGTGGTGGTCTCCGGCGTCCAGGCGTTCGGCAACCTGGGCGACCCGGCGTCCACGAAGCACAACACCGGCAGCGGCATCGTCATCGGCGGTGTCCAGAGCGGCCGGGTGGAGCAGTCGGTGGCGCACGACAACGGTTCGCGGTCGGCCGCCCAGGCGCTGGAGGGCCCGGTGGGCATCTGGGCCTACGACTCGACCGGGCTGACGATCCAGCACAACCAGTCGTTCCACAACCGCACGCCCGCCATCGTGGACGGCAGCGGCTTCGGCCTGGACCAGAACGTGTCGTCGACGACCGTCCAGTACAACCTCGCCTACGGCAACGACGGGCCCGGTTACCACGCGTTCACCAACATCAACAACGGCGCCTTCAAGGACGACACCTTCCGGTTCAACATCAGCAGCAACGACGGCCGGAAGCTGGCGCAGAACGGCGGCATCGACGTCCACGGCACGGACATCAGCAACCTGCGGATCTACAACAACACCGTGGTGATGACCGGCACGGGCGCGAAGCAGGGTCCGGCCGTCCGGCTGCGGAACCACCCGGTGGACGTCTCGGTGCGCAACAACGTCCTCATCACCGACGGCTCGCCGGTCGTCTCCGCGGCCGAGACCTACACGCCCCAGCAGGTGGTGCTCCAGGGCAACGACTACTCGCCTCGGCCGGAACGTGGCAGGTCCGCTGGGGGCCGGCCACCTACCACTCGCTCGGGCAGTGGCGGAACGCGCAGCATCAGGAGCAGGCCGGGGGCAAGCCGACCGGTCTGACCGCCGATCCCTGCCTGGCCGGCGGGCCCGCCCCGTCCGTCACCTCGACCGCCCAGGCCCCGCGGATCGTGCCGACCTGCGACGCGGTGGCGGGCAAGGGCGTCGGCCTGAGCGCCCAGTTCGGCATCGACCCGGGCCCCACGGACTGGTTCGGCACCGCGCTGACCACCTCCACCCTGATCGGGGCCGCCGAACTGCACTCCCGGTGAGCCGGGCATAACCTTGGCGTATGCGGTTCCTGACGGATCGCGTCCACCGGGTGATGACCGTTTACGTCATCGTGGTGGCGGCGGCGACCGTCGCATACCTGACCGTGCCCAAGGTGCACACCGGCACCTGGGCGGTCATCGGATTCGGCTCATCGGCGGCCATCGTCACCGGAATACGTATCCACCGCCCGGCGCACGCCTGGCCCTGGTACATGCTGGCCGCGGCGAACTTCACGTTCACCGCGGGGGACACGACGTACAACGTGCTCAACCGCTTCTTCGGCGAGCAGAACCCGTTCCCCTCGGCGGCCGACGCCTTCTACCTGATGACGTATCCGCTGTTCGCGGCGGGCATGATGGGCTTCATCCGGTACCGCGCCACGGGCCGCGACCGCGGCGCCCTGCTCGACGCCATGATCCTCACCACCGGCCTGGGGCTGCTCTTCTGGACGCTGCTGATCAACCCGAACACCACCGCCCCGGGCATGACGTGGATACAGAAGGCCATCTCGATCGCCTATCCGCTCGGGGACGTCCTCATCCTGGCCATGCTGGCCCGGCTGCTGACCCCGAGTTCGGTGAAGTCGCCGGCCGTCCGGCTGCTGACGCTGGGCACGGCGGGCCTGCTGGTCTCCGACGTGATGTACGGCCTGCTGCAGTTGCGGGGGACGTGGCGGGTGGGAACGCCGATGGACCT
>Ga0123353_10000632_pt1 | contig 43003 bp, 31 predicted proteins | sample TergutLab28metaG_3_FD_92763 | JGI IMG/M metagenome (GOLD analysis project Ga0123353, IMG submission 92763) | Labiotermes labralis P3 segment gut microbial communities from Petit-Saut dam, French Guiana - Lab288 P3 | ecosystem: Host-associated > Arthropoda: Insects > Digestive system > Gut ... | reverse complement strand
CTGGATTGCTTCGCTTCGCTTGCAATGACGGTATTGGTTGAATCCATTGACCTTCCTGCTCAGTCATTGCGAGGATCAAAGCGACGAAGCAATCCAGAAAAAGGGTTGTGCAGAGTTTCCTTATAAAGTTTTCATGTATTTAGAAAAGGTTTTTATAAACTATGCATATGGTGGATGCGCTTCTTTCTCCAACGGTAGGTTTGACCATGATCGCAATCAGCGTTGCGGTCATCGGCGCGTCGGTGGCAAAAGTCAAAGAAGACGAATTGAGCGAAAAAAAAATTCCTGTTATGGGTGTTGCAGGAGCTATGGTTTTCGCGGCGCAGATGATCAATTTCGCAATTCCCGTCACAGGCTCGTCGGGGCACATTGGCGGCGGGATCCTGCTGGCGGGCTTGCTCGGCGGCGTTCCGGCTTTTCTTTCCATCGCGGCAGTGCTCATCATTCAATGCCTTTTCTTTGCTGATGGCGGATTGCTGGCTCTCGGCTGCAATATTTTCAATTTGGGCATCATTCCATGCCTCGTGATCTATCCGCTTATCTTCAAGCCCTTGCTGAAAAACGGAACCGACTATAAGCGTTTGTCCCGCGCCTCAGTGGTGTCGGTGGTGATCGGATTGGAACTTGGCGCATTCTGCGTCGTGCTGCAAACCCTGGCATCGGGCATTACAGAACTCCCCTTCGGCACGTTCCTTGGGCTCATGCTGCCCATTCATTTCGCCATCGGGCTTGCCGAGGGCATCGTGACAGCGGCAGTGCTGTGCTTCATTTACAAAATGTGCCCGGATATCATTGACTCCTCACTGTCGCGGCAACGCCTGAGCATTTCGGCGAAAAAAGCGCTTGTGGCCCTGTCCCTGTTGACCGTGACGGCAGGCGGCGCGTTCTCCTTGTTCGCGTCCACAAACCCGGACGGTCTGGAGTGGGCCATCGGAAAAACCACACAAAAAACCTTTGGCGCCGAAACCAGCCTTGACGCAGAAGGAACTCTTTTCGACAGCGCTGCCAGCCTCCAGGAAAAAACCGCGTTCCTCCCCAACTACACTTTTGCGTCAGACCCCGACAATCCAGCAGGAACCTCAGCCTCCGGCCTTGTTGGTGCAGCCATTGTCTTTGCCCTCGCTTGCATAGCAGGGCTGTTCATTTCCAAAGTGAAGAGAAGCAAAAAAGCAGGGCCACATGTCTGACATCAGCGCCCGGATCCACGAACTTCGGGTGTTGGAAAGCTTCTCGACGGGGCAGACGGTAATACACCGCCTGCACCCCCTGGCGAAGCTGGTATCCGCTTTCGTCTTGATTGTGTTCATCGCATCCTTCGGGCAGTACGATTTTGTGCGCCTGGCGCCGTATCTGTTTTATCCCTTCGTGATGATGGCCCTCGCCGAGTTGCCGTATAAACCGTTTCTATCCCGTGTGCTTATCGCCCTGCCCTTCTGCCTGTTTGCGGGCCTCTCCAATGTGATTTTTGATAAGGCAACGGCGTTAACGATCAACGGCGTGGCGATCAGCTCGGGTGTTTTATCGCTGATGACGATCCTTCTGAAAATGTATTTATGCGTCATGGCTGCGCTCTTGCTTGTGGCGACAACGCCGTTTCCTGAACTTACGACACAGTTGCGCCGACTCCGTGTACCAATGGTTTTTGTCATGGTTTTTGAGATGACTTTTCGTTACATTGGCGTTTTGCTGGAAGAAGTCCATGCCATGAGCACAGCGTATAAGCTGCGTTCCGGTACTAAAAGAGCACTTGACATGGGGCATATGGGGTCTTTTGTGGGCCAGCTTCTTCTGCGCGGGTTTGACAGGGCCGAGCGCATCCATAGGGCTATGCGCTGCCGCGGCTACTCCCTCAGGCATATTCCGCCCGCACCCCGGCAGCTTCGCTACCCAGATGTGCTGGCTCTGGCGGCGGTATGCCTACCGTCGGTGTTATTACGCTTTTTATACTGACCTGGGGTAAGTGTGTGCTCACAGTTACAGATTTAACCGTTGAATACACCGATGGCACACGCGCCATTGACGCGGTCCGCTTCTCGATAGCCCCCGGAGAAAACGTCGCCCTCATCGGAGCCAATGGCGCGGGGAAAACTTCGCTCCTGCTCGCCCTTGTGGGTGTGCTGCCCACAACATCCGGCGAAATCCGTGTCAGCGAAACACTCCTCACCAGAAAAACGCTACGGCAAATACGTGCGCAAATGGGTTTGGTATTTCAAAACCCGGACGACCAACTCTTTATGCCCAATATATTTGAGGATATCGCCTTTGGGCCGCGCAGTTTTGGCTGCGAAGAAGCCAAAATCACCGAACGCGTGAACGCCGTTTTGTCACGCCTCAGCATTGAGCACTTGGCACAGCGCTCTCCCCTCAAACTCTCCGCCGGGGAGAAACGTTTGGCTGCCATTGCCACTGTGCTCGTCATGGAGCCTGAGTTTTTGCTGTTTGACGAGCCAACCGCCTTTTTAGACCCCCGTGCCCGGCGCACCCTGTCAGCCCTTCTCTTGGATTTGCCGCAAAGCATGCTGATTGCGACCCACGATCTGGCCTTTGCGGAGGAAATGTGTTCCCGTGTATTGCTGCTGCAAAACGGCAAACTCATTGCGGATGACGGGAAGGAGTTGCTGCGCGACACAGTAGTACTGGAAGCGGCAGGGCTCTGACTAGTTGCTGGGCTATGACGGCATCGAACCCGTAACGCGGCATCTCCAACATTGTGGGCAATACGTAAGGTTCCATTCAGTATCGATACGCCTTCCCTTCAGCCATTTCACTTCCTCAGCCGTTGCGTAAGGCTTCCCACATGCGGCACATTTTGCCAAGGGCAGGTCAGATCCTACTCGTTCACACATTCTATGGCCTCAGACTCTATTTTTTTGCAGCATACAAAATGAGGGCAGGTCAGTTTATACTTGCAGAAGATGTTGAGTGCTCACCATTGAAAACGTGGATGTCTCATAGATGAGCCCAACAACTATTCAACAGAACCGGCCTTCAGGTCTGGGTATGGCTTTTTGCCCTGAAGGGCGGGGTTTCAAACCGAAATCAGTTTTACGATGGATCGGAGGCAGTAAGAAATGTTGCAGAGAACTTGTAGGGCCAGCACCACCGCTTATGCTTTTAGCATGCTTTTTGTTTTAATGCTATCGGGATGCATGGCCAGTGCTATTAATTTTGAGGAAAGACGGGAGCTTCCTGTCCCATTGGAAATTACACTGGCAGCAGAAGAACGTGTCAATCTGACTGCGGGTGGCAGACCATCGCCCATTGTCGTAAGATTATTTGAGCTTTCAAATAATACCCAGTTTTTAGCGGCTGACTATTTTGCGTTAATGGGGCAAGATGGAGTTCCGATAGGTGGAGACATACTCACAAGCGATGAACATGTTCTGTTACCTGGCGAAGTCAAGATGGTGCGTAAGCGTGCTGCGCTTAAAAGCAGGTATTTGGGCATTGTCGCAGGGTATAGCGATCTGTCCACCAGTACGTGGCGTTTAATCACACCATTACCTGACCCCTATCTTGCGGGACGTGTGTGGTCGAGATCCGTATCGCCCACCAAGCACCTGTTTGTGGTGCTTAGCGAGCGTGGTTTAGCAGTCTACGAGAAACCCCCAAAAAAATGATTAGTGTTCAATGTCTATCCGGCCTGCTTCAAATATGCTGAGAGGCTCTTCGCCTACGAACCAAGTCTTGCGCCCATATCCTTGCCAAAAGTTTTCATAAAATTCATGCCAAATCGTTTCAGTTCCTGTCAAAAGGCTATGGGTGCGTTTTTCCTTTTCTTCAGGCAAAACATATCTAGCGGGCATATAAGCGACTTTAATTGGATGTCCGACAAGTTTCACATTGACGGATGTCCACACGAGATCAATGGCATTAACTGGTTTAGGGATCAACAAACTCTCTATCATGTCAAATGGAACCCAGTAATACTCTCCCCCTATTATAAGCTCGGCAATAGAACCGAGTCGGTCATCCCCATCAGCAATCCCTTCGAACGAAGAAGATTCACCATAACTCCCTTTACACTTGGGCATGTCCGGTAATGCACTTTGTCGTTTTTCTGCAGCTTGCTCACCAGTGTAACGCATTGCTTCAATCATTTTGTCGAGCCATGCAGGAGCTGGAAACAAAAGATCTGGATTGATCTTTCCCGCAAAAACAGCTTCTCTAACCTGCTCGGCACGAATCAACATCCTAGTCAAAAGTGCTTCTGCCTCCAATTCGGCATTGAATTGACAAGCCAACTGCAGTTGACGCAATGCTCTTTCATATTGTCCGCGTAGAAGCTCAAGCTGCGTCAATGTAAGACGGTGAAAAGCTTCAAGAGGTTCACGGCGGATTGCAGCACTAACTGACTCTATTTGTTGCTCCAAATCACTACTGATAAGAGAAGACATGCTTCTTTCTCCGTTGTTGTAATACTACTGTGAATGGCAAGCGTAATGCTGTCAATCTGCAACAGCAACAGAACGCGCTACCGTTGACCTTTTTTCTGCCAAAAAGTCATGAGAAATATGCATCCTTTTACCTTTCATTACCTCTATTTCAAGGATACATGGCGTATTGCTCTCATTGCTTATCGTGACTGTATGTCTACCTTCTAATACATTCAACACAAGATTTGGTGGAACCGTAGCAATGAGTTTTCCGTCAATTGAAATATGCCCCCATGGTATGACACTAACGGTAAGTTGTCCTTGTGAAGCGTTAGCAGCCTTATTATTTGTATTGACGTCATCCGTTTCCAATTTATCGGCTATCTTAACTGCCTTATTGGCTGCCTTAACCGTTACCCTCCCTGTACTACTACTTGTGTCAGCATTCACGGCGGGGTCATCATCGGCAGGATCATCAGAAATATCTGCGTATCTGGAACGGAACACACTACCTTCCGATGCTGCTATATCAGCATCATCTTTCACGTTTGCGGCATTGTCTTCAGACAATTCTGTTTGCATCGGAGACACTGATGCAAACATCGGATTTTCAATTGTTTCGTTATCGACTTCGACTTTTTCGATTTTTTCGACTTTTTTTCCACTGATATTTTCTTTAGGTGTGTTATCAGATACTCCATATCCTAACACGAAACCTAACACACAGACAAATAGGAATAATACCGGAACGATTTCTTTTACCCCAATACCGTATTTCCGGCAAATTGCGGGAATATTAGTGATATTAGCAATTTTTTCAAAAAAACTATCCAAACCTGATCCTAAAGTGCCAACATTATTAACAGTCGACTCATTGAGCGATTCTGCCTTGTAATGAACTATAGATTTCTCAGAATCTTTATGATGAGCTATAGATTTTCTAGCACTTTTCAGTGCTGTAGAAAACGCTTCAATAGTTTGCGGACGACTCTCCGGTCGCACCGCCAACCCTGCATCAATAACCTTCAGTACACTAACAGGTAAATGATCGATCCCCGAATCAGCTAAGGGTTGGAGAGTGTCATCCATCAGTCTTGCGCACGCCGTAAGTGGTATTTTGCCAGTTATAAACTGTCTCATCACTGCGGAAACAGCATAGATGTCAGACCATGGGCCCAGTTCCAACCCGTCATCTCCATTACAGTACTGCTCGATAGGAGCAAATCCATGCTTGAGGATAATTGTTGAGATATCGTTTGAAGTATCGTTCTGATCCACTTGGATAACACGAGAAGAACCGAAATCAAGTAGTACAGGCGCTCCGTCCTTGAGAAGGATAATATTGTCAGCCGAAATATCAAGATGGTAACAGCCCATCGCATGAATCCGCGACAACCCATCTAACAACGGTAAAAAAATGGACAATAATTCATTTGTATTTTTTGCCAAGCCTCCATTATCTATGATTTCATGAAGTGTTCTACCGCGATAGTACGGCATGACCAAATATGCCGTACCGTTAGTTTCAAAAAATTGCAAAAAGGCAGCTAACGCAGGATGCCTGAGCTTTGCCAAAACGCATGTTTCTCTAACGAAGTGTCGCATTCCTTTTTCAAATGTCTTTTCAGCAGATGTTTTAGGAACTACTTGCAATCCGTTCCGTACCGCGAGGGAAGTAGGTAGATATTCTTTAATCGCGACTTCACGGCATAAGCCTGTATCATATGCCAAATAGACGATGCTAAACCCTCCTACACCAATCACCGAACGAATCTCAAACTCGTTCAACTGCGTGCCGATCGGCAAAGCGGTCATCAAACTCGATGTTTTCATATTAAATAGCTACCATGATAGTTGCATATCGGATAAAGCCGTCACCGTCTTCATCACCAGATTGATTTTAGTATATCCACCGGACTCTGCTCAACCCCCTACTGGTTTTTCTTATCAAAGGCCCAGCCCCTGGATACACAGTGGTCACAACACATCGCCCTCTCCAACAGGTTAAGTTGCTCCGGCAATCTGCGTCATGAAAAACAAGTCGTTTGTTTCACAAGGCGTCTTAAAAAAAACAAACGTCATATTCCGTGCGGCGACCATGATCACTAACGTAAAAATGTAGCTTAGACAATAGTTCCTCTATTGTATCGACACATGAATTGTTGTTTTTGATGAAAATCAATGTATGTTATACACTCGGGCACCTCGAAAAACATCGGGTTTGACTAAAAGAGAAAAAATTTTCCAATGAAATCAAAGGGAAATTTTTCTGCCTCCATGGAACAAGGGAGTTTTTCGAGGTGCCCACTCTCATGGGGATTTCCCTCATATGGCCAGCACCTGCCTGTAAAGCGGCTGGCGTACACTGAACCCGCCCCCTGAAACCGGGTGCCAAAAAGCGATATGGTCAGGCTGTCTGCCTGAGTGTCGGCACCGACCAGGAAAGCTCTGCGCAACCTTTTTTCTGGATCGCTTCGTCGCTTCGCTTCTTGTGATGGCGCAGCAGAAAGGTCAAGATTTTAACCAATGCCTTCAGTGCGAACGAAGCGAAGCAATCCGGTGCTGGGGTCATGCAGGGGTTCCCCGAATGCTCCCATTTTTCAGGAAAATCCGCCCGACGCTGACACTGCCGACCGTCATCGCGATATATCGTTACCGCATACGGCAACAATCAATATTGCGATGGGTTTCGCTACACTCTACCCATCCCACGCTTGCTGACGTTGACCACATTGCCCGCTGTCACCCTGACCGTATGCGCCAACCCGCTTTGTACGTCTGCCCCTACATGAACCTTCATCCCAAAATGTCATTGACTCCCTTTCTTGCTCTGGTACATCTCAGGATCCCGTTGCCTGTCCCGGTTCTTCGTCGAAGGGCTCGCATGGATGAGCGTTGCATCCACCATCGTCCCACCTTTCAACAGGCAGCCCCGCGATTGCAGCGATTCATTGATGGTTTGCAGCATCCGCTTGCTCAATTCATGCTTCTCAAGAAGGTGCCGGAAGTTCAGGATCGTCGTCTCGTCAGGCAAGGCGTCCACGGACAGTTCAAGGCGCGCAAAACGGCACATCGACTCAATCTCAAGCAGCGCATCTTCCATCCCAGGGTCGGAGAGCGCGTACCACTGCTGCATGAAATACGTCTCCAACGGCACCGGCTGGCGGCCTCGGCGTCCAGATTTCGGATAGTACGGCTCAATGACCGATAACAGTTCTGACCACGGAACCACCGCCTCCATTTCCACCCAAAAACGTTCCCGCCGCGCCTGTTTCTTTTTATGCTCAAAGGCCAACGAGGCAAAGGTGCTCTGTTTTATGGTGTAAACCACTACGTGGGCAGTACAGGGTACACACAGAAAGTGACAAAAAGTGTTGACAAGACGATTCTGCAATCATTAGACTGCAAGCTTGGAATTTACGTAAGTTTGAGATGAAACGCTCAAGACAAGTGGGTAAATGTGTAGCAGAAGGACGACGTACGCACGATGGATACAATCTTCGACCAAAAACTATTTGAAGAGGACATTCTCGACGAAGATTTAGAGTACACCCCTGTGCTCGTAGAATTTACGGCGCTTGCTACGCCTCGAGAAGAGCGCCAGATCGGAGAGCACATCCTACCCGCACAAGCTCCTGGTTGGGGTGAAGTTTTTAAAATGGGATGTGCACTTCTTGAGCGGAGTCGGGATCTACGTGTTCTCCATAAAGTATGCTGTGCTGCATTGCATCAATATGGGTTACCGGGTTTAGCACAAGGTCTATCCCTGATGGCTCATTGGGTTGAGAACAGGTGGGAAGATTTATACCCTAAGCTGTATGTTGAAGGTGAATACGACCCGCTGTTGCGCAGCAACGCAATTGCGGAAATTGCGGATCCAGAAGGCCTTGTTCGTTCTCTACGGCAAGCAATATTTCTTGAGACCCCGGTTGGGAGTGTGACAGTATCTGTTGCGGAACATCTTCTTAATGGAAAATCACTTAAAGAACAGTCATTTGTTTCCTCCATTGACCAACTGTCTCGCATAATTGTTGTCGAAAGTGTTAAAAATCATGACCGTTTTGCCGCAATTTCCTCTATCCATTCTTTTTTAAGTTCAATTACATCTGTATATAAAAATCGCCTTGATCCAGATTATTGGCCAAATATTGAGTTAATAACTGACATCATTACTCGTCTTGACCACTTTATTACTTCACAACTAGGGAAAGTAGCTCCATCTGTGCAGCCTGCAACGGTTCCGCAAGAACCGTCTTCTGCTCCTTCAGTGCCTCAAACTACAAAATCCTCTACTGGATCAGCAGCTTACCTTCCTTTTGAACTGAATACACGTACGGAAGCCATAAGAGCGCTTGCGTTAGCACGTGGATATTTTGAGAGCAACGAACCGTCTCATCCCGCTACGATTTTGATTCGACGCGTTGAACGGCTTGTCGGTTTGGACTTCCTAACGATCATCAAAGATCTCGCACCAGGGAGTCTGGAACAGTTTCTAATATTGGCAGGTGATGCAAAGGGGTAATGGTATCGCTTGCAACGTAAACAACGGCATCTTGCGCTCAAGGGTGTGGACTGTGTCGTTTTTTTGTAGTGTGTGTTTTAGTACCGTCGCATTCAAGGTACTTTATTTTGGGAGCTTTTGATGGCTACACGAAAGGATATACCAAAAGGTAAAAGTGGACAGAAATTTATCGGACGTAATCGCGCGCCTCGTGTTCAGATTGAGTACGATGTCGAGATATATGGTTCGGAGAAAAAAGTTCAGCTACCATTTGTAATGGGGATCATGGCTGATCTATCAGGCCGTCCCAAGGAAGAGTTACCTCCCGTCACAGACAGAAAGTTTCTCGAAATAGACATCGACAACTTCGATGAACGCATGAAGGCTATCAAACCACGGGTTGCTTTTGCTGTTGACAATACGTTAACAAGTGAAGGAAAAATAGCGGTTGACATCACCTTCAATAGCATGGATGACTTCAAACCTGGCGCAATTGCACAAAAAGTGGATCCTTTGCGCCAATTATTGCAGGCACGTACAGAGTTAAACAACCTGCTCACGTACATGGACGGGAAGACCGGGGCAGAAAATTTGCTCGCTGAAGTTCTGAAAGACCCAGCGTTGCTCAAATCTCTTGCCAGTGCCCCCTCGCTGACACCTTCTACCACTACCGAACCTGACAATAAACAGGAAGACTAACAATCATGGCTACCCATGCTTTTGCGACCCAGTCGCCAGTAACTGCACCTTCCGAACAAACTGATTTTGCGGCTTTGCTTGAAAAGGAATTCAATCCAAAAACGGATGAACAACGTAGCGCCGTCGAAACAGCTGTTCGTACACTTGCGCAGCAAGCTATTAGTTCTGCGATCACTCTTTCAGGTGATGCCTATCGCACTATTGAGGCAATCATTGCGGAAATTGATCGAAAAATGAGTGAACAAATTGATCTGATCATTCACAATAAAGATTTCCAGACATTGGAATCTGCATGGCGTGGTTTACATTATCTTGTAAACAATACCGAAAGTGACGAGATGCTCAAAATTCGCGTCATGAATATTTCTAAGAAAACCCTTCATCGAACTCTTCGTCGTCACAAAGGTATAGGTTGGGATCAGAGTCCAATCTTTCGTCGTATTTACGAAGAAGAGTACGGGCAACTCGGTGGGGCTCCCTATGGTTGCTTAGTCGGCGATTACTTTTTTGATCACTCTGCGCCAGATATTGAGTTACTTGGCGAGATGGCAAAAATTTCAGCAGCAGCTCACTGTCCATTCATTGCCGGATCCGATCCGGCTGTTATGCAGATGAATTCATGGCAAGAGTTAGCAAATCCGCGTGATTTGACTAAAATTTTCGAAAACACAGAATACGCGCCATGGCGTAGCTTACGTGAGTCTGATGACTCGCGCTATATTGGTTTAGCCATGCCTCGCTTCCTCGGTCGCATGCCTTACGGCATTAAAACCAACCCGATCGACGAGTTCGATTTTGAAGAAAACACCGAAGGATACGATCATCAACGCTATCTGTGGATTAATGCTGCCTATGCGATGGCTGTGAACATCAACCGTAGTTTTAAACTTTACGGTTGGGCCACCTCAATCCGCGGCGTTGAATCTGGCGGTATCGTAGAAGATCTACCATGCCATACCTTCCCTACTGACGATGGTGGCGTGGACGTCAAGTGTCCTACTGAAATTGCTATCTCAGACCGACGTGAAGCGGAATTAGCCAAAAACGGTTTTATGCCCCTTATTCATCGCAAAAACACTGATGTAGCTGCATTCATCGGGGCACAAAGTCTACAAAAGCCTACTGAATATTACGATTCAGATGCTTCAGCAAATGCGAACTTATCGGCACGTTTGCCCTACCTTTTCGCCTGCTGCCGTTTCGCGCACTATCTCAAATGTATTGTTCGAGATAAGGTTGGAACATTCAAAGAGCGCGAAGATCTTGAGCGTTGGCTTAATGAATGGATTATGAACTACGTTGACGGCGACCCACGTAATTCAAGCCAGGAAACGAAAGCTCGGAAACCTCTTGCTGCTGCCGAAGTCGTTGTCGAAGAAGTCGAAGACAATCCGGGCTATTATAATGCCAAGTTTTTCTTACGGCCGCATTATCAGCTTGAAGGTCTGACGATGAGTTTACGTTTGGTTTCCAAACTGCCATCGATTAAGGAGTCAAGCAACTAAGTTTCTTTAAACCGTTGCTTTGTGTAAAGTAGAAAATGGATTTTCTACGTTGCACAAAGCACGGAAGCTAAGACAGTTTTGATTCAAGTGCAGTACAAACGGGCGGCAGGATGCTGCCCGTTTCCATTTTAAAGATTGTATAAGCGTTAACAACTATTTTTTGGAAGGGGTTTGTACCCCGGTCGCCGAAACCCCGCCCATTCGGGCCGGGGTTCGTCTTTCCGCCCTGAAGGGCGGGGTTTCCCTGAAGGGCGGGGTTTCAAACCGAAATCAGTTTTACGATCAATTAGTACGGAGTCGAATTAAGAGATCGACTCGTCGATTAACATTGCGCCCCTGAACAGTCTTACTGCTTGCGATCTGTTCTTGGGAACCTTTTCCCTCAATGGTAGTTAATGTTCTGTCAATCCCTTTACTAACCAGATAATCCTGTACAGCCTCTGCACGTTTTTTCGAAACCATCATGTTAAACTGAGGATCTCCATACTCATCAGTGTGGCCTATGGATGTTATCTCATAATTAGCAGCCGTATTCATAATTATTATTTCAACAATACGGTCAAGAATTTGGGTAAATGTTGAGGAGAGAGTAGCACCATCTATATTAAACAAATTTCCTGACCGAATTACTACAATAATACTACCATCTGTAGCATTATGCTGAACACTCAAGTGCGGATCTTCCCTTAGTTGTTGCACAAGCCTTTTGTCAGCAGTAAGTTCTGAAATATTGGATGCTCTGCTTTCCTCAGCATTAGTTGCACTAGCATCCGATTCGGATGTGATTTTCAATAGCTCACATCCTAAAATAAGCGTCATGAAAACGACAGAAATTAACACAGAACGCATCACTGAACTCCTTATAAAGTAAAAGCCTCAGGTTTGAACATCACCTATCTTCCTGAATTTCAACACCTCCTGTATCCATATTCCACTGAGCGCGTATTATCATATCAATTGGGTATGGTTCGAACCAATAAGTCGCTTCGATGCGAAAATGAGCAAAATTGTAATTATCATTACCTGAGTCATGGGTAACAGATACTTTCAGCGTTTTCTCAAGAATTCGTGGTTCAAAATAAGCTATAGCGCGTTGAAGTTCTTCCGCAACCATATCAAGTTCTGACTCGGATAAATTAGCCCCTGTCAAAGGCAGAATTCCATAGTTAATCACCGACTGCTTAACTCGTGGAAATTTCTCCAATGGCAATTGTCTTTCAAGATTACTGCAATTCAGCAATAAAGATAAATCTCGCAATACTGTTTTCCGAAAAGCATTTCGATTCATTGCACCGCTAGACGTTAGTGAAAGCCTATCTATCAGAGCCGGTACAAACGAATCACCACCATAATTTCCAGTAACAGTTTTATTCATTAGTTAGGTCTCCACGACATCAACATGCAAAACAAAGCGTCATTAGGCAACCCGCGATGAATAATTTGTTTCGGGGGCAGTTTTGGAGATGGTTCTGCCCACCAGAAACTACGATTGGCACGTTCAGCAAATAATACTGAAAGATCCGGCCATGAAAACCATTCATCTTGAGGCTCAATATGGTCAACAATACCCAAGTCGCTCAAAATATCAGCAGTATTAACGCAATTGGTTTCAATATCTTTTTGTTGCTCAAAAATATCGAAAACATTATCAACCAAAATTTGTTCAGTAACAACACGTCGTATAGCTGCATCGATTCGATATAGCCAGTGGCTTTTCGGGGGCAAGACATTTCTTATGTTATCCGCATCAAAAGGACGCAACACCATTAACGGCGAACATCGTCCCACTCTGTCAACGCTTGGCGCGATGCACCCAATTAAAGAAGACTTATCCCAAATGGAAGAATTAATGACAAAACGCCAAACTGGTGAAAGCTGATAGGCGTCCCGCCATTCTTCTGGATACATCCTCATAAATGCAGCCATTCCAGACGAAGTCCACCCATGTACAGTCTCTTGTAAAGACTGTGGTATTCCTCTGCCCGCAAAATCACCTACTGAAGGTAACTTCCCAAACCAGCCCATACCCCATGAGGGATGATGCGAATCAAACATATTTTATGCCTCATGCATTACTGTTTTTGTAAACCTCAGCAGATACGCTTCATTACAACAATAGCACTCTGTGACGCAGTAGACAAGGCACAGGAGTCACTTACTTTTCCCTTCCTTCACATCAGCATTATTGGATTGCAACATGGTAGTTGCTTCCATATATGCTTTAAGAAAAACAAATCCACAAAAATCTTGAAAATGATCTTTGGCATTTTCGCGAGTAAGTTTAAAATAACTCTCATACTCTTCCCACAACCGAGCTTTGGCCCATATCGGTAACATCTTATATAATAAACCTTTTCGTTTCATATTGCCTGCAATCAAAGCAGGATCAAAATTATCAAAAACGTGAGACAGTGCAGTTTTCGTTCCTGAAACAATACCGATTTGATGAGCACATAAGTCAACAAACGCGTTTTGTATCGCCTCAACAGGCTTCATAAATCCTGGAAGAGATTTTCCCAACAAATACGATAATGCTGCTTCAGTATTGGGTGAAAACTTAAGCGGGTTATTACGCTCCGGAGCAATCACGGTAACATTTGCTCGCACTTCCTGTTTAATAACCGCCCTACCAGCAATCATCTCCAACGTTCCTTGTGTATAGTTTCGAAGAAGTTGGCCAAGAAATTTCATAAATCCCTCATCCATTACTGTTCGATTAGGGATATGAATACCGAGTCCTTCACAAAATGCTCGGTAAAGTTTTTCTGCATTTTTTTGTGAAGCTTTGTTTTCCAAACTACTAATATTTTCTAAAATAGAATGATAAAGTTCGTCAACACCAGATTGGTTGTTTGAGTCTATTTCATTATCTTCTTCAGAAAAATAATGATCATGCGTTTGTGAAGATAGTGTCATTTGAGCCATAGTTGAAGCTTGTTGCGATGGTTGGTTCTTCATCGACAACGACACAACGACAGATAGATCAGCCAGTGTGGGGCCACTAGTGAACGACTCATCTTCTTCAACAATACCATTTATAGACACGACATCGTTCGAAATATCGTTTGCCACAGGTAACTGTACGCTTTCAACGGCGTCAACAATGTCCCATTGCAGTTCCGTAGCAGTTTGAAGCTCAACATGTTCTTCTTGATCCAAAACAACTGTGGATTGTAAAGAAGCATCATCATGCGAAAATATTGATGAATCTAACGTGATAGTATCTGTGGAATCTGACGCAATAGTATCTGTAACTGATTGATCCGAATCTATCATTGATTGATATATATTGGTTTCAGACGTAACAGTATCACTAAGGGGTTTTGTTTCGATTTGTTCATCAGCAGTTTTTACCTGTATTTTTGAAACCGATTTTTCTTGATCTGAAACAATTTCGGATTGCAAAGACGTATCTTCACGCACAGGCACCGAAGAATCAGGCACCACGATGCCCGAAAAAAAGTTATCAATATCGACATCTGGTTGATTTATATCGGTTTCATCAGAATATCCAGTGAATAAATTTTCGCCAAATTCGCTAGCAGTTTCTTCTTGTGTTTTCGCAATCGATAGAATATCAAATGAAGAATCATCAAATGAGGAATTCGATTTTGGCAAATGAAATAACCCGCTGATCTGAGAACCGCTAGTCAGATTCATACGAGCTATGTTTGCATCCATATCTCCTTTTTTGTTGGTCTGCAAAATCTCGTCAAAAGCCCCGACATCTTCATAAGAAGTTTCATATTCAATTGTTGCTAATGGATCATTTGTTTCGTTATTATACAATTGCTGAACCGAACTAAATGGGTCATGCAATAATTCGTGTATCGTTGTTTTAGCATTATCTTTACCATTAATTAATTCATCATTTTTACCGTCAAGACTACCAAGTTCTATAGAATGTCCACTAAGTATTCTAGCCGGATCTCCTCGGATAGGAGCGACATCTCGTTGCATTAATAAGTCGAGCAAATTATCATTTTCAGGAATTACTTCGGTAAACTTTGTAGAAGAATCATGTCCAAACAAAAACATTAAAAGATCATCGCTCAGATCATCCGTCTCCGATGTATTAGTAGTAGGTGCTGATAAAAACGAAGATGATACAGCATTTGCTTTATTTTTCTTAACATAATGCACTTCCAACACATAACCACCAACACTGATTTTATCATTATCGTTTACTACATGATCTATCCCTGATTTGAGTTCTTCTCCGTTGACGAATACCATGTTTTCTTCACTGACATTTCTGACCTTATATGTTCCCTCAGGCTGAAGACTAAACCGCAAATGTTGTCGCGAAACCATATTCCATGGATCTGGGAGAACAATAGTATTGTTTGCAGCTCGACCTATCGTACCATCATTTCCAGAAATCGTTCCCGCAATCGGCATTACTGGTGCCATTTCGTTATAAGTAAGTGCACGAATTTCGATCATTTTATATTCCTCAATTCACTTCGGAGTAGCTGTGTTCACTACACCACGTAATGTCGCCCGTTCACCTGCTTCGATATAAAAACTCGCCTTAAATGGCATATCTCCTGGGAGCGTAGCCTCTAAGGTATGATACCCAGGCTGGATTGTCACAAAACGATCCACTCCCAAAACGCCCTCCGTACCTATTTTTTTTCCATCTAATATTATAACAGCATTTCCCATCGCGTGAATCGACAACTGTGGAGGACCAGAGCCAATTTTACTGAATGATAAAACAGCTGGAGCCTTCTTCTTGGGTGCCTGAGTAGCCACCACCGCCTCTGCAACAACAGGTGTTGGAGCACTGACACAATCGCCACATAAGGTAACTATATCACCTTTCTCAACAAAAAAATCTGCTGAAAAAGGGGACTCTGGTTGGGATAATACCTTAAGACTATGGCGGCCTGGTTGAATGGTTATAGATTTTTCACCTGCGCTAATATTCCATTTAATTTTTTCACCATCAAGTTGCACATCGGGATTCGGTATTCCCCGCACCAACAGCCGTATTGCATCTTCGTTGTCTCTACTAAACAATAAGATGGTTTTTCCTTGCAGCGCAGTTTGAACTTCCTTGGTTTGTTGTATGTTAGCGTTGTTCGATTTTGCAGACGATGGTGAAACGTTTTCGGCTGTTTTTTTGGCGGTTGAACATTTTCCGCGCAAAACCATTCGATCACCTTTTTGTACATAGAATTTTGCTGAAAATGGTGGGTCGAACGGACACTCGACCCTCAATTCATGGTGACCTGTTGCGATCAAACCAATCCGAACTCCAGACTTTGTTATTTCACCTAAACCAACTCTCTCTCCATCGACCGAGATAATGGCTTTTTCCATCCCTTTGTTAACCGCCAATTGCGGCATATCCGCCACCAACCTCTCGAACGACAAACTCGGCGCGGCTGAAAAAGATTGATCATCATTTCTCAACCCCCTATTTTTCATATCATTGACTCCAATGACTGAAGTCGCAATATCGTCAGTTGCAGCTTCACCAACAATATAAGTTTCACCCTTAGAGTCTTGTATTACTGCCTCTACACGTTCCTTAACGTTATCTCCAGCAGATTTCAGATCATCGATCAATTTCGCTGAAGTCTCGAGTCCTATGTCTTTTGCATTAGGTGGGGCATCAAAAGCAATTGAACAGCCGACAAGCGAAACACACAGGCATAAAACTGCTCTTTTGATGACCCCATCATTGCAAGACAGGAGAAACTCTCTTTTCACCATTCTATGGACATCCTCAACCGCTTTGTTCCTTGTCTACATCCAGTTCCCGCATCTCGAACTCATAAGCAAACTCATCGTTCTCGGTTTTCAGTACCACTTTATGCAACCCTTCACCGACAACCAGACCTTCCAGATACTTTTGACTAATTGCAGGTAGCACAGAATTAGTCAATATCGCATCAATCATCCGACCACCCGCATCAGCCGTGTTACAACGTTTAATCACTAAGTTGACAGCTGATTCGTCGTACTCAAGTATAGCTCCATGTGTATCGATTAATCGTTTCTGAATGCGGCTCAAGTGCAAGCGCACGATATTGGTAAGTGTTTCCTGACTCAGAGGATAATATGGTACCACGATGAGACGTCCAAGGAGCGCAGGAGGAAACACTTCAAGTAGCGGGGGACGCAATGCAACCGCTACCGTTTCAGGATCGGCAGCCAAGTCTGGATCCTCGCATAGACTGTTGATTACACTCGTCCCCACATTTGAAGTCAAAATAATCACAGTATTTTTAAAATTTATCTGACGCCCTTCACCATCTTCCATGTGCCCCTTGTCAAAGACCTGGAAGAAAAGTTCGTGTACATCGGAATGCGCCTTTTCCACCTCATCAAGCAGCAGGACGCTGTAAGGACGACGACGAACCGCCTCTGTCAGCACTCCGCCCTCACCATATCCTACATATCCGGGCGGGGCTCCTTTGAGTGTGGAAACAGTATGCGCTTCCTGGAATTCACTCATATTGATAGTGATTAGGTTTTGCTCACCACCATAGAGATATTCAGCCAATGCGAGTGCGGTTTCGGTTTTTCCGATACCGGATGGGCCACAGAGCATAAACACGCCGATAGGTTTGGACGGATTATCAAGCTTGGCGCGAGAAGTCTGAATGCGACGGGTGATCGTCTCAAGCCCGTGCCGCTGTCCGATTACGCGTAACTCCAGGTTCTTGACCAGATCAAGTACTGCCTGCGCCTCATTACGCAACATACGTCCAACAGGGATTCCTGTCCAATCCCCCACAACAGAGGCAATCGACTGATCGTCAACTGCTGCCAGCACTAGTGGGGTCTCTCCACGAATATTCGCCAGTTCAAGGTCGAGCTGTTCCCGCTCAGCCAGTAATTCTTTTCGGGTGTCCCTCGGCGCATTAGCGTCTTGAGCCTCATCAATACTTTCTTCTTGTGAGGTAACAACAACCTCAGTAGCGGCAACCTCAGTAGCGGTTTCTTGCTCAACAGCTTCTAGTTCAACACAATCTTGCCCATCAGAGTCCTGTTGTGTGAGCTCCTCGTTCATTTCTACGGAGGCAGCAAGTTGCTCTTGCAGTTCAACAATGCGGGCGATCAACGTCCTTTCTTTCTCCCAGCGCTGTTCCAGCTCTTTTTCCTGTTCCACCAATTCTGCAAGTTCGGTACGTAATTCATTAACGCGTTTATCAGTACCCCCAATACCAGCAGCTTCTTCTTGAAGCAATATATTGAGTTCGGTTTGCAAAACCACTTTATACCGTTGGCAATCTTCTAATTCGCCCGGGGTCGTATGTTGGCTGACTGAAACGCGAGCCGCAGCAGTATCCAGCAAACTAATTGCCTTATCAGGTAATTGGCGAGCCGGAATATAACGATGCGACAACGAAACTGCAGCTTGAATAGCGCTATCTAGTATTCTCACACCATGATGCTTTTGCAAAGCACCGATAATACCGCGCAACATCGACATGGCTTTGGGTTCGTCAGGTTCCTGTATCTGTATAACCTGAAAACGTCTGGTCAGAGCGGGGTCTTTTTCAATATATTTTTTATATTCTCCCCATGTCGTCGCTCCAATAGTGCGCAATGTTCCACGCGCCAATGCCGGTTTGAGCAAGTTTGCCGCGTCCCCAGTACCCGCCGTACCACCCGCACCAATCAGAGTGTGAACTTCGTCGATAAATAAAATAATGGGTTGGGGGGAATGTTGGACTTCTTCGATCAACTGGCGAAGCCGTTGTTCAAACTCCCCTTTCATACTAGCTCCCGCTTGCAGAAGACCAACATCAAGCGAACGTAGTTGTACCCCTTGTAAATTGGGCGGCACATCGCCAGTAACGAGACGCTGCGCGAAACCCTCAACCACTGCGGTTTTACCTACTCCTGCTTCGCCTGCAAGCAATGGATTGTTTTGGCGGCGACGCATCAGAATATCGATCATCTGGCGAATTTCGTCATCACGCCCGGTAATGACGTCGAGCTCTCCCTTGGCAGCACGTTCGGTTATATCGACAGTAAACTTACGCAATGCTTCCTGTTTACCCAAAGCTGCCGGAGCCATTGCACCAGAAGTTTCCCCTGGCTCGGCGCTACCGCCAAATGTCTGATTCGTACCTATCGTTTTATCTTCAGGACTACCTGATATTAATGAAGTCAGCTTTGACTGAACATCTTTCACATCGATGCGTGTAAATTCTGAGGAAAGGCTTATGACAGTAGCGTTTAGCGCTTTGTCCGTCAATAATGCAACCAACAGATGTGCACTTCTCACAAAAGGAGAATTAAAAGAAAGCGAAGCACTGACCCATGCTCGCTCGACTGCTAAATCGATATCGCCTGATAAATCTTCAATCGCAATCGCACCTGAAGGCAAGCGTTCAAGCACACGTAACAGGCTGGCGGAAAGTTTACCGCCGTCTACTTTATAATGACGAAAAATACGGTGTAAATCACTATCATCAAGTTGAATTAATTGATAAAGCCAATGACTGAGCTCAACATAAGGATTGCCACGTAATTTTGCAAACACTGTAGCTGATTCGATTGCCTTGTGTAGTACTGGATTCAGTTTTCCAAAAAGCGACACACGACTAATTTTTGACATATTGGCCTCTCTAATACGGTTTCAACAACATAAATAAAGCACGAACATTTATCGCACTTGCTGCGATTACATTAATGAGATTTCATTTCACCCTCCAATATCAGATCTCCCCGATCTTCACCCATCGGCGAGGGTGTTACCCAATTTGTCCACCCCAACATACATAACGACGAGCTTAGACGAACTGACGGAACTTCGTCATGTCGCAAGAAAAGTCGAATATCCCACGAAAATTCATATCCCACATAGTTGCGAACCCAATCTCTTAACTGTCGAAAATACGGCCGTCCTGGTAAAAACTTCACATATTCTGAAAATCTCAAAGGACCAACACAGATACGAAAACGATGGCGACGATCTAGAACTGATTTCCCACAAACTGCACCTTTTGCTAATTGTCCAGCGGAAGTTTTAAGTCCAAGAGAAGTACGTTCTTTATCTTCAAGCAATAGCCAAGATGATCCCCACTCTTGAATTTTAAATGGACAACCAAAAAAATCTCGCAAAATAGAAGTTAACCCTTCCGGATTACGCGTCATTCTTACAAGATGTCCTGCCATATAGCGCTTTGCATAATCTGGAACAGAATCTTGTCTGGCAAGAGCAGAGCCACCATATCCAATCACACTGCTAACATAACCAGAAAATCGGTCGTCACCTGGCCGGTCAAGGTTAGTCGTAGCCTGTACGCTGGACCAGGCACGATAGAATAGCATCGAAAAACGATGATGAAATATATCAAGAAAGACCCTCAATACATTATCGTCGTCATACTCTTCACGTTCGCGGGCAAATTCGGTAAAGTTCAATGGCATCGGACCGTTTGGTCCAAATAATCCAAACGAGGCTTGTTCGATACGGATGCGTCCGTGATTATCTCGATAAAAACTTTTCAACTCTGCCGGAGCGAAACTGAGCGATAGGGTCTGACCGATACGCACGTATTCATCGGAGGGACGTATCGCCATACCAAAGCGCGGAAATGCTGGATTATTCGCCTCCAGCCATCTCATCGTCTCGAACCAACCAAAAGACCATGGCTCTTCTTGCCGCTTGGTCTCTAACGGAACAGCAATCCCCCTAAGACTGCTACCCCTATAATTGCTAGCGTCCTCATGCATCTGGACGTCCCCCAAAACGTGCCGGCCACGATGCAATCAAACCTCGCGTCGCACTATGCAGCGATAACTCGCAAAACATGTTCATCGACACATGGCGAGCCAAAAACTGTTCCAATACACACCCAAATAGGTAAGGACTACTACCCGCAAAAAGCACTTCATCAACAGTAACATCAACGCCAACGCCACGACCAAATACCAACGGCCCAGACACGGGCAATCGCCTCGTTACGCTGGAGGAGGTCACAGAAATAATGGACTCACTATGTCTTGCCACAGCAGGGTCAGCAAGCAAACCATAGAGTCCTAATATTTCACGCATCGCTACTGCACCGCTCTTCGGATCCATGTCACGCATGGCAAGATAATTCAACGACAAATGACTGATCAGCCGCCATGTCAGTTCTCGTTCGGCAACAGAAGAGCGCGGCCGGGATGGACCACGTAAAATCCGTCCCCAACTCATAGGCATATCCGTTACAACGGAAAGATCGCGTGCATTATTGGTCGGAATAAGTAACGGTAAATCACGGTTCGTAAGCAACATTGAAATCGACACTTGATCGATCTGCTGTGACCATGGCGCTTCATGTGCGTCAACAAGAGAAAGAAAAACTTCGGATCCAGAATAACTTGAACGTGCGCCGCTACTTTGCGAAGAATCAGAAAGACGTCTCGTTTCGCGCCTAGTTGTGAAAAAAGCTTCACAACCACTATTATCGGTAGCAACAAAGCGATAAAACGGCGCAAAATGGGTAATCGGATTATTTCCACGGTCAAAACCATCTACAGAATCGACGCGATAAACTTCATAATCTAAAGGACGCGCGCGATCCGGGACGATATGGTGTTCTGTTTTCGCGTGCGACAGCATTAAACGATCGCCGTGATGCTTAAAAACATTGATAACTGGCACACAATCGAGCTCAAAACAACCACGATGCACCGTGCTGGCAAGATCACCGACATCCCGATCAAGCAGCACTGTCATGTCAAATGTGTCTTCAGTCAGTCGACAAAATGCTTCTTGTAAGCCATTAATAGAAAAAAACAAAAACCGTTGTGGAAATGCAAAATACTCGTGAAGTAATCGATACCCTTGAAAAACACGTGGATCTGTTGGCAATAAAGCCTGATCAGTATCAAAACCTTCTGCCCGTAGTGCAGTTGACGGTAAAAATGTGGTTTCTTTTCCAGTAGGCGAACTTACTGTTACCCCAATACAATGACCAACCAGTGCTTCATAAATCTGTGTAGCAAGCGCATCCGATGCTGACAGAAAGAATACTAAACGCTTTGGATGAACTCGCTCCCTACTCATAGGTACTCTATATTTCAATCGTATGCGTATTTCTCCTTGCGCTTCCTTACCACGTTGCCGGCGTACGTGCCATAAATCCCCCCCAGGTAAACCAGCGCTCGCATCTTGGATTTCTATCGGCCATGCCTCCATATCATGCGCAGTCACAAACGTGCAATATGTTGTAGTTCCAGGAACTACACCACTATTAAGTACAGTACCGCGAGGTAAGTATGCAGCAATATCATTTCTAGCGCTACCTTCCCGGTTCAATGGTATCTGTACAATTGCCATTGCAGGAGTAGGAGAAAGATAATTTGGAAAAACAACTTCAAGGAGGCGTTGAGAAAAACGTGGAAATTCAGCATCCATTTTTAGATGGATACGTGCCGACAAAAAAGCAAATCCTTCCAACAGACGCTCAACATACGGGTCGGCCACTTGCCCGCTTTGCATCCCTAAATGGCCAGCCACTTTCGGAAATAAAGAAGCAAATTCCGATCCTTGTTCCAGCAAATAAGCTAGTTCGCGATTGTAGTAGTCAAGAAATCTCGCATCCATCTTTATATATCAACCCTATAGCATTCCTGTTGGGCAGGTAAAATTATTTAACTCCGAAAGACGAAATGGATTATAGACTCCCGATGACCTGACCTCAAATGTTGCCTTGCGATCTCCAATGTTCAGTACGATATTAAAGACTTCTGAGGTTGCACCTGGTTGTATTGCTGCATGCTTATCAAATAAACGATGTAATGCCCATAATCCAGACTCAGAAACACTATTAACGCCTTTCTCAACATCGGGAGCCAACGAAACAGTAATAACTTGACTACTGCCCCCCTCACTAGGCCATGTCACAGAAGTTGGTACCCGTGGACCATGGTCATAACGGATGACTTGATTTCCAATATTCAACCTCAGAACTGTGATCGTAGGATCCATAATCAATGGTTTAATTGTGAATGTAATTTGCGGTACATTTCCGTTTCGGAAAAATACATCTCTGATAATACGAGCACGATCAAACTCAGAAGAAAATTTAGTTCTATCACTTTGTTCCTGGCGAAACTTTTCTATACTCCCATTAGGTCCGAATACGGCCGCAAAATCAGCTGAAACAATATCATCCGCAGAATGACGATTGAGCGGATATCTCCCTTCAATTGCCTTTTTACAAAAACTAGTAACTTCCTCACGCACTATAGAGCTAAGCCTTTGTTGATCGGCTGCCTTGATACTACCGGCGCTCTTTGTGGCAACTGTTTTGAGTATCCCTCTAAACGGTTCCGGCATCTCCTCACCACTGAGCTCAATTTCAGTAGCAAGACGGGTCTCTGGCATTTTCAATCCACTTCTCTTATTATCTACTGCGGCCGTCAACAACCCTCGCAGTTCTTCCAGCTTTCTTACTGTCTGCAACATTGGAGAATTAGTAGACTCACTGCCACCACTGCCATTAACAAATTCCCGAATGGCTACAAAACGTTTATTCACCCACAATTCTGGAATATCTTTTGGCGCTAAAGAGCCTGACCATTCCGATGGAGCAATCCGTTTTACATCACTTACTGTAGCATCAGCCCCCCTTTTGAGGCGCTCAAACATAGAATATTGAGAATTATTTCGATTTACTTCTTGCTGCAATGTTGTCTCTCTTGCAATACCTACCATAAGACGCCGTAACGGTGAATCTACGCCAGACAGTATGTCCACAACACGCGCGGTCTCTTCCAATGAGTGAGGGCTTATGACTGTAATATCTTCAATATATTTCTCCCAGTATGCAATATAATCAAGCATGTAATGGCGTTTGATATCAAGTGCTAATTTACCAGTAACAATTTCGTTCGCAGTGCCCTTGTTGTTTTTGGCAAGGTCAAGAACCCATGATTCGTCTTTCTTAACAAGTTTTAACATACGGTCAAGCTCATTTTTGAACAGTTCGTGATATCCACGATAAGTGTACAAAGAAGGAACCCCATACGTCAGCGCACGTCCACTTTTTAAGGCAAACACTTGTGCCCCTTGCACACCAGCTTCGGAAGCAACGGAAAAATCTGGCAATTGACTATTCTTTAACAATCTCACTAAGCGATGGTAAATACGTTGTGAACTCGTATATTGCGTAAGCCGTGCGCGGGCTGATTGAACAAGAGTCGAATCTATCGGTGTAAGAGGCATAAGCATATTCAAAGAAATTGCTGCTTCTAGATGCCGAACCAACGCTTTACGTTCCTCAATCACGGAATCTTCTGGATAATCGCCTCCCCACATTGCCTGAATAAAATTAATAAACTCCTCTTGTTCGAAATGTTCAGGTTCATGCATCATAATGTACGCTTTCAATATCTCATAAGAAAGCTCCATATCGCTAACATCCACTGTCCGCAACCATTGTTCTATACTAGTCTTAATTGCAGGAACAAAGTATTTAGAAAGCAAATGATGATATAAAGGCATTGATCCCGCTTGAAGTTTTTTACCTTGATACAATCCAAATGTCCAAGGGTATCGTGGGTTATCAGTTTTAAAATAAGTGCTATCTGGAAGTTCCTCCACCATATTCAAATATGGTAATATTAAGTTAATATTTATATTTTTCGCAACTTCTGGAAAGTTTTCCAATTCTGCATCACAGAGAGCCGTCTTGTTAGCAACTTCTGTAATATAAGTCAAATTATTCCGATAACTGGTGACCCACGCCAAAAATGAGACCGTCAAAAGTCCAAGACAGAACATATACGCTGCGATATGGTACGCGCGGGATCGGCGCTCTGCACGTCGATCCGTACCAGCGATATGCGCCTCACCAAAAACTACCTTTGTAAGTAGCTCTTGTAAGAAAAATGCTTTGCCTTCTCCAGTAACCGTTTGTTTATGTGGTCGCTGTATTGAAAAATCCTGACCAAGTGCATTCACAATACGATCGAGCGGAGTTCCTTCTTGCGTTGCACTAGTAAAATAAATTCCACGTAGTAACGGAGACTTTGAAAAACGCGAAGCGGAAAACAATTCTTTTATTATTTCGCTGAGAACCAACGATAAGACGTTGAATTGTTGTGGAAAAGCATAAATCAATTCGCGGCGTCTAAGGTCAGACTCAGCCTGCAGAGTATCAACTAACCCACCATTGATACGTTTTTGCAATTCAGCAAACTCTTCAGTTAATTGCCCCCGATTAAGTTCAAATTTTCCAGAGGGCAAAAACGGTAATGTAAATCCCCAAACTTGTTCTCGAGCTACACGATCTAGTGACGCAAAATATTCATTAAAGCCCAATAATAAATCACATTTATTTAACATTAAATAAACCGGAAACAACATTCCCAAATCATTGTACAATTCATCCAATCGATGTCGCAAAGTCGCAGCATAGGATTGACGTTCATCAGCACTGAGTGCAAGCAAATCAGAAACCGATAACATCAATAACACACCATTGATTGGTTGACGAGCACGATTTTTTTTCAACAGTGAAAGAAAGCCTCGCCACTCTATTTTATCTACATTTGCATCTGTCTCATGCGTAGTATAACGGCCAGCAGTGTCAATAAATACCGCTTCATTTGTAAACCACCAGTCGCAATGGCGAGTTCCACCCGCGCCTCGTATCGCGGTGGCACCGATTTGTTTAGCGAGCGGAAACGATAAACCAGAATTGAGTAATGCGGTCGTTTTACCAACGCCCGGTGCACCAATAATCACATACCACGGCAACTCATAAACATAACGTCCTTTATGACGAATTCTACTCCAAAGTGAAGCATTTGTTTTTTCAAAACGTGCCTTGCGTAATACATCAAGCGCTTCAGTAAAACGATCACGCAACATGCCAATCCGTTCTGCATTTTCATCACGATCCGGACTTGCGCTTAGCGCTGATCGCAACATTTCCGCGACACGCTTGTTCATCCGGCTGGCATGCCACCGTTTTAGCAGAAACCGTAATATAAAATAGCCACAGATTAAGCCAATCAACCAAAGCCGAGCTGAAACAGTTTCAAGCGGATGAAAATCACCGAACGCAAATTTTGGCCCTGCAAACCAAATAAGCAAAAATAATGCGACAACACCGAGAGTTACCCATAACGCACGATAACGTATCCAACTAAACAAACGCCAGAACCACGACGAAATCGAAATCACTGCTTAATCTCCGACTGATTAGATTGATTAATTTGACGATGAATAGCTTCAGCTGTCATTAAAACTGCAACTTCAACCCGCCGATTTCTACTACGGCCTTCCGGCGTATCATTGGATCCAACAGGATCTGCTTCGCCTTTTCCTTCGGCACGTATACGATCTGTTTGCTCTAGACGGGCGTCTAAAAATTCTTTAAAAACTTCTGCACGCGCCTGCGAAAGTTCCCAATTAGATGGGAAACGCAAGCTGCGAATGGGTACATTATCTGTATAACCTGATACGATCACGTTACCATCAATCTCTTTAAGTGCTGCTGCAATGCGTTCGAGCACAGGAACGTAATTGGGATAAAGATCAATACCCCCAGATGCAAACAGCCCGTCCCCAGTCAATGTCACGACACAACGGTCAGATCCTTCCGCGACTTCTACTAATCCTTCATCGATTTCTTTTTGTAAAAAACGGCGTAGCGTTGCAATCATAGAAGGCGGAACTATTTTTTCCATGACAGGTTCTGCTACTTTTAATGCAACCAGCTGTGCATATGTCTCATCGGAACGAATTCCTAATTCAAACACGAACCAAAGATAAGCGGAAAACCCGACCAAAGCACACAATGATGTAACAACCCAAGGCGGGATTAACCGCCAAACCGGGGGCGTTGAATTCACCCCCTTCCAATGCGGAGAAAGACGAACTTCATTTTCCTCTTTTACATTAGAAAGAATCGATACTATTCGCTGCTTCAACATTTCTAGCTGCGAATATCCATCATCTATAATCCTGAAACGTCCTTCAAAACCAAGCGCATTGCAATAGTACATCAATTCAATAAGGTTCTTATGACGTTCGGGGTTTTGTGCAAGCCGGGCAAAAAGCGTATAGAATTTTTCCCCTCCCCACGTTTCATTATGAAATGTAACTAGCAAACTTTGTTTTGCCCATACACCCGCTGCTCCCCATGGCATATTTGCCGAGATTTCATCAAGCGCAGTGCATAAACAATATCGCGCACCGACTAGCTCGTCGCGCGGGACTCCAACTTCTTGTGCTCGTTTTTCGAAGCCGTGAACTTCGTTTACAAGGTAGCGTCGTAATCTCGCCGGATCATCAAGGTGGGGCATACTGCGTATTTGAGCCAGCATATCAAGAAGGCGGCAAGCTGCCCACACCAACGGATTCATTCCATTGTTCTTGTCGTATTCCAACTCATAATTAGGTGCTTGCTGTCGTCTGGCTACCCCATTAAAAGCATGTTCTAATCCGGCATGTGGAGGAACTCCATCTTTTTGCCATCTTACAATACTATTTGATGGGTTGAAATCAAGATCATCATTCACTTTCTAATCGCCCAACATTCAAGACTAAGCCCTGGAAAACTTCCAGCAACATATAGCGCCATTCCCGCGCTATTCCCCAGCTCTTTCCACAAATCATGCCCTGTATCAAGCTCATAATAATTGTAGCCCGCATTATATGGAAGCTCTCTTGGAGCAATCGGTAACGGACGTAGAACAATACCCGGGAGTTGCAAATTAACCAAATCACGAATCTTTTCGACCGGCCCGATCTTAGCCTGCACAGGAAACTGCGATTGCATCTGCTCTATAGACAAATCTGCATGTGCAGCCAATACGAAAGAAGCCTGTTCATACAATGTGCGATCAGGAACAACAGCAAGTTTAATACCGTATTTGCGTTCTTGTAGATCGATACGAACAACTGTTCGATCAAGAACAACCGCCAAAGCTCGACGCAATTCGATCATCAATGGATGAAATGACGCCCATAAATCGTCGTGATAATACTCAGAATGACGAGTTATCCTTCTACCTGACTCGGAAAACGATGCCAGCTCACCTTCCAAACACAGCAAATTCGCATAGAGTCGTTCTGGATGCAATCCCTCAACTCTCTCAAGATGCTGTATCAGTGGTTGCCAACGATTAATCAGCATCAAAAGTAAAAAGTCACTCACTTCGGAAATTCTTCCCTGCCCGCCTGCTGCAAGACGTTCCGCCAACGCATCTCCACGTTGATTGAGAAGCCCTTCTATTGCGCGAATGAAGCCATGCAGAATTTCTTCATTACCACAGCATAAAGTAGGAGGAATATATTCCTGGTCTATGCGCAGTGTCTTATCCGCTTGCCGTTCCACGATGGACAACATTCCCATCTTTATCCAACCGTGTGGAACATCACTTTCTAACATCAATTTAAAGCGAGGCTCTCCGATCTGGATATCTACGGCTGTGCTACTGACTTGATTAACATCTTCCGCCTTGACCGCTATAGCCAAAAATCTTGACGCACTCGAAAGGTCTTCTTGGTAAATAACGTTCTCGACACTTTCTATAAGCGGTGGTAATACCAAGCATACTTTCCCGTTTTTTACATCCGCAGGAAAATCAAATGCTAGTGGCTGCGCTACATCTGAACTCAAATTAAAAGGGGTGCCATCCGGTAGCACCCCTTCAGCGCGCCGTACTAATACTGTGCCTAAACTGAATGCTTCAGTATCAAATTCAAGCTTACTGAAACCCCAATGAAAATTTACGTATGAAGACACGCACTTAAATATATACGACTCAAAATACCGTTCCTGTTGCTGAAAATGCTGGGGACACAGGAACATCCCTTCCGACCAGACAACTTTGTTTCTGTTGCTCATATACTTCACTCCCTTATCGCTGTAGCCGGGACAATATTTTTTCCCTTCAATCGAACCGCTTCACCCATTTTTCCGTTTCTTCGCACCCATTCATTGGTTCGAAAACCCGGAACAAAGCTTTTCCATAACCCGTATGACGCACAGGCTTAGTGAAGCGCGACACGTTGCAATATTGTTCAGGCATATATCCCTTCTGGACGTTACCCAACCGAGGAACCGGCCCGGCTTGAATTACAACCCCACCAGGATAAGGATGAAGTATACACTCGGATCCGAGTGCATGTTGCACGAAATTTTTCCCACCAAGCTCTTCAAGAATCGCGTCTCCCAGAACAGTTAACCAGTTAATGCATTTTATTCGATTAAATACTCCTCGAACCTTACCAATAAATGAAGCAGGCACCTGCATATCCAAGCCTGGATATTGTTGCAAGGTTTCATAAACATGAGGCGCAGCGCTAAGTATATCTACGACAGAATACTGTTCCAAAGTTGCATAAGTCAAAGGTCCAGTACTAATGGCGCTCACCCCAACTTCCAGGATGACAGTAAACCCGGCTGTGCCGTGTGCTGGACGCAAGCGAGTCGCCCAATCCAAAACACACGCACGCAACTCATCGAAACGCAATTGACCTTGTTCGTCGGCAACCGTCATATATGACGTATAATAACTTAACTCGTCATTTGCTTCGGCGGATGCAACGTGAAAGTCGCTCACCCAAGGCGTTAGTTGTATTCTTTTGGGATTAGGGTAATCTGGATGTGTAAATTGCCCGAGAATCGTATTGGTATACGCTCGATTTGTTGGCAAATTCCCCATGGTCTGCTTCACCGCTTGAAAAGGGTCATCACCCTTTTTCACTCCGATCTGTCGCCCCCCCGCGCCAGAAACAAAATTCATCAAATCTATAAAAGAAGAGAAGCGGCGATAGTAATCTTCCTGTACGCCCAGCATATCCAAGCGAAGCTGCCCCCGCTCTCTTGGCTCTACAAACAACTCTACACCCAAACCAAACAAGGCTGCCACTTCGTTTTGTGGTGTCACAATAACCTTACGATCCACAGCCGCATAAGCAAGAGCTTCTTCTTTCGTAATCAATCTATTCTCCCGAATCACATGGATAACGCCTAACTCTGTCCTGTAAAAGCAAGAGGGAAAATCCAGAGTTTGTACTCACGTTACCGTACAGTACCACAAACTTCATCACCATCCAACAATGTTTTGTCCTTCCTCAAAAACCATTGCCCGACTCGTTGGAAAGAGGGGGTATCGCTACCCCCCCTCCAATAAAAACATCTATGAAGGCATTGTATCGACAAGTCATTAATGAGGTGGCCCTGTATCGCAGCCTCCAGGCATAATGCCACCGTGCACATGGTCGTCCCAAGAGATGCCGTTCAGCAGGATTGTACCGCTCTGGATTATGATTTGACTGCTCGTCATGGCGATCATACTGCCACCTATTTGCAGAGCAATCATTGCACCATCCATAATGAGCTTGGCATTACCACCCACGTCAAGCAAGTAAGCGCCGCCCACTATCCTGATCTCGCCTGCGCCGATGTTCGTTTCCATTGCCCCACCGACGTCCGTCACCATTGCCGCACCGACGTTGGTGTTATGGGCTCCTACGACATCGAGCTTATAGATCAAGCCGACTTTGGTGAGATACGCCCCCCCAATGTTGAGGTCATACAGCCCCCCGACGTTCTCGATATGGCCGAGACCAATATTGGCGATATACCCTCCGCCAATGTTGATGTTATACGCCGCCCCGTAGTTGCCGATAAACCCCGCTCCAACGTTGAGGTTATATGCCGCCCCTACCATTTCTACCCGGCCTACGCCAACTTTCTGTAAATAGGCGGTTCCAATCGTCTCGGCTTTGTTGTTGCCAATCTCGATAGCCTGATCATGGCCTATGTTGATAGCTTCATCATTACCGATTGTTGCGGAGCGATTCCGGCCTATGAAGACAGTCTCATCCTGACAGACTGTTTTGTAGCGATCCCGGCCCACAGTGATGGTTTGATCCCGGCCAATAGTGACGGTTTGATCCAGCTCGACTTCAACGTCATAGTTACGCTCGGCATGCAACCAAATCTGTTCCTGGCCCATAGCATCTTCAAAGCGGAACGCATTGGCGTTATCAGCCGTACCTCCAAGCTTGGAACGTGTCAAAGTGCCCGATTGCGTCTTATTGGCTGGCAAATCCCATGGGGGCATCTGATCGCCGTTATAGACTCGCCCGATAATGATCGGACGATCCGGATCACCATATTCGTAGTCGACAATGACTTCCTGTCCGACACGCGGAATATGGATGGCACCGTAGTTTGCTCCAGCCCAAGGGTATGAAACACGGATCCATGTCGAATCAGCCCCATCCTTTTGCCCATATCTATCCCAATGGAAGTGGACTTTTACCCGACCATACTGATCAGTGTGAATCTCACTGCCGGGAGGACCCACTACTACGGCAGTTTCAGGGCCATATGTACGCGGTTTTTCAGTCGCCTGCTCCGCATGGAACTGAACATCTGCTGGAATAGCTTCAATCTTGACCTGATAGTGGGAATCTTGCGAATCGGTCGCACCTTCATAGTCATCGTTGGTAATGACATAGTTCGCCCGAACAGTGATTAGTTCGCGATTCTGCTCTTCACGCGGATGATTTGTGAGCTTGAAACGGAAACCAGGAATCACGCCACGTACGCGGCCTTCGAGTTCAATGGTATCCTGTCTTTGCTGCAATTCGTCCAACCGCACTGCAGCATAAGAAGAGCCGTCAGCCGTCTGGACATAGTTGCCAGGATACTTATATATCTCGTACTGATCAAACAAGTGCCCGCGAGGATCATTGTCTGTAGTAGTCAGATCCTTCGAGGGATGCTTGAAGTCGAAGTCTGAATGCTGGAAATGGCCAGGTTCGGGGATACGGGCTGCGCTCCATGTGAAGAATTGATCTTCGTCGGCGCGGGCTCGATCTGGAGGATAGTACGGGATGTCCTCGTAACCCTCGAAAGTTTCGTGAGTAGAAAAATGATCAGCCAGTATCAGCGTTTCACCATCTATCGCATGCTCAAACCAGAAATATACCCCTTCCTCCTCAAACCGGCGAAGAAGGAAAGAAAGATCGGTTTCACCATATTGAACCAAATACTCCCACGTTTTATACTGATTTTTTAAACGCCACTCATAACGAACGGCATTTTTAGCGAGTATTTCGGTACCAATATCCTGCACAGTAACGTTTTGCCAGATTTTAAAATCTGAGCGGCGTGAAGCATGCCAAACTTTCGGTGCAATGGTCACTACGTAGTGCCAATATTTACCAATTTGGTTTTCAGCAGCCGCTTTAATCATTTGACCCGAAAAGAAACGCTTGGTACCATCCTGCGCTTCCAATTCAACTGCTGCTACTTCACCAATAAGTGATTGAACATCAATATCAGAGACGGTGGACTTGAGTTCAAGGCGAAACTCATAGAGTTCACTGAGTGCCTCTGTCCCTTCCAGACTTACTGCCCACCAAGTCTCTCCCAGTGGCGTATGCGCGGTTAATGCACGATGCATGATTTCATTTCCTTTTAATAGGAATTGCAGAAAAGTAGGAAACACTCAAAAAACTTGCCATGACAACGAAAACAAAAACCATGTCTGGCACGTTCTCTGCCTTGTCCTGCAAATCCCTACGGAACCCCATAATATGGGCGGGGCTCCGTAAGGAACTACTTACTACTACCCGATTATGTTCCGCTTGACATCCCACATGCCGGTAAAAGCCGGACCCATGGTACCGTTAGCGAGCTGTTCCTTGACTTCAACCTTGATCTTGGAATAGGACAGTTCTACCCTTTCCTTCACCCGGGCATCGTCACTCGAACCCGCCGGACCCGCATGGGTTACGAGAACGTCCGTCAACGTGACGCGCATATACTCTTGCGAGCCTTCACCAGCTTTGCAGGCCGAGACGATCACCGACGGGATATGCTTCCCTGAAGCGCAGTACTGAAACAGATTCGGGGTGGCTTTATCCACATAATGGACAAATGCCAGCGCATCAAAATTAGCCTTACCTACGCCACCACCACCACCGGTGAACATTGAGGAAGACTGAGAAACGCTATAATCAAAACTCAGAACATCAATCCAATCGGTATGCTGTGAATCCTTAGACTCACCTTGAATACCCTCGATCTGGATGTAGAAATCTTGCAAAGAAGACATATGGATACACCTCCAAAGAAGCATGCTATGAGGACAACAACACAATGAATGCCGATAACATAAACCAGCACCCACAACCACAGCTACAACTACAACTACATTCAACAACTACAACTCTATTGCTGTTACACGTACTTATATATGATATTCAGCTACTCATATAGATCCTTCATATTGTTGTACATGGTATTTATCTACTCAAACGGACGGCGTAAAAACTCCTGTTCACGCACGCTGTGCATGACATTTCTCTACACCGGCTTGGATTTGCTACGTCGTGACAATATTAACAATGCGCGTATCGCAATTTTTGATCTAAGTCAACCTCTAGTCATTTATTGGTAACAAACTGATGCTGGATAACCCATAGAAACAAAACCCTTCGGTTACCACCTATCCCTAGTATATATAGACCTTGTTGCGGTAAATTTCGGCGTGTTCGATCACTTTACATTACAAGCCCAGATAAAAGCAACAGGCGGGTGATCCTGACCCTACAGCCTGCTTGTGCTCAAAATCAAGCGCAGAGTCACCTCGGCCTAAAGGCCGAGGATTCCTCGATACGACTCAGGGGGGAGCCTTCGGCTCCCCAGACCGCTGACGAACCCCCGGTTTTTTCCGGGGGTTTTGTTTTTTTGGGGAGCAGGTCTGCATAGGTTGGGGTGGGCTTGCGAACCTCAACGTTGCCGCCATCCCTTTGCCACTGGGCACCTCGAAAAACTCCCTTGTTTCATGGAGTCAGAAAAATTTCCCTTTGATTTCATTGGAAAAATTTTTGCTCTTTTAGCCAAACCCGATGTTTTTCGAGGTGCCCCACTGTACGTTGGGGTTTGCTTCGCGCACTCCAACCTATACAGCATATGCCGAACAGGTGCAATCGCCCTGCCATTCATGCGCTGAGACTTTGTCAGCAATCTGGGGAGCTTTCGGCTCCATAAACAATTGTCTCGCTTACCCCGTCACTCATTTCGGGAATTGCGCTCGACGCGTGTTCAACACTCTCCCAAGGAACCCCTGCGTAACCCCAACACTGGATTGCTTTGCTTCGCTCGCAATGACGGCATTGGTTGAAACCATTGCCCTCCTGTTCCGTCATTGTGAGGAGCGAAACGACGAAGCAATCCAGAAAAAGGGTTGTGCTGTGAAAAGCTGGCTCCACAGCCAAGCAGGCTTTTTTTGGGTACGGGTCGCGACACCCCTATCGCCGATCCGACCCGTGCCGTTACCGTCGGCAAAGTGCGTATGCCCCTTTCCGCTGAACGTGGACTCCCGTTCTGCTTCCCGCGCGCAGCGCAGCCCCGCCGCGCCCACTCGCATTTAAACAGGACTTCTCCTTATTCTGAGTATGTGAAAAACATCATTCCAATAGCTTAAACCGCTTTCCGCCGCAGCATGGCGGCTGCCGAAGTTTTTTTACAAAGCCACACGGACGGTAACAGACGTATTGGTATTAAAAAAATTGATTTTCTCTCGATATTACGTCACAGGCACATGAAAAAAAGCCTGAAATATGATTGTTGCGTTCTACACTTTGGTTAACAACTATTCAGAACCGGCTTTCAGGCCGGTTTAACAAACTTTTGGAAGGGGTTCGTACCCCTTCCAAAGAGTCGCCGAAACCCCGCCCCTTCGAGCCGGGGTTCGTCTTTCCGCCCTGAAGGGCGGGTTTTCAAACCGTAATCAGTTTTACGATGACGCAATCGTGTCGTGCACATAACACATTCTTACATAAGAAGAAGGAGAAGGCATTATGAACCCCACAAAACCCGTCACCGCGCTCGCGGTTGGTTTAATTGCATCAACAAACGCTTTGGGGGAGGCGATTATAGAGATTGATAATCCTACTTTTCTTCCACCTTGTGAAATTTGTTCTGCTGGTCCAATTAATATTGGATTCGAAATAAATTTCTTTGACACCAACTTTTCACGGTTGTATGTCAATAGCAAAGGTCACGTTACTTTCGGTAGCGAGACATCTACCTGGAATTATGAGTATTATCAATACTACCCATCTGTGACCGCGATGGCAGTAATCGCACCATTCTGGAGCGACGTGGACACACGCTATCCAGGAAACACGGCCGTTTATGGAAACATAACCTATGAGGAGCATAACGCTTTTGCCGTTAACTGGGTCAATGTCGATTACTATCCAAGCAATTCATCGCATACCGCCCACAACAGTTTCCAACTCATCATCGTTGACCGTTCCGATGTCGGTGTCGGCGATTTTGACTTCATCTTCAATTACGACACAATCCAATGGGCCAATATGGGATGGGGGGATCCTTTTGTCGGTTACGGATTCAAAGGAGAACTCTACGGATTTGTGACGGATACGAGCAACACGCTATTCACCCTCAACAGCAACCAGTTACCGTATAGCAGTTGGAACCTGGATGTCACCGGACACTATGTTTTCGAGGTACGCGGCGGCAAGGTGGTCACCATCCTCGAACCCGAAACCTGGGCCATGCTGCTGGCCGGTTTGGGGTTTGTCTCAACCATCACCCGGCGACGGAAGGCGGATCGTTGAACATCGCGCTTCACGAAAAACGCCGCTTGGGGTCTGACCCAAGCGGCGTTTTTCATTTGGACATTCACCGGAGCTATTTGTTTCCTGCTTGCCCCGCCGCGTCCACCACCGCCAGCGCGGTGATGTTCACCAACCGGCGTACGGTGGCCGAGGGGGTAACGACGTGCACGGGCTTTGCCGAACCGAGCAGGATCGGTCCCACCGAGACGCCGTCGCAATGGGCAACCTTCATCAGGTTGAACGAAATGTTCGCGGCATCGAGATTGGGCATCACCAGCAGGTTGGCTTCGGCCTTAAGGGTCGAATCGGGATGCTGCGTAGCGCGAACCTTGGAGGACAGCGCCAAGTCGGCACGTATTTCACCATCACATTCAAGCGTGGGTACGGTACTGCGCAATATCTCGCTGGCAGCGCGCATCTTGCGGGCCGAAGCCGACCGGGCACTGCCGAAGTTGGAATGCGATAACAACGCCAACCGTGGCTCAATCCCGAAATTGCGTAGCTCGGATGCCGCGGCCAGCGCAATTTCGGCAATCTCTTCAGCCGACGGGTTTTCGTTCACCTGCGTGTCGGTAATCGCCACTACCCGGCCAGACACCATGAGCAGTTCCATCGCCGCAAACTGGCTTGCCCCCGGTTTGAAACCGATGACGTCGCGCACGTGCTGGAGGTGGTAGTCGTAAGAACCGAACGTGCCGCATACGAGCGCATTGGCATAGCCCTTGTGCAACAGCAGCGCGCCGAATAGTGTGGAGTCGCGGCGCACGCGTACCTTAGCCAAATCAGGCGTAACGCCATTGCGCGACATCAGGCTGTAATACTCGGAACACAGTTCGCGGTAACGCGGATCCTGTTCCGCGTGGATCACGTCGAAATCACGTCCGGGCACGAGGTCGAGGCCAACTTTTTTGATGCGCGCCTCGATCACGGAGGGACGGCCGATCAGCACGGGCCGGGCAAGCCCTTCCTCGATCACCACGCGCGCGGCGTGGATAACGCGTTCATCTTCCCCCTCGGCGTAAAGCACACGCTTGAGTTCATTCGGCACGTTCTTGGCCGCCGCAAACACGGGGCGCATGACGATGCCGGACTGGTACACGTAATCGTTCAGGCGTTCAGCATAGGCGCGCAGGTCGCTGATCGGATGCCGGGCCACGCCCGAATCCATCGCAGCTTTGGCCACCGCCGGCGCAATCCTGACGATCAGGCGCGGGTCGAACGGTTTGGGAATGATGTAGTCCGGCCCGAAGTTCAATTCTTCCCCACCATAGGCCGAAGCCACGACGTCGTTCTGCTCGGCTTGGGCCAGTTCGGCAATCGCCTTGACGCAGGCAAGCTTCATTTCGTCGTTGATGGTGGTCGCGCCCACGTCGAGCGCGCCCCGGAAGATGAAAGGGAAGCAAAGGACGTTATTGACTTGGTTCGGGTAATCCGAACGGCCTGTGGCAATCACGCAGTCCGGGCGGACGGCTTTAGCCTCGGCGGGCAGGATTTCGGGAACCGGGTTGGCGAGCGCGAAAATCAGCGGCCTGTCGGCCATCTTCGCCACCATGTCGGGCTTGAGCACATCCGCCTTGGAGAGTCCGAGAAAAACATCCGCGTCCACGATTGCGTCCCCCAGGGATCGCGCATCGGACACTTGGGCATAGCGGGCCTTGGTCGGTTCCATGTCCGGCTCGCGCCCCTGATAGATCACCCCGCGCGAGTCGCAAACGAAAACGTTTTCGCGCTTCAGACCCAGCCCCACCATGAGGTCGAGGCAGGCAATCGCCGCCGCACCCGCGCCCGAGCACACAAGCTTGACCTTGTCTATTTCCTTGCCGACGATCTTCAGGCCATTGATGAGCCCTGCTGCTGAAATAATCGCGGTTCCGTGCTGGTCGTCGTGGAAAACCGGAATTTTCATGCGCTCGCGCAGCTTCTGTTCGATGTAGAAGCATTCCGGAGCCTTGATATCTTCCAGGTTGATACCGCCCAGGGTCGGTTCGAGCGAGGCGATGATGTCGATCAGTTTGTCGGGGTTCTGCTCATCCAGTTCGATGTCGAAGACGTCGATACCGGCAAATTTCTTGAAGAGGCAGCCCTTGCCTTCCATCACAGGCTTGGAGGCAAGCGGGCCGATGTTCCCCAGCCCAAGCACTGCCGTACCGTTTGTGACGACCGCCACGAGATTGCCCCGGCTGGTCAATTCGCGCGCCTGTTCCGGATCGGCAACAATCGCATCGCACGCCGCCGCAACCCCCGGTGAATACGCAAGCGCGAGATCACGCTGGTTGGTCAAGCTCTTGGTCGGTACGACCGAAATCTTCCCATGCGTTGGCGCGCGATGATAATCGAGTGCTGCGGCGATAAAATCCTGATCCATGTTCTTCCTTTGAAAACCTTGAAAACCAATTAACGCGCCCTGACAGCTCCATCTGCGGACAAGGCGGAAAAGGTTGATTTTAGCTTCCCGAAAGAGAACGCGTACAGGGCGACATGTTCGGGGTTTACCCTTGTCCGTGACTTAGGGAAACACTGATTTATTCCATCCAGGCATCGTAGGTGCGGGTTTCAAACGCGTCCATGTCCGTTCGTCGGCTTGCAGACCATGTGTCAGGCTATGTTTTGGGCGGGTTTGAAACCCGCACCTGCGATGCCAGAACGCTCAGGAATTGTTCAGCGCTTCCTTAGAATCCCTAACAAAGTGCGCTTTCGGCAGATGCCGGCAAATGAAAGACTGAGATCTTTTGTCAGGGGCTGCGCCCACGCGCAACAGGCCGGATGAAGGGAAATGCTCTAAAAAACCCAGCCTCTGGTTCATTTTTGCCAGAAGCGAGCTAGAATGCCACATGTCAATAAGATGACACGGGAGAAAACGTCATGCGGCGCGTGGTGTTCAACCAAAAAGGCGGGGTAGGCAAATCCACCATCACCTGCAATCTGGCGGCAATCAGCGCCAAAAAGGGCAAACGCACACTGGTGATCGACCTCGACCCGCAGGGCAATTCTACCCAGTACCTGCTTGGCGGCAGCGCTACGCCTCCCGAAGTCACTCTCGCGGATTTTTTCGAGCAAAGCCTGATGTTTCGGCTTGACCCCATAAAAACGATCGGTTTCGCCACTGCCTCGCCTTTCGAGCGCCTCTCGGTGATGCCCTCTCACCCGAAACTGGAAGAATTGCATAGCAAACTGGAATCCCGCTACAAAATCTACAAACTGCGCGAGGCGCTCGACGAAATCACCGGGGACTTCGACCAGGTATTCATCGACACGCCGCCCGCGCTCAATTTCTTTACGCGCTCGGCCCTGATTGCTGCCGATGCTTGCCTGATTCCCTTCGATTGCGATGAGTTCTCGCGCAACGCGCTCTACCTGCTGCTTGCCAACGCCGACGAAATCCGCGCCGACCACAACCATGGCCTGAAAGTGGAAGGTATCGTGGTCAACCAGTACCAGCCCCGTGCCAACCTGCCGCAAAAGGTTGTGCAAGAGTTGATCGACGAAGGGTTGCCGGTGCTGCAACCGTATTTGTCCACCTCAGTGAAGATCAAGGAATCGCACGAACGCGCAGTTCCGATGATCCACCTTGACCCCCGCCACAAGCTGACCCAGGAATTCGTCGCCCTGTACGAAAACCTCGCATCGAAGAAAAAAAAGGCCAAGTGAAACGATTCTTCCGATACATGGACTGAAGACCGACACAGCCTTAACAGGATGCTCAAAAACTATTTTTTCAGATGCCAGAGTCCACAAAACGGGTCAAAATAAGTCCGAAAAGCAGCTTTACAAGGTAGTTTTCGGTCATTTTTGGCCTTGTAGACATGGTTTTCTCCAGTACTTCAGACTTTTTGCGCATCCTGTTAAAAAATAGGGTTGTACTCCCACGTCTCGACCAAGCGTCTCGACGGATTCCTGTGTTGAGTTGCAGCGGAATGCCAAATCTGGAAAACAGCCTGGAAATACGCACGCTTAAGAGCCAACGGCATTCGATAAAATCAGTTAGTGATTTGCGCTATCAATTTCCAGGTACAGGTGGCCTGACCACAGGCTTGTGATGGACTACCCCGCTCAACTCCCGGGCGCGGCCCGCACGCCGCGCAACCCGCTCGCTGTCAGTCTGGCCGTCTGGAACGCGCTCTTCCTGCGTGAAGCCGTCGCCCGCCTGAGCGCGACGCGGGGCGCCTGGCTCTTTCTCGTGCTGGAACCGATGCTGCACGCCGGAGTCATGGTATTCATCTTCTCCGTGCTCCGGGCGCGCTCCGTCGCTGGTGCCGATGTGACCGTATGGCTGGCGTTGGGGCTGACGGGCTTCTTCACTGCGCGCAACGTGTTCCAACGGTCAATGAAGGCCATTGATGCCAACCAGGCCCTGTTTGCCTACCGGCAGGTGCGGCCCATCGACACCGTCATCGTGCGGGCCATGCTTGAAACCCTGCTGGGCTTCATCGTCATGATGGGGCTTTTGGGCGCCCTGGCTTTTTTAGGGCATTCCGTTTTGCCACATGCCCCGATGGAGTCTATTTTTTCCTTCACCGGCTTGGTGCTTTGCGGCTTTGGGATCGGCCTGATCATTTCCGTGCTCGGCGAATTGATCCCAGAAGCGGGCGATATCATCGCATTTTTGTTCTGGCCGCTGTATTTCCTTTCGGGCGTCATCATCCCCTTGTCGATCATTCCGGTTCAATACCGGGAATGGCTTTTTTATAACCCCTTCGCGCATGGCCTTGAATTGCTGAGAGGCAGCTTTTTCCCTGTTTACCACGCCGCTCCCGAAGCCAATTTTGGCTATCTGTACGGCTTTGCGTTGGCCTCAATTTTTCTCGGCCTGGCCTTGCATGCGCGTTTTGCCCAGAAATTGAGGGCGAAATGATCGTCGTCAGCGATGTGTACAAGCGTTTTCAAACGCCGCACGGACCAAGCCGCTGGGTTCTCCAGGGCATCAACCTCACCATTTCGGCGACTGTCAGCGTCGGGTTGGTCGGGCGCAACGGCGCCGGCAAATCGACGCTGCTCAATCTGATCGGCGGCGTAGATACGCCGACGCGCGGCCGGGTGGAGCGGCGCTGCCGCGTTTCCTGGCCCATGGGTTATGGCGGCGGCCTGCAAGGTTCGCTCACCGGACGGCAGAACGCCAAATTCGTCTGCCGTTTGCACGGCTTTGATGAAGCTGCGGACATGGCCGAAAAAATTGCCACTATCGAGGATTTCGCGGAACTGGGCGAATCGTTCAACGAGCCGGTGCGCACCTATTCCTCTGGTATGAAATCGCGCCTGCAATTCGGCCTGTCGCTGGCCTTTGATTTCGATGTCTATATTTCCGACGAAGCCACCTCAGCAGGCGATGCCGCATTCAGAAAAAAAACATCCGCCGCCTTCAAGAAAATCGCCGATTGCTCCGGGCTGATCATGGTCTCGCACAGCGACAGCACCCTGCGCCAATTCTGCCAAGCCGGCATCTGGCTGCATGAAGGCCAGGCTCACTGGTTCGACAGTATCGACGATGCCCTGAAAAATTACATAGACAGCCTTTCCTCATGACCAATTTCACGACAAACGCCAAGAGCCTGTATCAAGCCGTTTGGCGCATGAAAACCCTCGCCGTCGCCCTCTGCGCGTCGCTGCTGGCCGTGATCTACTGGGGGTTGATCGCTTCCGACCGCTATGTGTCCGAAGCCCATGCGCTCATCCAGCGCACCGACATGGCGGCGTCGCAGGTCATGGATTTTGGCGCCTTGCTCGCGGGTAGCGGCGGCGCATCGCGCGCCGACCAGATGCTGCTGCGCGACCGCCTGCTGTCGGTGGACATGCTGCTCAAGCTCGATCAGGAACTCAACCTGCGCGGGCACTACAGCAACCACAATCACGACATCCTCTCGCGCCTGTTCTTCAAGGACGCATCGCTGGAATTTTTTCATCAATACTACCTCTCGCGCGTCAGCGTGAACTATGACGAATACGCGGGTGTGCTCATTATCCGCGCCGAAGCCTACGACCCGGAGATGGCTCAAAAAATCACCCAAGCCTTGGTGAGCGAAGGCGAGCGTTATATGAACGTCCTCGGGCATCAGTTGGCTCAGGAACAGGTGGATTTTCTGGAAAAGCAGGTGGCGGCACGCAGCGGGCAGGCGCTCGATGCCCGCCAGCGCGTGCTCGCTTTCCAAAACGCCAATGGCTTGATTTCTCCCCAATCCGCCGCCGAAAACCTGGCGGCTGTCGTCAACAAACTCGAAGGGCAACTCGCCGAACTCAACGCACGCAAAACCGCGCTACTCGGCTATCTAGCACCCGATGCGCCAGCCGTGGTGGACATCAATCTACAAATACAGGCCGCAACGGGGCAGATCAAGGCCGTAACAGCCCGCCTGACCAGCGCCAATGGGAAAGCCCTGAACGAAACCGTGGAAGAATACCAACGCTTGGAACTGGAAGCCCAATTCCAGCAGGACGCCTACAAAAGCGCGCTGATGGCGCTGGAAAAAGGCCGCATCGAAGCCACGCGCACCCTGAAAAAAGTGCAGGTACTGCAAAGCGCCTCCCTACCCGAATACCCCATACAGCCCCGCCGCCTCTACAACATCGCTGCCTTCACCCTCGGCACCCTGCTGTTAGCGGGCCTGATACAACTGCTGATTGCCATCGTACGCGACCACCGCGACTGATTTTTTCGGGGATTGCGCTCGACGCGAGTTTATGTCTTGTTTTTCCTTGGTATGGGCCGAATATGATCGTAAATATTTCACACTAGGGCACCTCGAAAAACATCGGGTTTAGCTAAAAAAGCAAAAATTTTTCCAATGAAATCAAAGGGAAATTTTTCTGACTCCATGAAACAAGGGAGTTTTTCGAGGTTCCCACTAATAGCAATTTAAGAACATTAAAAACACTATTTACGATAGTAAATTTTTCACGCTAATGGCAATTTAACTACCTTGTTTCACTCATAAAACACTGGAAATTTAAAGAAATTTAACACTATTTGTTATTCTTTCATCTTTATGTCCTATTATAAGTATATACCGTCATATTATTATTTTAGTTATCCTCTATTATCAATATATACAATGAATTATCGAATCTGTTATGCAACGCTTCTTTATCCGCTATTTCGCCTGTGCAAGCGCCTTGGCTTTGGCGCTGCTATTCGGTCTTGCGACCGCTCAGGCTCAGAGCGCTTCAAGCGATCCGTTCCAGATCAACCAAACGCTGGGCCTGCTGCCCTCCCCTAACGATGCAGGGCGATTGCATCCCGACATCATAGTTGGCAGAGTCCGAGCACGCGCATGCGCTCATCGTCGTCCCAACCGGCCAGTTTGCGGCGCACGCGCATGCTTTTCTTCGGGTGTGTGGT
>Ga0123353_10000631_pt1 | contig 43022 bp, 37 predicted proteins | sample TergutLab28metaG_3_FD_92763 | JGI IMG/M metagenome (GOLD analysis project Ga0123353, IMG submission 92763) | Labiotermes labralis P3 segment gut microbial communities from Petit-Saut dam, French Guiana - Lab288 P3 | ecosystem: Host-associated > Arthropoda: Insects > Digestive system > Gut ... | reverse complement strand
TTTAAGCTCCGTTGCCCAACAGGAAGTTGAAAATATATCATCCAACGTAAAAAAGGGTTTGAAGATGAAAATGCAACGGGGTGAACTCGTAGGATTCCAAGGTTGCTTAGGTTACGACTACCATCCCGACACAAAGATGATTACCGTAAACCAAGAAGAAGCGGAAATAGTGCGTTATATCTTCAATCGTTACGTTGAAGGTATGGGCTGTAGCGTTATCGGGCAAGAGTTGACGCGCATGGGGCATAAAACCAAGCGTGGGAGTGTCAATTGGGCAGAAACGACAATCATCGGTATTATCAAAAACGAAAAATACAAAGGGGACATAAGGCAAGGTAAAACCTTTACCGTTGACCCCATATCAAAACGCCGCTTGGATAACTTTGGCGAGCAAGACCAATTTTATATACACAAAAACCATGAACCGATTATAAATGATGATTTATACGACGCTGCTCAACAGATATTGGCGCGTAGAAGCAAAGCCCGTAAAATAGACAATGGCAAGCGTGACATGTATAGCCGTAAATATGCTTTTAGCTCTATGCTTGATTGTGGGTTTTGCGGAAGCAATTTGTCACGGCGCAACTGGCACTCCAGCAGCGAGTATCAGAAGGTTATATGGCAATGCATTGTAAACACGAAGAAAGGAAAGCGGTTTTGCCCGGATGCGAAGGGCATTGGTGAAGAAACGATTGAACAGGCTTTCATTGAAAGCTACAGGGTTCTATGCAATAACAACAAAGATGTAATTGAGGAATTATTACAACGCATCGAAAAGACCCTGTGTTCAAGTAATTCCACCAAAAAAATAAACCACTTGGAAAAAGAAATCACCGCACTTGAGCATAAGCGCAAAAAATTGGTTGATATGCGCTTAGATGATATAATCGACATCGAAACATACGAAGAAAAATATGCCGACATAAACGCCGCGCTTTCCAAGCTGGCCGAGAACAAGGAACGAATCAAAAATGTAGCAAGCCGTGAACTCGATGTAAAACAACGTATTGAAGTGTTCCGCAGGGTACTGGAACAAAACGAAGTTATCACCGAATTTGACCGTGTTGTGTTTGAAAGCATCATTGAAAAAGTGGTTGTCGGCGGCATTGACAGCAACGGCGAAAAAGACCCCGCCATGCTAACCTTCATCTACAGGACGGGCTTCACCAACAGCGTCAACGGCAATGACTTCAAGAAGGGGCGCAGAAATGCCAAGGTTACTCCGAGCGAATCAAGCGGCAACAAATTGTGTTCCAACTCAACAGTCGAGGTCAGCAATTCGTGTTCCTCTTATAATCCCCCCACATGTGGAGTGCTGCGCGTTGTTGTGTCGGACGGATACATAATAATAACAGAAACTTTTTATTTCCTTTGATAGGGACGTTTTTCATCCGTTAAGCCAAGCAGGTAATCAATGCTTGTCTCAAATAAGAGTGCCATTTTTATCAGCACTTCATTGTGGATATTACGCTCACCCGTTTCGTATTGGGAAAGGGTATTTTGCGCAATGCTGAGTTGCTTGGCAACATGGCTTTGGCTGAAACCGGAATCGCTCCGCATATCCCTGATGCGGTTATATTTAAGGATATCGTACCTCATTAACATCACCGGTATGATTATAGCTATCTCATATAGAGATATTGTTTTATATCTCATTATGAGATAACCTTTCCGAAGAGGTGATTGTGATGAATTGTGAATATGAGTTCTGCATCTACAACAAGGATAAAAAATGTCGGCTTGATAAGATAGCCGTCAACCATTTAGGTATGTGCGATGATTATTGTTCGGTTATGCTGGACAAGGATTATTTGGACAATGAAAAGGAACGGCAATTCGGGGAATACGAAAACCGTTTTGACGATTAAACATTTATGCCGCGCCGCCGTTTTAACTTTACAAACGGCGGCGTTTTTATGGTATAGTTGGGGTATTACATAGACAAAAAAATAAAGGTGATGGACATGCTTAAATGTGCGGGGGTTTATACGTGTGAAGTGGACGACGCCGAAGCCGCTTTAAGTGAAATCAATACGCGGCTGAATGATGCGATCGTCTTGATGGAGAACACAGTAGGCGTCATCATGTGTCATCCCGAATTTGTACAGAGCGGTGTACTGCGGTATATCTGCGACCGGTTGCCCTTTGATATAGCGGGCGCAACCACGTCTTCGCAAGCGGTAAACGGGATCGCGGAGGATATGGTGCTTACCGTTTTCGTTATGACCGCGGACGATGTCACCTTCCGTACGGGTATTACCGAAACGCTTACGGAGGATATCTTCGAGCCCACCCGTAAAGCGTATGAAGCCGTCGAAATCCCTTCAAGCACACCCCGTTTGGCGTTGATCTTCGCGCCCTTGCTCAGCCACCACGCGGGTGACGATTATGTGGATGCGTGGGAGCGGGTAATCCCGGGCGTTCCCGTTTTCGGCATGATGTGTACGGACGATACCGTTGATTTTTCCGAAAGCGCGGTTATCTATAACGGCCAAACCAAAAAGGACGCCATGCCTTATATCCTATGCTACGGGAATATCCGACCCCGTTTCTCCATCGGTATCTTCTCCGACAAGAACGCGATGCCCTACGAAGGTACGTTTACGAAAACGGACGGCATAAACGTATATAAGATCAACCATACCAACGCGTACGAATATTTTGAGGAACTGGGGCTTGCCAAGGACGGCTTGCCCAACAATATTTTTTATTTCGTCCCGTTTATGGTTAACCAAATCGACCGTAAGGATTATGACGGCATACCCGTATTACGCGAGTTGGGCCTGTTCGCGCCCGACGGTACGGCGATATTCCGCGGTAACATCGACGAAGGCTCGACGTTTAAACTTTTGCAAGGCACATACGACGACGTTATGGAGATTGCGGAGAGGAAGTTCGGCGAAGCCGCCATTCAACCCGATATTAACGGTATCCTCATATTTTCATGTGTTGTGCGCCGTATGCTCGTGATACAAAACGATTCGCTCAACGAATTAAGTATGGCGAGGGAAAAGATGGGCGATATCCCCTTCATGATGGGATACGCCGGCGGCGAAATCTGCCCCACGTCAGTTTATAACGATGCAGCCACCAACCGATTCCACGCGTATTCGCTTATCACGTTGATTATATAAAACCGTACGTATATTGATTCAAAGGGAGGTGCGGGAATGGATAAAACCGAAGTAAATCAAATAAAAGCGGAAAACAAACGGATGGCCCGCGACCTCCGCGCGGCGCAAAAACATATCCAATTGCTTAAACTGGCCGCGGAAACCCAATACAGCCTTAGCCGAAGCATCTCCGAAGAAAAACAAAACCAAGAGTTGGAACTGTTGGAAGCGAAGGAAAACGCGGAAAAAGCCAGCCGTTCCAAGTCCGAGTTCCTATCCCGCATGAGCCACGAAATGCGTACGCCGATGAACGCCATCATCGGTATGGCGCGTATCGCGTTAAACACCGACAGCGATTCGAAGAAAACCCATTGCCTGGAAACCATCCAGGAAGCGTCCCGCCATTTGCTCAACGTCATCAACAACGTATTGGATATGTCAAAAATAGAGGCTAAAAAATTCGAAATACAAACGTCGTCGTTTAAATTAAACAATATGATAAAAAAAGCGATCAATGTCGTAAACTTCCGTATAGAGGAAAAGCGTCAGAACCTGATCATCAACATCGACGAACGCTTACCCGCCGCCGCGATCGGCGATGAATTCAGGCTCAGGCAAATCATAACCAACCTGATGTCCAACGCCGTAAAGTTTACGCCCGATGAAGGTACGATTACGGTTACCGCACACTATATCAAGGATGCGGAAAACTTATTCGTCCTGCAGGTGGACGTGGAGGACAACGGCATCGGTATATCCGACGAGCATAAGAAACGCCTGTTCAACGCGTTCGAGCAAGGGGAAGGGGGCCGTACGCGGAAGTACGGCGGCTCGGGACTGGGCCTAACCATATGCAAACAATTGGTGGAAATGATGGGCGGTATGATATGGATCGAATCCGAGGTGGACAAAGGCTCGAAATTTTCCTTCGCCGTACCGCTTTCTGAGGCGACGGGCCTGTCGGAGGAAGATAATTATACCAAGATCCAAACCGGGCGTTACGAGGGTCTGCATGTGTTGATCGCCGAGGATATCGAAATCAACCGCGACATCGTAGCCAGCATTTTGCAAGAAACGGGTATAGGCGTGGACTTCGCGGAGAACGGGCAGATCGCCGTACTCAAGTTCTATTCCAACCCATCCAAATACAGCATTATCTTTATGGATATACAAATGCCGGAAATGGACGGCTACGAGGCGACGCGCGTCATACGTGAAACGCATGAAGGCAAAGCCATACCCATCATCGCCATGACGGCCAACGTATTTAAGGAAGACATCGATGCCTGCTACGCGGCGGGTATGGACAGCCATATAGGCAAGCCGTTGGACGCGAACATAATCTTCGACAAACTCAATAAATTTATTTCGATATAATCAAGCCGAGGTGAATGCCCTTGGAACCCCAACTGGACCCGTATGTAATTGATTCCGTCTTGGTGCGCGACAGCTATTTGACGCATTACAGGGCCACGGGTATGGGGCGCGCGCAGTTTATCGCAACGGAGTTCTACCCCACGTATATGGCTGACCGCACCCCCACCGGTGCCCTTAAGATTTCCGAACGCTTCGCCAGGGAGTTCGAATCCGAACTGGAATCCTTCCGCAACCGGGCAGCGAAAATGAACGAAGTAAAAGGCGCGATTCTCCCCATATACGAAGTCGTGGAACGTAATAACACGGCATACGTGATGCGCCGCGTAAGCAGCTTTGTTACGGTCGAAAATTATATGAACGGTCAAAAAATGCCTTTCGATGAAGCGTACCATTTTGTACGCCCGCTGATCATTTCATTGGTGCAATCCCAAGCGAACGGCATCGTCTACAATTTTTCCATCAAGGATTTGCGTGTGACCCCGCTGCGTCAGCTTATGCTGGACGCTACCTTTGCGTGGGATTTAAACTTCCATCCCGGCTTGATCGAAATCGTAAAACTCTATTTCAAGCTGATAACGGGGCACACGTTTGATAAGGGTAAACCCAACGTAAAGGACTACGGTGTAACGATACCCGCCCGCTTGGAGGATATCATCAACGAGGTGCTTTCCGGCAACGAAATCCTATACGGTTCGCTGGACGATTTTTATAAAAAATTCAAATCCGTGATGGATGTGGAATCGGGGAACGCCTCGGCGGCGAATTTATCGATGTCCGGCCGAATGATGGGCTTGACCGCCAAGGTATTGTTCTTTTTGGTAATCGTATCCATGGCGGGATTGGTATACGGGGGTATCGTTGCCTTTCGCGCGTCCAATCGTTGGGCAAACCCCGACCGCTTTGCCGGTACGGAAATCATCCCCCCCCGATTCGACTTTTCCGACGTCGCGCTTACCCATCCCCGTAATGTGGGCGACCCCGTTGCGGGTGCGTTTCATTTCCATGATATTTTTTTATTCTACCGCTCCGATTGGGGCAGGCCCGTATTGGCCCGCCGCCGTATAGAGGAGCGCGCCTTGCAAATGCCGGGTTCCGTGTCCAACGAGGATGAGGTCCTCTTCATTGATAACGTGCTGCCTTCGTTTATCAATACGTGGGTAAACAGCGATCGCGTGGGTTTTATTTTCTTTTCCAACGGCCTTTCCGACAACCGTATCTATTGTGCCACGCTTAGCGGCCCAAACAGGAACCTAACGCGCATCAGCGACAATACGGCGTTAAACTTGATCATAATCGGCGATTTCCTTTATTATTCCAATTACAGCAATAACCATTACCTGTACCGCATTGATTTGAATACACGGGAGGAACGCGCCGTGGTAGCCATGCCTGTCTATACGACCGCTACGGACGGTGAACACCTGTATTTCCTTTCCGGCCCTGTGGGCGGGCCCTTCGGCGTATATGTACTGGACCCCGAGGAACCCACGCAAATACGCCAATTGGCGAGGGATGCGGGCATAATATTGTTCTATGAGGATGAAACCCTCTACTTCAATACCCGTGAAGGGTATATGCGCAGCATTACCACCGACGGCGAGCCGTTGGAAACATGGGATGCCATCAACACCCATACCTTCACGAAGGACGGGAATTGGCTGTTGTTTACCGAATCGGGGTGTTTGTTGCCCCGTGCCGTCAATCTGCGCAACGGCAACCGCATAACGGTTGACGCCACCCATCGCATGAGTTATATATGGGCGCGTAATGGGGTAATGTATGGGATAGACTATATCGTAAACACGATGACGCATATGGTCCAACTGCCGTAAGCGCCGCGTATGTAAACTTTTAACACCCCGCGCCGTATCTATTTTTAGTTTGACAGGGGTATAACCCCACATATAAAGGAGGATTGACCATGCCTGAAAAAATGCGCGTACTGGACATGTTGGAAAACGGGAAGATCACCGCGGAGGAAGCCGCCCGCTTATTGGAAACGCTGGGCCGCAGCCGTTTGTTCGACAAGGAGCAGCGCGATAACGTGGAGGAAAAACTCCGTTGCTTCGCTGCCGACGTAAACAAGTTTGCCCGCGACGTGGGTGAAAAGGTACAGGTAATGTATAAGAACGTGGAACCAAAAATCAAAAAGGCCAGCCAATCCGCGTTGGAAAAAGCGGCGGCCGCCCTTGACGAGCTGGCGCAAACCATCCATAGCTCGTTGGAGAAATCGGGCGAGGAAGCCTGCTGCGAAGGCGAAGGCTGCTGCTCCGGTGAGGACGCACCGCGCGAAAACTAATATCGCTTGCCAAACGGCAAAGGACCGCTTCGTTTACGGAACGGTCCTTTTTGTTTAACACCTTTTTCGTTTTGACGATACTATTTCCCCGCTGTGATAATATTGACGACTTCATCGAAATCGCTATGCAACAACTGCTCCGCGATCCTGCCCAACAGCTCATCGGTATCCGCCGACCATTTTCCCTGCATAAGGTGTGACAAGGCCGTTTCAGCCATTTCCTCGTTATAGTCTTCGCAAGCGGTTTTGATTTTGTTTAATTGTTCCTTCAAATAAACGGTATCCTCGACGACGCTTTCGGGGGGAGCGGATTTATTTTTCTTGGCGGTGATTTTACTTACGTATTCTTGCAAGGACGTGAGGAAGCCGGGCGTTTCGGACAGGATTTCATCCATATTATTGTCCCGCCCCAATTGTTCAAGTTTTAATGCGACGGCCGAAAGCCCCATGTTGCCTACGTTTGCCAACGCGCTCCGCATCCCGTGTGTGTTGATGATATAGGAACGCATCGTTTCTTCCGTATATTTCTTCTTGTTCTTTTTAAACATGTCGTAGGCGGCGTTTAATTCGCTGATCGATTTTTTGGCGTCACGCGCAAATATATCGATGATTTTCGGGTCGGGTGAGGGTTCTATTTTTTGGATGGCTTGTGCACGGGCTTCCTCGATAACATCCAACGGCTGCTTGTCGCGTACGAACTTGTTAAGCACCGCGTTAAGCTGCCGTATATCAATGGGCTTGGAAATATAATCATCGAAGCTGTTTCCGAGGAATATCTCCGCTTGCCCCGCCACGGCATTAGCCGTCAATGCCACGATGGGATGCGTATAGTTCATTTCACGCAAGTGCTTTGTGGCTTCTACGCCGTCCATCTGCGGCATCATATGGTCCATAAACACGATGTCGTATACATGGCCGTCCTTGATTTTTTCGATCGCGGCAAAACCCGAATCCACCGTATCGATTTTGATTTGATACGGCGTAAGCAATCCCTTGGCTACAAAGATGTTCGTTTCCACGTCGTCCACGATCAATACCTTGCCATACGGCATGGGATCGCGGTGGATTTGCAAGCGCTTCATTTGGGCGCGGCTGGCGGTGCGGAACTGGTGCAAGCTCTCCGCTTTTTCGCGTCCCAATAATTCGTCGCTTACCTTGCCTTGCGGTATAAGTAGCGTGAAGGTCGAACCCTTGCCCGGTTCGCTTTTGACTTTGATATCGCCGCCCATCATACGGATCAGGTTACGCGTGATACTCATACCCAAGCCCGTACCCTCGGTGGAGCGGTTGGCCTCGTGGTTAAAGCGCGAATATTCGTCAAAGAGGGCGGCGACCTGTTCTCTTGACATACCCTGCCCCGTATCGCTCACACTTACCGCAAGCGTGACGCGGTTTTCGCCGCCTGCGACGGGTACAACGGAAAGCGCCATCGATACCAATCCCTCAGTCGTATACTTGAAGGCATTGGACAATACATTATTTAAGATTTGTTTGATGCGTAATTCGTCACCGTAAAGAAGTGCGGGCAGGTCCTCGTCTATAATCAGATCAAACTCAATTTTTTTGCTTCCGATACGCATCATATTTAATTGCGCGGTATCGCTGATCAAGCTGGCTATCTCGTAGTTGGCGGGGAAAAGCTCCATTTTGCCGGCTTCGATTTTTGACAGATCCAATATATCGTTGATAATACCCAACAGCATGTCACCCGAGGTATATATCTTCTCCAGCGCGTCGCGTACGCCTTGTTCCAATTCATTGTTCGATAATTGGATTTCGGTGATGCCGAGGATGGCGTTCATGGGGGTACGGATTTCGTGGCTCATGGTACTTAGGAACGCGCTTTTGGCATGGTTGGCGGCTTCGGCTTCAAGCCGCTGCATTTCGGTGCTTTGCAGGATATTTTTCGTTTCGGTAATATCCATCAACGCGCCCGCCACGCGTAAGGGATTACCGTATTCGTCCCTAATCGTTTCACCCGAAGCGTGGAGGTAGGCGTATTCGCCGTTTTTCTTCTTACAGCGGTATTCGATGTCGTAAGGGGTTTTGCCCGTTTTGTCCAACATATGCGTTGCAAAAGCGTCCACCGTGCGGTCCTTGTCTTCGGGGTGCAAGCGGCTGATCCAACTTTCCAATACATTGGGGAAGTCATGTTCATCATTAAAGCCCAATATATTACGGAATTCGTCCGAACAAGCGAACCTGTTATGGGGGTTTACCGGATCGCCTTGGACGATTTCCATATCCCACAAACCAATGTGCGAGGCTTTTACCACCAAGTCCAGCTTCGCCAGCTGCACTTCGCTCATTTCACGTATACGGGTTAGTTCCCTTTCCCGTTCACGGGCTTCGGTGATGTCGTTTATGTACGCCACCACGCCGATATCGCTTTCATACGGGATACTGATAAATTCCACGATAACGGACTTTTCTTCGCCCTTTATATAAACCTCCGTTTCAAACTTCACGCTGCCTTCTTTTATGGCGCGCACCAATTTTTCCCCTACGGAAACGGAGGGTGACCCGTTCGATTGGAACACAGGCATACAGCGGGAGAAACGACCGAGGAAATCCACCAACGCATCGTCCTTTGACCGATATCCCAAAAAATGCACGGCAGCGGGATTACAGTCCACCGCTTCGAATTTAGGGTTGAACAGTACGTTTATTTGCGGATTCGCCCCGAACATGGCGGCTGTGGTCGATTGTGCCGATTCGGACGCTTTTATCGCGATTTCGGCTTTATCGAGCGCCATGGCCAACGCGGAAAGTATCCGCTTGTATTCACGCATATCACGGTAATATCCCGCGATTAAATCCTTATCATGGAATTTTACGCGAACCAACGTTATTTCGACGGGTACGGGTTCACCTTCCAACGTTTGGCGCATCCATTCAAATTTTAAATAACCGATTTCATACGCTTGGTTGATCAGTTGCTTCATCTTTTCGACGGAGTGCGATCCGTCGGGTTGATATTCCGGCGTAAACTCAAAATAACGCGCGATGTATTCCTGTTTGTCCTCTATGCCAAACAATCTCGCCGCCGCTTGGTTGCAATCCACAATGTTTAAGTCCTCATCCCAAAAATGCGCACCCATGGGGGTGGTGTCCAACATAATGCGCATCCTTTCATCCGCTTCATGCAGCCTTTCCATTTCAGCGAGTTGGATTTGCGTCCCCATGGTATCGTCCATCATTTTGACGATGCAATTCATAGGGATGTTGGTACCGAAGGCAATCTTACGCGCCATATCCAAACAGGTATCCGAACCGCAGGCACAGCAATTTATGGTTTTCTTGGCTACGTCGGTTTTACCCAAAGCGAGGAAGGCGTTTTCGATGTCTTCGCTGTTGATTTTCATCATTTCGGGTACGGGAACGGCATTGGGGTTGTAAGTCCGCATAAACAAAGAGAGATCAAGCCGCTCGTCGTATTTTTTATATTGCTCGGCAAAATATTCCTTCGTGCGGTTATCCGTAACCGCTCTGCGGTTGCTGTCAACGATGCGGTTTACCTTAAAGATATTTTTTTGCTTTTTACACGCGGTCCCCACATTGCAACCGTAATCACAGTTAAGCACGTCGAATATATCCGGCAGGAACTCACTCTCCGTACTGGCGTAGGCCTCCAACATTTCGTATACGTCCCCGCCTTCGCAATGGTCGATGCTGACCCGCTTGCCGGATAAAAACTCGATATTTTCCTTTAAACCGCCGGGCGCGGGGAACACAACACCCAAGCCGCTTTCGCCGTGGTCGAAAGCCGTTTCCTTTTTAGGGAGCTTTAATTTATTTTTATCCAAATAATCCCGTAAGGAAGCGAACGTGACGTTGTAGTGCGCCAACCCCGTGGCTTCGAATTCCCTTTTTTTACCCAAACAGGGCGACAGCGCGGCAATACGATCGGTTACGCCTTCGTACTCCTTCATATATACCGCGACGCAGGACATAGGGCTGTGTACGGGCGAAAGGTTATTCAACAGCTTTTGGTTGTACATTTCGCAGTAGGAAACGATAACCGGACACGGCTGCGTGATCATGGGTGATGTATTTTTTTCCATATAACGTATATGCGCCCACACGCAAAGGTCTGCCCCAAGCGAAACGTCATATATCATGTTTACGCCTTGTTGCTTCAAATAGGTAAACAGGTTTTTCCATTCGGGTATGACCGTCCGTATCGCCGGGGCGGCGATCAACGATATACTTTCACCGTTTGCCAAATCCACGAAAAACCGCTCGGTATCGTCTTCATAATAACGAGCGTCGTGGCGGCAAGCCTTTAAGCACTTACCGCAAGCGATGCATTTTTCGTTATCGATTTTGACCTTGATTTTGCCCTCGCCATCTTGGTATGTAATATTGACGGTTTCCATCGGGCATTCGCGTACACAACGGTTGCACCCCACGCATAAATCCAATTTCGTACGGATAAGCTCTGTCATGCCTACACACCCCCCTCCAACAATACTTTCTTATATTCATCCTTGATTTCAAAAAAAACATCGGAAATCAACGGATCGAATTGCGTACCGGCGCCTTCCATAATAATATCCACGGCTTCCTCCGCCGTGAACGCCTTTTTATACGGACGCTCCGATACCAACGCATCGTAAACATCGGCAATAGCCATTATGCGGCCGTGCAGGGGAATATCTTCACCCTTTAATCCGCGGGGATAACCCTTACCGTCCCATCTTTCGTGGTGCGTACCGGCGAAGATTTTCGCGTTTTGCAAGAATTCCACGTTTTCCGTACGCCCCGCGATTTGGTCGATGGCTTTTTCACCTTCGATCGTATGGTTCTTCATGATTTCGAATTCCTCGGGCGTCAGCTTACCCGGTTTGTTCAGCACCACGTCGGATATGGCGATCTTACCCACATCATGCAGACGCGCGGACGAAATGAAGGATTCCATGTCCAATTTTTCAAGCTCATCGACATATATACCCTTGACCATCATTGCGTCCACCAATAGTTTTATATAAGTGGAAGTCCTTTCGATATGCCCGCCCGTAGTTTGGTCGCGGTTTTCCACCAAATCGGCGAAACCGAAAATAATTGCGCTTTGCAAACATTGGAGCTGCGCCGTACGTTCGCGGATCAATTCGTCGATATCCAAGTGCGTCTTGATACGGTTGAGCAGTACCGGGGCAGAAAAGGGTTTGATAATAAAATCGATCACGCCCAATTGGAATCCGCGCGCCTCCACATCCGAATCCGTCATCGCCGTGAGGAAGATGACGGGGATGCTTGCGAACACGGCATTCGCCTTTAACGACGTTAACGCGGTGAATCCGTCCGTTACGGGCATTTCTATATCCAAGAGGATTAAATCCGGCGTTACCTTTTCCAACATGCCGAACATCTTCTCCGCGGAAGGCAGGGTCATAACGCGGTAATGTTCTTTTAGCACCTCTTTGGCGATCGCAAGGTTCGTATCATTATCGTCTACGACAAAAATCGTTTTCTTCATTTATATACCCCCTATATAACCCGCATTTTAACAGGAATTATTTTTCGGTTCAATAAGATACATACCCTATATGGGTACAAAGGCTTCGCCAATTTTTTCATAAAGTTCCAATCGAATGATTTCACAAGCGGCGGTTTCCCGTCCCAACAGGATAGCGGCGGCGGTCAACGGGTTAAGGAAGCGTCCGCTTCCCGCGGCCAAACGCATTACGGCCGTATTACCGCTTGTTTCTATACTCATTATATCGGGACGTATGTCGGTATCTTTAATACCGCCCTTCGTTTTTTTGGGAATCATATAAACGTTGGCCGCGAGCAAATTTTTTGCCGCTTCTCGGATCGACGGCATTTCGGATTCGTCACATTTCAGTTCGTAATCCGCCGCCGCCGTTATCGACGCCGCATTGCGGCCTTCGGTCTCCCACATTTTTTTAATCGTCAAACCCAAAGGCGCTTGGTTTTGTAAAAGTTTTTTAGCGTTTTCCATATTTACCGATTCTTTTAACGTAAGGTCTGCGTAATCGTTTGCGCTTGCCATACCCAACGGCAACGGCAGCGCGAAGGAAAGTTGGATATGCGGGTTAAAGCCTTGCGAATACGCTACGGGTAACTCCGAACGGCGCAACGCCTGCTGAAATACACGCAGGAAATCCAAGTGCCCGATAAAACGCAACGCGCCGTCTTTGGAAAATCGGATACGTACTTTAAACATGGCACGCACCCCCTTCGATACCGCATCCCGCGCACCGCGTACGGCAATCGGGCGTCGATTCGCCTCTCATGGCTTTTTCATATTCGTTCCGCAAAAAACGTTTGCTTACCCCCATATCGATAAAATCCCACGGTAATATTTCATGCTCACCGCGTCCCCGCCGAGTATGGAAGTCCGGGTTAACCCCTGCCGCTTCGAAGGCCGCCAGCCATATATCATAGTTGAAATGCTCGCTCCACCCGTCAAAGGTCGCACCCGCAAGGTATGCCGCTTCGATAGCCGCCCCCACGCGCCTGTCACCCCGTGCCAGCACCCCTTCGATGTACGCGGTTTTGGCATCGTGGTAACGATAAGTGATTTGTTTTTTCCGGATAGAAGCCTTTACTTCACGTTGTTGCGATTCGAATGAATCCGGCGCGGCTTGCGCTACCCACTGGAACGGCGTAAACGCCTTGGGTACAAAACACGCCGTACTCACCGATACGCTTACGGGTTTCTTCCGTTTTTCGTAGGGCATTTTGTAATAAACGTCTACAATTGTTTCCGCCAACGCACCGATGGCTGTAACATCCTCTTCCGTTTCTCCCGGCAATCCCGCCATAAAATACAGTTTTATCTTATTAAAACCCGCATCAAAGGCTTGCGTTACACCCGCTAAAATATCCCCTTCGGTCAGGTTCTTGTTTATCGTGTCGCGCATACGTTGGCTTCCCGCTTCGGGTGCGACGGTAATGGACGATTTGCGTACGCGTTGGGTTTTTTCCACGGCGGAAAGGAACGCCGCATCCAACCGCGTAGACGGCAGCGATAAACTGACTTTCATCGGTTCGGTTACCGCAAGCAGTTTGTCCACCAGTTCGCCGAAGCCGCTGTGATCGCACGCGCTCAACGCCAAAAGCGATACTTCCTCGTGACCCGTCGCTTCCAGCAACGTTTTTGCCTGCGTCACCAAATGATCGACCCCGCGTTCCCGTATCGGCCGATAGATAAACCCCGCCTGACAAAAACGGCAACCCCGAACGCATCCCCTTGCCAGTTCCATCGTGACCCGATTATGCACCGCTTCAACCAGCGGCACCAAAAAACGGTCGGGGAAATATTCCAATTGCGGAAGAAACGCCCGCTTTACACGGTTCTTTATTTCGGGGCTGTTAGACCCAAAATCCGCAATCGTACCGTCGTGATTATACGCCGCGTCATAAAAAGCAGGCACATAAATCCCATCGATCCCTGCTATAACCTTCAGGAAATCTGTTTTCGTACCGCCGCGAGATTTATGGTCCCTGTACGCGTCCAGCACCGCATCCAGCGTTGCCTCCCCGTCCCCGATATAAAAAAAATCAATAAACTCCGCCATCGGTTCGGGGTTGGTCGCGCACGGGCCACCCGCGCATACGATCGGGTCATTTTCATCCCGTTGCGCCGAACGCAGCGCCATCCCGCTTAATTCAAGCATCGCCAATACGTTTGTATAACACATTTCATATTGCAAGGTAAAACCCAATATATCCAATTCCTTTAATCCGTCGCCGCTTTCCAGCGCATATAAGGGCGTGTTTGTTTCCCGCAATACCGCCGCCATATCCGGCCACGGCATAAAAGCCCGCTCGCACCACACGTCGTCCCGCCGATTTATAAAAAAATAGAGCATTTGCAAGCCCAAATGGCTCATGCCCACCTCGTATACATCCGGAAAGCAAAACCCGAAACGCGTTTTATTTTCCCTATCCTTTATGACAGCGTTTATTTCCCCGCCTACGTAGCGTCCCGGTTTTTCCACACGCAGCAATAATTTGTCGGATAAATGCACATGATCACTCCATAAATATGATAGGTACGATGATATACCCCTCGGCGAAGATTGGCAAATCAAATTCGTTTGCGTCAAACATTGTTTTTATATTAAAAAAGGGGCTGTTCAATGACAACCCCTTGTATCAAGTGCAAATATTTTTTAATCCTGCGCTAAAAATTTTTCCAAATCCATCAATAGTTTTATATCATCGCCCACATGGCCGATATTGCGTATAAATTGATTAATATTGCGTAGGCGCGCGTTGGGTGGCGGTAGTTTTTTATCATCGGGTATGATAACCGTTTCGCGTACCGCGTCCACGATCAACCCTAATTTACCCAACCCTTCCTGTATCCGATCACCGATGATGACGATGATGCAGGTTTCCTCGTCGTGTTCCTTGGAGGGGATACCGAAACGTTTACGCACGTCCAATACGCCAATCAGTTCACCGCGCAGATTAAATATCCCTTCGATAAAATCGGGCATTTCCGGTACTTTGGTGATGGCATCCATACCGACGATTTCTTTAACATTGGCGATTTCCACACCGTAATCTTCATTTTCGATGGCAAAGGTGAGGTATTGGTCTTTGATCATATCGTCTACGCGTGATTCCATATTCATTTCTTGGTCCATTGCCGTTCCCTCCTATTTGTCAAAGAATCCCGGTACGTCCACGATAATGCTGACATCGCCGTTACCCAGCAGCGTGCATCCGCTAATACCCTGTACCCGCTTGAAATACTTGGGCATGGGTTTTACCACGGCTTGCTGTTGGCCGATCAGAAAGTCCACCAACAGGCAAATGACTTGGTCTCCGTTCTCCAACATCATGAGCGTGCCATCCTCAATATTCGTGACCGCTCCTTGAATATGGAAGAATTCGTGCATACGTACGACGTTAAATATCTCGCCCCGTTCGGAAACCATTTCGTTGCCGTTGGGATCGGTAAATAATTTGTCCTTTGTCGCTTTAAAAGATTTTTGTATATTAACGATAGGTATGGTGTATTGCGCGCCGCCTACCGATACGCTCATGCCTTCGATGATAGCCAGCGTTAGGGGGATTTTTAAGGTAAATGTGGTGCCTATGCCCGGTGTGGAATCAACCAAGGCCGTACCGCCGCATATTTCCAAATTCTTAACCACGACGTCCATACCCACACCGCGGCCCGAAAAGTTGGTCACGGTATCATTGGTACTGAAGCCGGGCAGGAAAATAAATTGTTGTATTTCCCTTTCCGTATATTCATGGTCCGCTTTGGTGGTCAAGCCGTTTTCACGGGCTTTGCGTAATACCTTCTCGGTATTGATGCCGCGGCCGTCGTCCTTGATGATAATCAAAACGTCGCCGCCGGCTTGTTTCGCTTCCAATATGACTTTTGCTTTCCTGGGTTTTCCCGTTTTTTCACGGTCAACGGGCATTTCCACGCCATGATCAATGGAGTTGCGGATAATATGCATAATCGGGTCGCCGATATGCTCGATAATTTTCTTATCCACTTCCGTATCTTCGCCGATAATTTCCAAATGGACGTCTTTTTCCAGTTGGCGGCACATGTCGCGTACGATGCGGTTCATCTTAAAGAACGTATTGCTTAGGGGAACGAGGCGCATGGACATAACCGTCTGCTGGAGGTTCCCGATGATTTTTTGCAAGGTGCGGGCTTCTTTGTAAAAATTGTCGAGGGGAAGGCCCTTTAATTCCGAGTTTTGCGTGACCGTGGCTTCAGAGATTACCAGCTCACCCATAAGGTTTAAGAGGTCGTCTAATTTTTTGATGCTTACGTTAATCAAGTTGGTGGTGGTGGGCGCGGCAGGCGTTGCGGCGGCGGCGGCGGCTTTTTTAATCGCATCTTCGTTTGCGGTTACGGGGGATTTGATTGCTTCGATTTCCTCCGGTTCGACGGAGGGCTCGATTTCTGTTATCGGTGCCTCGGTAACGGGCGGCAAATCATGCGGCATTTTAACCGTGGTCATGGTCGTCCCTAATTCCATAAGATTCAACTCCCGCAAATACACGGTTTGGCTAAGGTGGTTGTTGACCCGCGCGTAATCAAGATCGCTGGTAAACTCAATTTCGAAACCATTTTGACGGATTAACTCAATGGTCGCTTCGTCTATAACGTCTTTGGGTGTGTGGGTGATGTCCTGCGCAATATCCTGCAGGTTGTGTACCAAGGTGTAGGCGCGGATGTTTTCCATTTCACATCCGTCTTGGAAATAGATCATTGCCTTGTACTGATACATCATATCGCCTTCTTCGAGCTCAGATTTGGCTTCAGTTTGAGCCGGAGCGGGTGCGGCTTTAACCGCTTTGGAAGCAGCCGGAGCCGCTTTCGTAACCGGTGGTTCGGATTTTTGTGGTGCGGGCGGCGGCGACGTTGCAACCGCTGTCGGCGCAACCGGAGGGGGAGCGGGCGTTTGTACGGGTGTACCCGCTTTGATGGCTTTCAGGAAGTTCCCGATGTGTTTTATCAAAACGGAACCATCCCCGTCGGACGTTTGCCCATTGGAGATTTTACCCAATTCCGCCTTCACGAAATCAGCGCCTTCCAACACGTGGTCGGAAAGCGTTTTAAAGTCAAGGTTTTTCGGGTTTTCTTCCCGCAGGTAGTAAAACAGGTCCTCAATAGCGTGGCCAACGGCTGCTATGTTGTCATAGAGCATCATCGCACACGAACCCTTAATGGTGTGCATAACGCGGAAAATCTCGTTTATCTGGTCGATATTGTATTCCGACTCACTTTGCACAATGGTGTTTTCAAGTTGTTCGACAAGCTGGTTCATTTCGAATATGAACATGTCCAGCATGGATTCCCTATCAAAATCAGCCATCGGCAACTCACCTTCTTTCTTTCCCTATATTAAACTACATAATGACAGTAAAAACAAGTATGAGATACAACGTTTTTGCCGCAACCCGCACGGGAAACGTTTACCCCTCTTTCCTATATATTGCAGGTCTCACATATTTGTACGCAGAGTTGGTATTGTTGAGCGATTCGGAATGCCCGATGAATAAATACCCCCCCGGTTCGGTCGCGTCGTACAGCTTTTTCACTACGGTTTCACGCACGTCGGCATCGAAATATATCATGACGTTCCGACAGAATATGACTTGGAACTTTTTTGTAAAGGGTATCGGGTCCATCAGGTTAAATTTGCGGTAGATAATATTCTGGCGTATGACCGGCAACGTTTCGGAAAACTGGTGGTCTACTTTTTTAAAGAATTCCGTTTGCCATTGTTTGGGGAGCGTGTTGACGCCCTCGGTGGAATACCGCCCGTATACGGCTTTATCCAATACATTGGTGGAGATGTCGGTAGCTAATATTTGCGTGTCCCATTTTTCGCCCGATTTGCCGAAGTGGTCCTGCGCCAACATTTGCAAGGTCACGGGTTCCTCCCCCGAGGAGCTCGCGCAGCACCACAAACGAAAATCCTTTTGGCTGCTGTATTGGTTCGATATATAAGGAAGCACCGTGTCGCGCAGGTAATCGAAGTGGTCCGCTTCCCGCATAAAAAAGGTATGGTTGGTGGTAATCTTATCAACAAAGCGTATGATCGATTCGCCGCTTTTGTCCCGCATCAGGTGGTCGAAGTAATCCGAAAAGTTGGTGAAACCCTTCTCCGTCAAGGTCGTACGCAAGCGCGAATAGACCAGCGTCTTTTTTTCATCGCTCAGCGATATGCCGAAATTGGTTTTTATGTAATCTCGGATTCGGTTAAATTCCGCCGTCGTTATGTCTTGCATATACTCACCCGATTAGTTTTCTTGTATGATAACACTACATGCGTATCTTGGAAAGGGTTTGACACGGAATTGGATAAAATTAGCGCAAGCACCACGCAACGCGCCGCGGGGGTCATTGTCGAATTTAATCCGCTGCACGACGGACACATTATACACCTGCGCGAAACGCGGCGCATTACGGGATGCGAATATATCATCGCCGTAATGAGCGGCAACTTTGTGCAACGGGGTGAACCCGCGATTTGCGACAAGTGGCGGCGCACGAAAATGGCCTTGCTTGCGGGGGTCGATATCGTAATCGAATTGCCGTTGCCCTATGTTATTTGCGGCGCGGATTACTTTGCGCGCGGAGCGGTGGGTTTATTGGCGGCGACGGGTATCGTTGATTACCTGTGCTTCGGCAGCGAATCGGGAGATATTGGCACAATACGGGAATGCGGAAAAATATTGGCGGAGGAACCCCCTCATTATAAGAAGGCGTTGCGTGCGGCTTTGGATGAAGGGAACAACTACGCGGTTGCGCGAGGGAAGGCATTGGAGGCAGCGTTAACCTTCGCCCAACCCGAACGAAGATTGGATGCGGGGTTGGTCACGCTTCCCAACAACGGCTTGGGCATGGAATATTGCAAGGCTCTGGAACTCCTCGGCAACCCGATGACAGCGTTGACGACCCACCGCAAACCGAACGGACCGAGCGCGACGGCGATACGCAACCATTTGCTCACGGATTTTAAAACAACGATCCCCCCCCATTTACCCACGTTCACGGTGGATATACTCCGCGAGGCAATCGACAAAGGCGAAACCGTACGCATAAATGATTTCAGCGATATCTTCAGGCATTTAATTATAAAAAACGACGCGCCCGAATTGGGGGAAGGCTTGCACCACCGCTTCCGAAAGCATGCGCCCCGGTACCCGCGCCTGACCGATCTCCTCGCCGCCGTAAAAACGAAGAGATACACCTTCACGCGGTTGCAACGCACAGCGATGCAAGTCATTTTGGATGTAGCGCCCCCGGTCAACGACCCGCCTTATATCCGTATTCTCGGCTTCCGTAAGGAATCAGCTCACTTATTGGGCGAAATAACGCGCTGCGCCCGTTTGCCTGTTTTGACGAACGGCGCGGCGTTTCATGCACCCGATAAAATACTGACGAAGGAATTGGAAGCCGGCGATATTTATTGCCTTGCATACAAGCACGGAAGCACGCGCGGAGAACATGCGATGCCCCTAGTTAAGCACTAACCCTAATTTTGGATAAATATTTTCAAAACCCTTGACGAGGCGTTTTTTTATCATTATACTTGCCTTCGCCTACGGGACATCCGTACGCCAGCCGCTCAGGTAGCTCAGTCGGTAGAGCAGTGGACTGAAAATCCACGTGTCGGTGGTTCAATTCCGCTCCTGAGCATTCCCCCGGAACTTACCCGGGCAAGCGGGTGTAGTTCAATGGTAGAACACAAGCCTTCCAAGCTTGATACGCGGGTTCGATTCCCGCCACCCGCTTAGGTTTTATCAACCCAATATGCGCGAATGGCTCAGTGGTAGAGCATCGCCTTGCCAAGGCGAGGGTCGCCAGTTCGAATCTGGTTTCGCGCTAGTGCAAAACCCCTTAGAAACCGCTTAGAATCAAGGTTTCGAGGGGTTTTTGATTTTGCTGTTCATTAATTTTTAATAAATCGGCGTAGCGGCATATTTCAGAGCATATAAAACCATTGACATTAACGTCGCGTCAACGGTTATCATTAAGTTGAAAGGGGATATTGCTATGGAGTTTTATACCATCAGCCAAGTGTCCAAACGGTTTGGTATTTCGACCCGGACGCTGCGCTATTATGAGCAAATCGGGTTAATCGTCCCGGTAAGAAAATGCGATTCCAATTACCGTGAATACGAACATAAGACCCTCTTGCAACTTCGCCAAATCATTCTCCTGCGGAAGTTGAGGATACCGCTGAGACAGATTGCGGAAATCCTGCAAAGCGGCGATGCGGCTTTTGCCATTGAAGCGTTTGAACGCAGCCTTGCGGAAATAGAGGATGAGCTTGCCGCTTTATCAACCATCCGTGATGTGACCCGGACGTTCATCGCGCAGTTGAACTTGGACAACACAAAGCTGATGCTGTTGGACGACGAAAGCCTGCTGGAAGTTGTGGACGCGCTAACGGTTTCCAAAATAAATTTTAAGGAGGAAAAGGACATGGACGATTTAAACAAGGCAAATGAGAAAATGAATAAGATTACCGATAAGGATGTACGCATCCTGTATCTGCCGCCGGCGACGGTAGCGGCGGCGCATTTTATCGGGGAGGAACCGGAGAACGGTGCAGGCCGTATGGTGGAGGCATTCGTTAAGGAATCCAACTTGGAACAGGTATACCCCGCAGCACGCCTGTATGGTTTTAACCATCCGAATCCATATGTACGTAAGGATGGCTTGTACGGTTATGAATATTGGGTGACTATCCCGGAGGGTATGGAGGTCCCTCTTCCGCTTGAAAAAAAGTATTTTATAGGTGGGTTGTACGCGGCGTACATGATATTCCCGGAAGATTTAGCCGGTACGGGCTGGAACCGATTAATTACATGGGCGTTCGAAAGCAATCAGTGGGCTCCCTTTACAGATGCGTCGGGTAATTTGGCGGGTTCGCAGGAAAATATGAATGACTTGTTGGAGGAACACTTGAATTATTTTAACCGGGGTACGAACCACGCCTTCCATCAATTTGACTTGCTCTTACCGATTTACTCCTCCCATTGCGATACCACCAAGTGATAATAATCCCCTCGCAAAGCCATCAACTCATCATGGCTACCGGACTCCGCGATGCTGCCTTTATCCACGACCAGGATTTTATCCGCGTGTTTTATCGTGGAGAGGCGGTGGGCGATGATGAAGGACGTGCGGTTCTCCAATAAGCGGTTTAAGCCCTCTTGCAGGGCTTTTTCCGTTTTTGTATCAATGTTGCTGGTGGCCTCGTCCAGGATGAGGATACGCGGGTCGGCGAGGAGGGCGCGGGCGAAAGAGATGAGCTGCCGTTGCCCGAGCGATAATCGGCTGCCCCGTTCGTTTACTTCGGTTTGGTAACCCTTTTCCGTTTCCATGATAAAATCATGGGCGCATACGGATTTAGCGGCTTCGATTACCTCATCGTCGGTGGCGTCGAGGCGGCTGTAACGGATATTGTCCATGATGGTACCCGAAAAAAGGAAGCTGTCCTGTAACATGATGCCCATTTGACAACGCAGGGACGCAAGGGTTACGCCGCTGATGTCCACATCGTCTATCAGTACCTGTCCTTCGTTTAGTTCATAGAAGCGGCTGATTAGGTTTACCACGGTGGTTTTCCCCGCACCCGTTGGCCCCACCAGAGCAATCGTATCCCCCGCATTGCATTGGAAATTGACGTTTTTAAGTACCGGTTGCCCTTCCTCGTAGCCGAAACCTATGTTTTTGCACTCCACTTTGCCTTTGATAACGGGCATCGGGATTGCGCCGGGGCGGTCCTTTACCATTACGGGTTCGTCCAAGGTTTCGAAGATCAGCTCCAAGTAACTCATATTGGTAACGAGGGTGTTGTAAAAAGCCGCGATATTATTTATAGGCATCCAAAAGCGCCAAATATACGCCACAAAGGCAATCAAGACCCCCACAGTCAGCGTTTCCCGCGCGATCAGCGAAACGCCGACGATATATAAAAACGCCACGCCCAAAATACTGATATTTTCAATGCTCGGCCACATGAGGAATTGTACCCGCACCCCATGGTTCCACGCTTTTTTGACCTCGCCGGTTACATGGGCAAAGATTTCGGCGTTCTTCGCCTCCCGCGAAAAGGATTGGGTAATCTTCACCCCCGCGATACTTTCGTGGATGTAAGCGTTCATATTCGATTGCTTCGCGCTGAAGATTTGCCAAGCCTTACGGTTTACGATGCGGATAAAAAACACCGCGATAATTAACAGCGGCATACCCGCCAAGGCCACCAGCGTTAAGTACGTGTCAATGGAAAGCATAATTGCGATAATAATCACCAAGGACAATAAATCGGTAATCAAATTCATCAACCCGTTGGAAAGCATGTCGCTTAACGAATTGATGTAATTGACCACCCGTACCAAGATTTTGCCGTGGGGTCGGCTGTCGAAGTAGGCGAAGGGCAGGCGTTGCAAATGCGCGAACACATCCAGCCGCAGGTCGCGGATAATCCCCTGCCCCACCTTTGCCATGGCGTCCATACGGTAGCGCATGAAATATATATTAACCAAAACCGCCAAAAACATCAGCCCCGACAAGCGCACCACTTGCCACACATCCCGGTTGGGAATGGATTCATCCATCACAATCATGGTGAGGTACGGCGCCAATAGCCCCAACGTGCCGGAAACAACCGTAAAGCCCAAGGTCACCGTAAATTTTTTCGAATAGGGCTTGATGTATTTATCCAACCGCTTTAAATGCCCGAGCTTGAAAACGTTTTGCTCATTAAGCACCTCGTCGGTGCGGAAGGTATTACGCGCCATGGGGGTTACCTCCCCGTTGTTCTTTATACAGCTTGGCGTAATAGCCGTCTTTTGCCATTAATTCGTCGTGGTTGCCGCGCTCGGTAATTTCGCCGTTTTCCAATACCAAAATAAAGTCCGCGTCCTTAACGGAAGAAAGACGGTGCGCCACGATAAAGGTCGTGCGGGGCGTACCGCTTTTGAGAACCTTTTCGTTCAAGGCGGTTTGGATGCGCTGTTCCGTTTCCATATCCACCGCCGAAGTAACGTCGTCCAGGATTAATACCGGTGGTTCGCTCGCGATGGCACGGGCCAAGGAAATCCGTTGTTTTTGCCCGCCGGACAACCCGACCCCCCGTTCACCCACAACCGTGTCATATCCTTCGGGCATATGGGAAATAAACTCATGGGCATCGGCAATCCCCGCTGCGTCATAAATCATGTCCATGGGCGCATCCGGTACGGCGAAGGCGATGTTCCCCTCTACCGTGTCGGAAAACAGGAACACGTCCTGCATGGCGTAGGAAATACCCTTCCGCAATCCGGGCAGGTTGTAATCCTTAACGTTTTTGCTGTCAATCAGCACCTCGCCTTGATTCGCGTCATAAAAGCGCCCCAGCAAGGCCGTCAGCGTCGTCTTGCCCGAACCGGTACCCCCTACGATGCCCACCGTTTGCCCCTGCTTTACCGTAAAATTGATATTTTTAAGCACATACGCCCCCGGCTCGAAGCTGTAGCCGAAACTTACATCCTTAAATTCTATGTCACCCTTGATTTTTTCCGGTGGGGGTACATCCTCCGGGCTTTCGATTAAAATGGGCTGCCTCATCATTTCGTGGATTTTATCCAAGGAAGTGGCGGCGTTTTGCACGTCGTTGACGCTCCATATCAACATGCGGGTGGGGTTGTTAAGCATCCAAAGGTAACCGCTGACGGTGACCAGCTGCCATAATTGCAAGCGCCCGTAAATCACCATCACCCCGCCCACCAGCAATAAAATAAGCGGCAACACGGCCGCGCAGGTTTCCATAACGGGAAAATACTTGATGCGCACCTTAGCGGTGTCCATGTTACTGTCGTAAAATTTTTGGTTGGCATCGGTAAATTTTTCCGTTTCGTGGGCTTCTTTGGTAAAGGCTTTAACCACCCGGTTGCCGCCGATATTTTCGCTGCACACCGAATTAAGGTTGGAAAACTGTTCCCGCACATTGCGGAAAGCGGGGCGGATTTCCTTTGCCTGCTTGGTGGCGGCATACACCACGATGGGCGTCGTCACCAAAAGCGCTAACGTCAACGGAATGTTAATGAAGCTCATGACGATTACCGCAGCGATGTAAATCAACACGTTTTCGGGGATAGCGTAAATCGTATAGGCCGTAAAATGGCGCAGAGCCTCTACGTCACCGGTCATGCGGGACATGATATCCCCCACACGGTTTTTATCAAACCACGGGAAGTTTTGGATATGCAGCTTGTGATAAATATCGCGCCGAAGCTCGAATATCATTTTTTGTGAAGTCGTTTCGTACAGGACAAGGAAAAGATAACGCGCCACACTGCGGTACAACGTAATGCAAACCATAATCAACAAGTAACGGATCAGCAAATGCCGCTGCCCGCCTTCGATGACGTTTGCCACGATCATACCCGCCATCATGGGATTAACCAAGCTGAGCACAATATTAATAAAATTAATGATTTGCCCGAATATCAGCCGACCCTTGTATTTCATTACATAGGGCAATCCCCAGCGCAAGGCTTGCATGGTTATTCCACCTTTATTTGCATGACCGAAGCGTTACCGAATGGTATCGAATTAAATCTATATTTCAAATTCTTCAAACTCACTGCCTACGTCTTCGTCCGTTAAGCCGCCCTTTGCCAATTCAAAGCTGTTGGAGCCCAGTACCTGCGCCACCGTAAATTGCGGGTTTTGGTGCAGGATGTTCGCCAATTCGATAAAATCGCGGATGATTTCACGTGGGGTAATGTGGGTCTCCGCGCCCACGCGGTTATATTCCACGGTGAGGAAATAAAGTAAATCCTCATGCGTGAGGACGGGTGCGTAGCCGTATAACCCCGCGTGTATGTCTCGGAGTTTTTCAACCAGTACGTACATTTCTTCCTGCGTGAGCATAGCCAACCGAATGATGGGCGCGGTCATGTCCTTCACGTCCGCGCTTGCAAAATGCCCTTCCGCCAACCGCGAACGCAACGCTTCGTAGCTGAAAATCCCGCGGTATCGGTCCTCCATACACTGCGGCGTACCGCCCATCAGGAAGCCGATGTGTTTTGCCTTACCTTGCAGCGTATCGTTGAGGAGGGTGAGTATCTTTTCATAATTGGCCGCACGCGTAATAGCGTTGGGTAGTTTAAACAAATTGACCAATTCGTCTATGAGGACAAGCAAACCCTTATACCCTGCCTTGACTAAAAAAATCGCGAATATCTTTAAGAAGTCGTACCAATTTTCATCGTTAACGTGCAGGTTGATCCCCAAGTCCGCCCGTGCTTCACGCAGGCCGTTGTATTCCCCGCGGAACCATTTGAGCACATGCCCTTTCTTTGTTTCATCCCCTTCGCGGTATGCGCGGTAATACGTACTCACCGCTTGCGCAAACGCGAACCCGTTGACCATCCCTTCCAGCTCCCCGATAACGGCGTATATCTGCCGCTCTACGGCGGCATCGAAATAAGCGTCAAATTCGGAATCATACGATTTGTCCGCTGCATTCGGGGAATCGTACCATTCCTTTGATGCCTTTACCTGCATCATGACCCCGTTAATCCATTTTTCCAAGATAAGGGGTAATGCTCCGCCGTCGGGTTTCGCTTTGGTGGAAAGGTGCTGCATGAGCTCGCGGTAGGTAGCCAGTCCTTGGTTTTGTGTACTGCCCTTCGTACCTACGAGCCGCCGTTCGGGTGAAAGGTCGGCATCGCACACCACAAAGCCGCGCGAAGCCGCATAATTGCGAATGGTCTGCATCAAAAAACTCTTGCCGCTGCCGTACTTGCCCACAATAAAACGGAAGGTCGCGCCGCCCGCTTCAATCATGTCGATGTCGTGAAGTATCGCACCGATCTCCTTCGCACGGCCCACGGTAATGTGCTCCAGCCCTACGCGCGGCACAACACCCGAGCGCAGGGCATTGATTAACAAACTCGCGATGCGCGGGGGTACGGTCGTCATTGCCAATCCCTCACCACGGCTTCCATTTCATCCACGCACAAGCATTGGCGATCATCCATCCATCCCATGACGCAACCCTCGCGTAAGCAACGCCAAATATTTTCATAAACGATAAAAGGGAATGATTGATTTAGCGTTTGGGCGGAAAGACGCCCGCCCGTGTATAAACGCAATTCATAATAACCGTCGAAAGGCCAACTGATGTCGTCGTACAAGCCCGTGTTCAAATAAAGCTCCATTAAATCGAAATCTATGATTACAGCCGTTTCGTTGTGCGGCGCATCAGCCGCTACGGCAACGATACGGATTTCCGCGCCGTACGCGGTTGTCAGATCCTCACGGCGGTTGATTTCACCTACGATAAAAGGGCTGTTAATATTAGAAAGGTCAAGCGGTTCGACGGTGACGGCAGCGGTTTCGTCAATAACGGCGACTTCGCCCGCTTGCAGCAAAACGCCGTTAATTTCACCGCTGCCCTCCAGCATGACGATGATGGGTGCGTTGCCGCGGTACTCTATGATAAAGGACGTACCCCGCACACCCATAATGACGTTGCCTACGCGGAATTCGTATATATCGTTTTCCGATTCGCGTTTTATATCCGCCACGATCGCGCCTTCCACCAAGGTCAGCGAAAGCGCATCAACGGAAATCCGGTTGATTTCGATTGTGCTGAGCGCGTCCATCTTCATGACGGAATCCGCGTTAAGCAACAGGAACATATTGGTTTCACTGCCTGTAGCGGCTATATCGCGGTCGGCCAAGCGGAAACCCGCGCGGGGTGAGGTCTGTGTTGCGCCGCGCGTAACGGTCGCGTTTTCCCCGTTTGTTTCAAAGACATTAACGGTCCGCGCCGTACCGACGGCATCTTCGCCGATATCCGAACACGCCGTCAAAAAGGTCAGTGATAATATAATAACAAAAACATATTTTATCTTTTTCATATCGGCTCCCTTTCTTAGGACAAAGAATCTACCATATAAGCAAACACGTTCGCCGGGAACAAAGGCGAACTGCGTATGGTGTTGATCGCATTTAACGTATTGTTCCGTTCAACTTCGTTCATTTGGTCGAATTGTTTGCCGCCTATCAAGTCGGACAAGTTGTTGAATGCGCGGAAAACCTCCGCGAATGCGCCTTGGGATTCCCGCGTAACGATGCCCATGGGGTACACAAACGTCGGGTCACTCGAAATTTCGCGTACCATCAACGTCAGCACCGTACGCACCAATTCGGGCGAGAACGTAAAATTAAACAGGTACCGGGACAGCTCCCCGACATTTTCAAATATCCCATTGTTATTACCGGCGAACAAGTTGCCGGAGAGGTTGATATCCCGCCACCCATCGGCGAACCGCGTGAACGCTTTAAAATTCTCGGCGTCCAGCATCAGGTTCGCACGCGAAGGGCGGATGATCAGCATGGAATTGATACCGTCCAGCGCATGTATAAATACGCCGTTGATCGTATCGGTCAGCAGCTCCGCTTTGGCGAATTCACTTGCGGCGATCAGCTCCGTATCGAAATAAATATCAAGTAATTCCGGCAAGCGATCGGTTACATGGATCAAGTCAAATTGGTTGGAATTGACGGGGCGGACGATTTCGACGGCGCGGCCGGCGCGGCCCGCTTCGGTCACGACGTTAATCCCCCCGGCGAACAAGCTGAAAACCCCCGCGATTACCCCAATAAAAATACCGCATACCATTCCCACGGGTTTAAGGGAGGGTTGCGGCTTCGGCGACAGGATCGCCCATATTACGCATACGATTATGTAGATCAAGATAAGCAATACAGGGAGTAAAACGAGCATTAACAATCGGTTAAGGGTCGCGTCGTACACCCCCTGCCACGCGAGGTCGCCAAGCCCCGTATCGCGCAGCGCAAGCGTGATTTCCCGTTTGATATCCTCAGCGAATGACAGACCCGTCAATACGCGTGACAGAAACCACGCGGCGCCGTAAGTTATGCCCGAGGCCGCGACCATCACCGCCAAGCCGATCACCCCGAACTTCCAACCCTTGCGATACCCCATAATACCCATCACGATCGCGATGATCAGCGGAAACAACAGAAACGGAGCGATGAAAAGCATTTGCACGAACATGTTATGCCTCCACGGTTGCCAATCTTGCCCACATAGCCGGTCTTACGCCTCCGCGTCCTATACATACGCGGTCGCCGTTAAGCGGGATGTTGCCGGTGGTGCTTACGTAAGCGATCGTGTATTCACTGTAGCCGGGCGACCGAAGCCACCAAAAAGAAGCTAACCCGTTGTGTTCGGCGACGCGGCTGTTATCGAATTCGTTGGACAGGATCCAGCCGTTATCGTCGCTTACCCACTTGCCGCCGTCGTATTTCTTACGCCTTTTATTCGCGTAATCGCCGCTGTCGCCGAAATATTTGTCAACCTCTTCGAGGCTCAGGATAAATATACGGTCGCGCGTTTCACTTCCGCCGTTGATATCATACCATAAGTTCGGCGGATTGTTTAACAAAGTTTCGACTATATGACCCTTTTCTGCTTCGTCGAAACGTTCGATAAAGTCGCCGTTGAGGTATGCCCGCAGCTTACTTGTTTCCCATGTTACGCCTTCGTAGCAGGGATGGTAGGCGCGCTGCTCCATTATAAACGTGCTGAGGAGCAATGCCTTATCATCTTGTATATCCAACACACGCCAAGTATAATCCCCGAAAATGACGACCTCATTAATTTCGGGGGAATCCACCGAAATTAACGGTGCGCAGGTTTCGCAATCGGCTGGCGGTACGTAACCCAGCAATTCCGCGATGGATTCGATGACCATGCGCGCCGCGTTCTCTTCGATGAAATATTTTTTGCGTAATTCTCGCGTCAGGTTATTGACGTCCGTTTGCATGTTGCGCGAGGAAGAATCCCGCAGGCGCGTTAACGCGTCCATTTCGTCCAACGCGATATTGATGAGGTTTTTTATCGGCGCTGACACGGCGGCGCGGTCCCGCAGCGCTTGCCGAATGGTATCCCTCATGGGTAATCACGCATCCGCTTCCAAACGTCCAAGGCCATTTGATAACGGTGCGGCGGCATACCGCGGTAGGGGAGGTTGGATGTGCTGAAAATATAACCGCCGTTCGGCTTGCCGTGGGTCAGGCAATATTCCGCGCTTGCGGTAACTTCATCGTCCGTGCCGGATTGCAAGGTTGTGCAATTTACGTTGCCGACGAGCGCGACCTTATGGCCGATCATCGCCTTCACCTCCTTGATATCCACGCCCGCCGCGGGGTCGAGCGAATGCAGCGCGCGGGGTTGGCACGCAACGAGCTGATCCAAGATCGGCATGATATTACCGTCGGTGTGCTTGACCGTATACATCCCCGCTTTTTTACATTCCGCGATGATTTCCGCCAAATAAGGCGCAACGAACACCCCGAATTGTACGGGCGATAGGAACGGCCCCATCTTGTCGCAATAATCGGCGCATAGCAAAGCTACTTCGACGCCCGCTTCTGCCAAGCGTTTATTACGCTCGATGGCGGTTTCCATGCGGGTCTTGGCTTCCTCATGCAAGCCCTTCGGGTCGTTGTTGATCCGATACGCGAGGGAATGAACGCCGCCGCGCGGCGATGTCGAAAAAGTCCCGTCTGCCGTGTAACCCATCATCCTGCGCCCGCCGGCCAATTCCCGTACTTTTTTAAGCAGGAATACCCGTTCCGGTGAAATGAACGTCCCCTCCACGTAACCCGCGCCGAAATGCCCGGGAATGATGCACCAATCCAACGTCTCAAAGACTTTGGCGATATCCTCGGCGGCTTCGTTTAAGCGGCGTTCCTTATCTAATGCCGACAACTTGCCGATCACTTCCCGGTTTAAGTCCGACGGGTACAGGTTGATCCCGAACATTTCCGGCGCAAGCGTAAAGCCCAACTCAAAGGTCGGCACTTGGTCGGGGATACGCAATTCAAACGCGGCGACCGCGCGTTCCTTCGGGGTCATGGGTTGCATGAAAACAGATTCCTCCGCCGCGCCGTTGATTAAATCAAGCATTTCCCTTTCGCTGCGCAAAGCTGTAGCTCCCTTCGGATTTAAAAATCACGTTTGGCGTATACCTTTAGCGACAACGCGTACGAAGCCGTGAGGAATAATACCGTCACGCACAGTATAATAAACGAAAAAAGCACCGGATTACCATATGCCCACAAAAAAGCGGAACGCGTAACCGCGCCGACCGCTTCGATACGGTTTGCTGTCATAATAAATATTACCACCAACAAAGACGAACCCACAATCGGCAAGACATAACCGATAATCTTGGCTTTCGCGTAACCGAACTTGTGCAGTATCGGGTGCATAATCAGGCTTAAATACGCGCAAATCAACAGGCTTGCGCATGTCATGACAGCCAATGTTCCTAAGTTCGGTATAAAGGTGTGTTCATTGATTATCGTCCTTCCGTAAAGTATACGGGAAAAGATAAGCGTTAAAACGACCCCCGCAACGATTCCGATGCCTTGTAAAATCAATGAAAGCATGTACCTTGCGGTGATGAGCGTCCCCCGCGAAATGGGCAGCGTCAGGTAGAGCCGATTCAACTCCCCCTTTTCCTCCGCGTCGAAGCAATAGAGGGAAGCGTCAAACATACCGAACACTAAATACGGCAGTATCATCCAAGCGCCGAACAGCCCGCCGAACATACAAGCGGTAATTACGGCGATTATTAAACGGCTGCGGTACTTCCTCATACCCAGCCAATCGAGTCTCATCATGTTAAGCATATCGTGACCGCCTTTCCATATAAACCACCACATCGCCGATGGTCGCGCGTTCGGTTACCGCGTCGGGGGGCAAGCCGCCGATATTATCGGTTTCCATCAGACATTCATAACCGTCCTTGTATTCGCGTATCCCGATGGCGTGCCTTCGTTTTTCCTCCGGTAACCTGCCGCCGCGCACGACGCAATGGCGGGAAACAAGCTCGTCCTTGTCCCCGCTGAACGAAATGGAACCGCCGGAAATATAAACGATCATATCGGCGATCCTTTCCAAATCACTCGTGATATGCGTGGAGAAAAGGATCGTGCGATCCTCCTCAACGAGGTGTTCCCGCATGATATCCAGCATTTCGTCGCGGGCCACGGGGTCAAGGCCGCTCGTGGGTTCATCCAGGATGAGCAGCTTTGACCCGTGGGAAAGATGGACCGCAAAGGACAGTTTCATTTTCATACCGCGCGAAAAATCCTTGAACTTCTTTTTGGGGTCAAGTCCGAACTGCGTTAAATACTTGCGGTATTGCCCGCCGTCCCATCCGCGGTAAAACGGTTTGATGCCCTTTTCGATATCAAGGGGCGTCCAGTCCTCTTGGAAGTACGGTTGGTCAAACATAACCCCGATGTCCTCTTTGGCCGTAACGTCGCCGTCCGCTTTGCCCAGCAGCCGGATTTCGCCGCCGTTCTTGTGAACCATGCCCAGCATCGCCTTAAGCGTCGTGGTCTTGCCCGCGCCGTTGGGCCCCACAAACCCGCAGCACAAGCCGCTCGGGACGTTAAAGCTCACGTCCTTAAGCGCGAAGCCGGGATATTCTTTGCATAAATTCCTTATCTCAATCGCGTTGCCCATAAAATACTTCCTCCAATTTGCTTGTCAATTCGAGCAGGGACAACCCAGCCGCTTTCCCTTTCTCCGCCGCTGTTTTTAACGAATCGTCAACGGAACGCAGATACTGCCCGCGAACCAACTCCGCGTTGCCCTTAACGAAACACCCTCGCCCTTGGACGGTGTAAATCAATCCCTCCGCCTCAAGGTCGCCGTATGCGCGGGTCGTCGTAATGACGCTCACACGCAAATCCCGCGCAAGCTGGCGCATGGAGGTCAGCGGCTCGTCAGCCGTCAGCACCCCCGACAATATTTGCGCCTTGATTTGCGCCTTGATTTGCTCATAGGCGGGTACTTCACTTTGCAATGAAACGATAATCATCGGTTCAATCACCTCGCTTACAGCATATATATAGCATATACAGTATTGGCAGAATTGTCAACGGGGGATTTCTTTGACTATCGGTGGGGTATTCTTATATGAACATATCTAATTTAATGTCAAAAAAACGTGATGATCGTGCCGTTTGTGGCACATACGGTTTTGATGGACAGAGATTAAAAACCAACCTCATCATCGTCAAACTCACCAATAATTCGGGCAAGTTCACCAGGGGACGGAAGTAACGCCCGCAGATTATCGGGCAAACTGTCTTGCGTTGAATATGTTGATACGCCGATAGGTGCGCCCGACGTTCGCAAGGTGTACTCAACCCTTGTGCGGTGCTTGGTTTTGCAAATGATAATACCGATAGATGGATTTTCGTCGGGTAGCTTTACTGTTTCATCCAGCGACATTAAATAGAATTGCATTTTTCCAACATACTCTGGTTTAAACTCGCCAATCTTTAATTCAATGGCGATAAGTGAGCGCAGTCGCCTATGAAAAAGGAGCAAGTCAACGTGGTAGTCCTCATCGGTTACATCAAGATAGTATTGGTCACGCACAAACGTAAAATAACCGCCCATTTCGATTAAAAATTTACGTAGGTTTTTCATAATGGCGGCTTCCAATTCCGCTTCGCTGTGTTCTTCGCCCACTTCAAGGAAGGCGAAATTGTACTCGTCCTTTACGGCGAGTTTTGCTTGCAAGCGGTATTTTTCGGGTACGGCATCGTCAAAATTCGTTTGGTTTGTCAGATAACGCTCGTAGGTTTTGATTCCGATGTTGTGGATAAGAACGTCATGTGTCCAACCGAAGCGGCGTGTAGCTTTGATGTAGAAAATGCGCTCCATTGGGTCTTTGCATTTTTCGATTATGGCATAATTTTTCGTCCAACTTATTTCTGCCAACAATGGCGGCAGATTTCCAATTTTTATTTCTGCCAACGATGTTGGCAGAAGTTCAGCATTAACATTTCCTGCGGATTTTTCAGCACCATCAACTTTTGCAATCATTGGTTGCAAACTTGGATTCATCATTTCTTGCACCGCTGGTGCGAGATTTGAATATTCAATGTAAAGATTTCGCATACGCCAAAGATTGCGAGCGGAATATCCTTTATCACCCGGAAATTCTTTTTGCAATTCTTTCGCCAGCACTTCAACAACAGATTTGCCCCAACCTTGCTCGTGCTGTCTGAGGTCAATCCTGTGCCCGATTTTCCAATATAGCGTAAGCAGCTCAATGTTGACTTTTTTCATCGCTTCATACTGGTGGCGATAAATAAGTTCCTTTATTTCTTTTATAAAAGGCGCGTATAACGTGAGTTCATTATTCATTTACCTTTGTCCTCCTGCTTGTGCATTGTCGGCTTGCGCGCTTTTCGCTACAGAGATAAAAAATTCCCGGTAAAGTAAAACAGGGTCAGCCGTTTATATTTATGGCATCCCCAATCATTTCCCTATACTCTTCATACAAAACAAAGCCGCCGTCCGTATCCAGCACATTGTCCCCGACGAAATCCGCGGCTTTTTCGTTAATCCCTTCCGCCAGCACCTCAAGCATAATTCCTTGTGCGTCGGCAAGTGATTTTAAGTCGTCCTCACCGCGGAGCAATATCGTCAACGCTTCGCGCTCCATGTCGGTTAACGCGGCGGCAAACGCACCCCAACCGGAGGAAAGTGGGGGCGGTGGCTTAACTTGTAAAACAATCGATGGAGGGGGTTCCGGGGAACGATCCATGAGCGGTGCTGATGAAAGCGCGGAGCGGACATCCACTCCCGCGGCGGGGACGGGGGCAACGTTTTTTACTTCATCTACTGTCAGCTTTACCTGTGTATCCTGCGCTTCCTCCCGGATTTTTACAAGGCTCCCTGTGTCCACTGTAACTTCCACGCGGTTTAACTCCCGTTGGAACGCGGCGGCGGCGGCTTCGATTTCCGCGTCCATGGCCGCAAGCGTTAGGCCCGAGGCCTTTAGCTTGCGTTCGCTGTGCACAAGCGTTCGCGAGTCGGCGGTGAGTTTGTGTTTGTGTTTCAAATACTTGCGCAGGCACGATTCCGTTTTGCGGATTATATGCCCCACCAGCTCCCGCGTGCCGGTGAAGGGCTGCGCTTTTTCAAGCGTCCAGCGGTTGCCGCGCCGTATATAGACCTCGTGCCCGGGCATTTCCACGCGGCGGTCGGGTTCGTTGGTTGCGGGGTGATACAGGGCCTGCGCGAACGGTTTCCAAAATTCCCCGCGGCGAACATCGTAGAATAATAAATCATCCAAAACAACGTTCCGCGACGCGCACCATGTACGGAGTGCGTCAAAGACATACGTTATGCATTTGTTCGCCAACGACTCGTTGCCGATGTAGAACTTCGATTTCTTAATGTCATAACCCGAACGCCGTACCCAATCCTGCGCCGTATCCTTCCGCGCGGCAACGGCGTTTTCGGTATAAAACCGTTGCAGTCCCCGTTCCGTTACAAACGCCGCGAAGGTATGCGGCAATTCGTAACAGATGTGGAAATCCTTTATCCATCCCGGTAGATATTGGTCTAATGAGGGTACGGCTTCGCGGTAAAACGGCCACAGCTCGGTCAACTTTTCCAGCCCGTCCCGAGGGTCGCTCACCCCCACGCACGACAGCAATTCGTAAATGTATAAAAATAAATAAGACGCACCCACGAAAGGATACCGACCCTCCCGTACTAAGGTACGCCATGTAAAATACGTGCGCAATTGTTCGTAACCCATGCGCTGGTAATAGGGATAAAACGCGGAAAAAGCCGTACGGTGCGGGTAATCGTCCGTAACGTCGGCCATAAACTTAGCTTGCTCATAAAAAAGCCAACCGTCGTTTTGATAGGCGTACGGCGCGTAGTCGGCGATCATACGCATATCGCGGAACCGCGCGCGTAACGGGTCGAATGCCCGTTGGGGAATGGGTTGGCTTGAAGGAATCGTTTTTTGCTCTACGGGTGCGGGCGTTTCCTCCAATTCGATTTCTGCGAAAGGAGGGTGGTTACCCCCTAAGCTGCTGGCGGTTCTCATACAGCACATCGACGGTTTGGGCGAAATATTCCATCACGGTTTTATGTTGTTTATCAAAGTTGGTCATGATTTCACGGATTTTGCTTTCGGCTTTTTCCAATATTTCGTCGGCGTATTCCATCGAACCCATGCGCATGTCGCGTACTTCCTTTTTCGCCGCGTCGATGATGTCCACCGCTTCGGCTTGGGCGCGTCGGGTAATCTCGTCGTCGCGCACCATTTTTTTGGCTTCGATTTCCGCGTCCTCCAAGATCACCTTCGCCTTATTCTGCGCGTCGTCCAGCACCTTGTCGTGGTCACCCAAGAGCCTTTGCGCCATGCGGATATCATCGGGCATGTTCAGCCGCAGCTCGGTGATAATTTCCATCAACTTATTTTTATCGACGGATACCTTGTCGGAAAAAATCATTGACTTCTTACTGGTTTCCAATACCTCTTCCATTTCGGCCAAGTAAAATAACAATGCGTCCATGTGAAACTACTCCTTTGCAATCATTATTCGCCGCAAAGCCGTACGGACATTATCCGGTACGAGCTTGCGTAAAACGGAATCATCCGACCCTGTCGGGTATATATGTTCTGCCGCTTCGCGTACGATACGGCTTGAAATATGTGAAAACGCCGGGTTTGAGGGGATCAGTATCGTTTCTGTCCCATCAAACAAGCGGTTGTGCCATGCATACCGTGCTTCGCCGATAAAATCCTCGGCATCACGCACACCCCGTACGATTGCCGTAACATTACGCTGCCCGGCGTATTCCGCGAGCAAACCGGAAAAAGTCGCGATTTCGATCCCCTTTACGTCGTGCAAGGCATCCCACAATAATACCGTCCGCTCATCGGTTGAGAATAAAGGCGTTTTGTGCGGATTGTCCAGCACCGCGACGATTAACCGTTCCGCGAGCGCCGCCGCGCGGCGGACGATATCAATGTGCCCAAGCGTAACCGGGTCGAAGCTCCCGGGGAATAAAAGGGTCATTCCGTTTCTCCTTGTATGCGGAAAAATAAAAACCGCGTGCGCCCGTAATCCCGCTTTTGTTCCAACAGTGACGTTTCGGGCAGGGGGAGGCTTGTCTCCGTCTCGGCTATTATAAGGCCATCCTTATTTACGACCGATGATTTCGCCAAATCCGATATCGTCCCTTCAATCAAACCCTTGCCGTAGGGCGGGTCAAGGAACACGATATCGAATTCCCTTCCCTCCCGTTCCAATTGCCTGACCGCATCGGAAACGGACATCGGTAATATTACAGCGGCGGAATCCATCCTTACCGCGGATATATTTTTTTTCAACGCATCCAACGCGGGTTTCGCCTGTTCCGCAAACACGGCCTCACTTGCGCCGCGGCTCAACGCCTCAATCCCGATGACCCCGCTCCCGCAAAACAAATCCAAAAACCGCGCACCGACAATCTGCGGGCCGATTATATTAAACAGACCTTCCTTGGCACGGTCACCCGTGGGGCGCGTATCCGTGCCTTTTGGGGCAACCAATACCATCCGCCTTGCCGTACCCGCGATTACGCGCATGGCACGCTCCTATTTTTACGTTTAAAAATAACCGAACCCCTCTTTACGATTGATTCGGTTATCTTTGGCTTTTATCTTGCCTGCGTTAACTGGAGAATACGGGATTCGAACCCGTGACCTCTTGAATGCCATTCAAGCGCGCTCCCAACTGCGCCAATTCCCCGTTTAGCGGCCGATTATGGGTGGCCGCTATTTACTCTATGCCCATTCTTCTTCGCTGAAAGGATCGAGGGCTTCTTCGGATATAAATTCCCTTACAGCACTTGCAATGGCACCTGCTGTCTCGTTTACGTCGTCTTTGTTTGTCATATCCAAGTTGTCTACATCGCCACCGTATTCGTTAAATGCGTCACGGAAGCCTCTTTTTCTTCTTTCACGTTCGGGTTGGGATTCGTCAAACAGACCGGGCGGGAGCTTGTGATTGTATTTGGTTAATAATATCTCTCTCACTATTGGCTCAAGCAAAATATATCTTTGCCATAATGCTTCATCCTCTTCGTCACGCTTGGGTTTGACAGCTACAGGAGTCGGAGTCGGAGCGGGAGCAGGAATAGGGGCCGCTTTTTCTTCTGCCGCCGGTTCTTGCACCACGTTGGGCGCAACCGGAGTCTCTTTTTTTGCAGGAACGGCATCTGCGATTTCTTCGACTTTTTTCACGGCTTTGATAAGTTTTTTAAAGAAACTCATTTTTTTATCCCCCTTAAATTTAATAAAAACCTAAGTTAGACTTCTTTAATGCCATTCAAGCGCTCTCCCATCTGCGCCAATTTTTCTTATCGTTTCGTACGTTGTTACTTTTTCCGCATATAGTTCTTGATTTTCGAATCTTCCATTTTGATGTGTTTAATCAGCCATGCTCCGATTGTCGCGTTTAATAATTCCGCATGCTCTTTGGAGGGGCCTTCCGCTTTAACTTTTTCGACAAGGTTTAAGGCCGTTTTCTTAAAATTATCATGGAGCTGCTTATGCCGGTTGTAATCGGGGAAACCGCTCCTTAATTGTATCGATTCTTCGTAACCGAAGTGTTTTTCCGTATAATCGTACAAGTGGGTAAGCGCCGTGAGCAGTTCGTTAATGCCATGCCCCTTGTTATAATTGTGCATCAAAGCATTGTACGTATCAACAAGCCATCTGTGTTGGGCATCTATGGTTTCCTCACCGATTTCAAGGTCTGTGTTCCATACATAATGCGCCATTATTTTTCCCCTTCGACAATTTCCCCTGCCTTTGCAACATGAATGTAATATAGCATATCCCAAATGTCAAACGCAAGGGGGTGGTGTAGGGTGTGTGAATGTTACAACTATATTACAAACGTATGTTCCTTGGTAAAACATATTGACGTTATATTCATATCGGGTATAATCGTTTTAAGCCGAGGCCATCTTCTTGACGGACGGCATCCATACGACCCTGACAGCATACGGTCATTCCGATTTCTGCGTACATTCGTCCCTGATGCTCATGATCCCGATTTAACTTCGCCGAGGCTTACAATCGACTCATAAAGGCTGCGCAGCCGAGTCACAGGTATGCATGTAACGGATATCCGCCTGACCTTTTTTACGACACAGCAAAAAAACGGGAAAAGAGCAAAAATGAATACGAACGCCTTCCTAGTGACGTCGGGAGGCGGGTGAAAACCCTGTGCGGGAGCATCTTTTGATGCTTGAGCTTCCCGCATGGGGTTTTTATAATTGATAAGATTACCGCACGAACAACCTCATCATGGGTATGCCGGATGTTTACTTGTTTCATTGAATTTACACTTTATTTATGATAAAACCATTAACGAATCATTATGCGGGAAGGAGGCGGCAATTTTTGAAGTACACACTGATGCACAAAAATATCCCGGTCGTGGATATGCAAATAGATGAAGCGACCGGCACGATTATTAAATTGGAAGATGTACATGACATTCAACATCTTCCGTTGGGTATAAGCACCCAAAAGACCGGCATTGACCGTAAGGCACTCAACGACTGGTGGACGGGCCGCTCCATTCCCGCAAGCCGCGACGGTATACGGGAAGCACTTGAAAAACTGGAAATTTACAGTACCACATTGTTGCTTACCAAATGCTGCGGGTTAAGTTTGTCCGACCAATATTGGGTATGCCCCAAGGACAGTGGCTTGCGCTGGGAAGCCGTCAACTTTTTTTATAATGATTTTTCAAAGGATATCGGTGAGATATTGTTCGGGCTTGAGCCCAAAAACCCCAAGCAAATCAACCTTATGTCACCGGATAACACATCGGACGGCTGGCTTCGCAAAAAATGGATAATCGCAGACGGTATACGTTACTTGATGAAGGGCGGCAGCGGCGTTTACCAACAGGAGCCTTTTAATGAAATAATCGCAAGCGCAATCATGCGGCGGTTAAACATACCTCATGTACCATACGTCCTTATCTTTGACGGCGATAAACCGTACAGCTTATGCGAAAATTTCGTAACACCCGATACCGAGCTTGTACCCGCGTGGCGCGTGCATACCCATTTTAAGAAAGACAACCAAGATTCCAATATCAAACACTTGTTGCGCGGTTGTGAAACCCTCGGTATACCCGGCATCCGTGAGGCGCTGGACAAAATGCTTGTGTTGGATTACATCATTGCCAACGAAGATAGGCATTACAACAATTTCGGTTTTATACGCAACGCGGAAACTTTGGAATGGTTGGGTGCGGCACCGATTTTCGACAGCGGAACATCCCTTTGGTATAACACGCGGCGCGTCGGTTCCCCTGTCGAATGTAAGCCCTTCCGCTCAAGCCACATCGAACAGATTAAACTCGCGGAGGATTTGTCATGGTTCAATTCCGGCACGCTTGTCGGCTTGTTTGATGAAATCGTGGAAATCCTTTCCGAATCTGACGAAGCGGACGATAAACGCCGCGCCGCCATCGCATCGGCGGTGACGGAACGCTGCGGACATATCAATGATAAAATCCTGTCTTAACCCTTGCGCATCAAATATACCTGCGCTATAATGCGCGAGCTGTAGAAAACTAAAACTACGCACACGGTCCGCGCTAAGGTGCGAATACAACGGGCCGTGGAGGACAAACCTTAGGAGGTTAGTATGGCGGTAGTATCCATGAAGCAGCTGCTGGAGGCGGGCGTGCATTTCGGCCACCAAACCCGGCGCTGGAACCCCAAAATGGCGGAATATATTTACGCCGAACGTAACGGGATTTACATTATCGACTTGCAAAAAACCGTACGCAAGATGGACGAGGCATACAAGGCCGTGGCGAGCATTATTGCCGACGGCGGTGAAATGCTCTTCGTAGGCACCAAGAAGCAAGCACAGGAATCCATCAAAGAAGAAGCGATCCGTTGCGGCATGTTCTATGTCAACGAACGCTGGCTGGGCGGTATGCTCACCAACTTTAAGACGATGCAGGGCCGCGTGGCGCGCCTGCGCGATTTGGAACGGATGCAGTCAGACGGCACCATGGCGATGCTCCCCAAGAAGGAAGTCGCCAAGCTCGAGCACGAAATGGAAAAGCTCCAAAAGAACCTCGGCGGCGTAAAGGGCATGAAGCGCTTGCCCAACGTCATCTTCATCGTGGATGCACGCAAGGAGCACATCGCCATACAGGAAGCCCGCAATTTGGGTATACCCATCGTGGGTATCGTGGATACTAACTGCGACCCCGACGAAGTGGATTTCGTTATCCCCGGCAATGACGACGCCATCCGTGCGGTAAAGCTCATCACGGGCAAACTGGCCGACGCGGTACTGGAAGCCCGCCAAGGCGAACAGGATGAGGACCCCGGCGAGGCCGAAACCCCTGTTGAATACGCCGACGATGAAGCGGATGAATACGAAGCCTCCGACGCAAGCGAAATAATGAACGCAGAATAAAGATATCGAGAGGAAGAAACCCATATGCAAATCACAGCGACAATGGTAAAGGAACTGCGCGACATCAGCGGCGCGGGTATGTCCGCCTGTAAGAACGCGCTCGTGGAAGCCGAAGGCGATTTGAAGCGCGCCGGCGAAATCCTGCGTGAAAAAGGGCTTGCCGCCGCCGCCAAAAAAGCCGGACGCGTAGCCGCCGAAGGGCTCGTCCTTGCCGCCGTAACACAAAACGGCAAAAGAGGCGCGATCGTGGAGGTCAACTCCGAAACCGACTTCGTGGCCAAGAACGAGGGCTTTATCAACTTTGTAAAACAAGTGAACCAACAAGTATTACAATCCGAAGCGGAAACGGTCGAAGCCCTGCTGGAGGAAAAATGGATCGCCGACCCCGCGCAAACCGTCAAGGATGTGCTGACCCAACAAATCTCCACCATCGGCGAAAACATCGGCATCCGCCGCTTCGAACGGTATGCACCCCAAACCGGTGCGGTAATCGAATACGTGCACGGGGGCGGGCGCGTCGCCGTCATGCTTGAAATGAACTTTAACGGATGCGACGACGAAGCGTGCAGCGGCCCTTGCATCGAAGCAGGGCGCAACATTTGTATGCAAATCGCCGCCATGTCGCCGCAATATGTGTGCCAAAAATGCGTGGACCCCGAATATGTCGCCAACGAAATCGATTTCCACACCAAACAAGCCCTCGCCGAAGGCAAACCCGCCAACATCGCCGAAAAGATGGCGACCGGACGTTTGGCCAAGACCTTCAAGGAAATTTGTTTAATGGAGCAAGAATACGTCCGCGAGGACGGCATAACCGTGGGCGAATACCTCAAATCCATCAGCAAGGATAAGAACTGCTCCCACAGCATTGTGCGCTTTGTCCGTTATGAAAAAGGCGAAGGCATCGAAAAGAAAGAAGAAAACTTCGCCGAGGAAGTTTCGAAGGCGATGCAGGGGTAGTAACCGACCAACGCTTGGTTAAAATTAATAAAGGGTTGACTGCTTTTACAGTGAACCGCCCCAGAAAAAACGGACGGTGAAAGAAAAGGCCTCCTATCGTAGAATGAAAAACGATAGGAGGTCAATTTTATGACAAGAACGTACACACACGTAAAAGCGAAAGAAAAGGAAGTAATGGAAATGAGAGCGAAAGGAAAAACGCGAAAGGAAATCGGGGATTACCTTAACCTGACGGAGAAACAGGTGGAAAATTTAATCACCCGGTACAACAACAACAACAAACGGTTGGAAGCCGGCATTGTAACACGGCGACGTGGCAGGCCACCCAAAGACTATAAGGCAACACAACACGATAAAGATTGTGAAATAAAATGCTTGAAGTATGAAATGAATCGGGTAAAAATGGAAAACGAGTTGTTGCGGGATTTTCTTCGGCACGCTGGAAGGAGGTGAAACCGATGCTAAAATATGCGGCGATATACAGGCACAGAGAAAAATATCCAATTCGCGTCATGTGTACGTTCTTTGGGGTATCCAAGAGCGGGTATTATAATTTTACAAAACGCATGGATAAGCCCGATCGAGATGAAGACTTGGCGGAGGTCATAACCCAATGCCAATCATTATGCCGTAAAACATACGGTTACCGCCGCGTCCATATTTGGCTTGATAGGGAGAAAAATATACAGCGCAACCCCAAAACCGTGCTGCGAATCATGCACAAGTTTGGGCTATTGGCTGAAATACGCAGACGCAGGAAATACAAAAGCATGGGTGCAACACTTCATGTATACGCCAACCACCTTAACCGCAACTTCCGCGCCGAACGCCCCAACCAAAAATGGGTTACTGATATTTCCTACATCCATACCGCACAAGGGGTTTTGTACTTGTCAGCTATTCGTGATTTATATGATAATTCAATCGTCGCTCATCGGGTGGGTACAGAACAATCGGTCAACCTCGTACTTAACACTATCCGAGATGCTAAAACGAAAACGGCCGCTACAGAGATGCAACTCCATAGCGACCAAGGGTTTCAATACACTTCACATGGGTATTTTAACCTAACCAAAGAATATGGAATTACACCTTCCATGTCAAGGCGCGGCAACTGCCTTGATAATGCAATGGTTGAAAATTTTTTCTCCATCCTTAAGGCAGAATGTATCAACAGGCATAAAATCAAAACTTTTTACGAAGCCAAAACGCTTATTGATGATTATATTTGGTTTTATAACAACCAACGCATCCAATTCAAAACAAAACTGACACCGCTTGAATTGCGGTGCCAGTTTGGATAATATCTAGTACCATGACCGCATTATAAATTAGTGATATACTATACCCGTCAAGAAGAAGGAGGGTATGGGGAATGAATAGGAAGTATAGGGTAGAATTGAAGAGCGAAGAGCGGGAGCAGTTGTTTA